>Ga0070679_100006401_pt1 | contig 10967 bp, 14 predicted proteins | sample KBSC63BmetaG_FD_65652 | JGI IMG/M metagenome (GOLD analysis project Ga0070679, IMG submission 65652) | Corn rhizosphere microbial communities from Kellogg Biological Station, Michigan, USA - KBS C6-3B metaG | ecosystem: Host-associated > Plants > Roots > Rhizosphere | place: USA: Michigan... | reverse complement strand
GTATCGACGCAGCCCGATTCGCCGCTGCACGGACTCGAGGGCATGAAACATCTCGAAACGGCTATCGTTCCCGGTATTTACGATCCCGGAGCGGCCGATGAAAGCGTTACGGTCACGACCGAGGACGCTCAGGCAATGACCCGTCGTCTCGCTCGCGAAGAGGGACTGTTTGTCGGCGTAAGCTCTGGTGCCAACATACATGCTGCGGTGAGATTCGCGGAACAACTGAACAGAGACGCGGTGATCGTCACCATCCTTTGCGACGGCGGTTCGAAATATCTCGATGACGCTTTTTGGGGCGAATAGATAAATAAATGCTGCGTTTAGATGAACAACTAGTGTTACACATTAAGGCCCATGCGGTACACGACTATCCGCACGAATGCGGCGGAATGCTGATCGGTAAATTTGGAGATGACCGAAAGGAGGTCTTCGAGACGTTTCCGATCGAAAACGCACGTGAAGATTCTCGTAACAACCGCATTCTGCTGCTGCCTAAGGACGTGCTTCGCGCTGAGAAATACGCTCGAGTATACAAACTCGATGTCGTTGGATATTACCATTCGCATCCGAACGCACCTGCTGTGCCTTCGCAATACGATCTCGATCACGCGCTTCCGGTCTGGTCGTATGTGATCGCATCCGTGATCGATGGTACTGCTGTCGATGTCCGGTCATGGGAAATGCGCGAAGACCGTTCGCAATTTGATGAAGAAGTAATTGAACAAGGCAAGACGATAAAAAACGAGGACTAATACGATGCCAATAAAAATATTGATACCTACACCGCTCCGACAGTTTGCGGGCAGAAATACCGAAATTGAGGTCGAAGCTGCTTCCGCGGGTGAGGCTCTCAAAAAGCTAACGACCGAATATTCGGCACTCCGTAAGCATCTTTATAACGAACAGGACACGTTACGAAATTTTGTAAATGTTTACGTTGGCGACGAAGACATTCGCTATCTCGATGGCGAAAAAACGCCCGTTAAAGATGGCGAGACCATCATGATCGTACCGTCGATCGCCGGAGGCAGCACAGTTGCGGAAGCTCGTGTCGAAAATGAATTGCCGGAACTCACTAGCGATGAATTTGCTCGTTATTCACGGCATCTGATACTGCCCGAAGTCGGACTCGAAGGCCAGCGAAAACTGAAAAATGCTCGAGTATTAATGATCGGAACGGGCGGTCTTGGTTCACCGCTCGGACTTTATCTTGCGGCCGCTGGTGTAGGAACACTGGGCATCATCGATTTCGATGTCGTCGACGTGCCTAACCTTCAGCGACAGATCATTCACGGAACGGCGGACATCGGTCGACCAAAGATCGCCTCGGCCGCGGACCGCTTGCAGGATATAAATCCGAACACAAAGATCGAAGCATTTGAAACGCGGCTCACGAGCGAAAACGCGCTTGAACTTTTTAAAGATTTTGACGTGATCGTCGACGGCACTGATAACTTTCCAACGCGATATCTGGTTAACGATGCGTCGGTGCTCACCGGCAAACCGAATGTCTACGGTTCGATCTTTCGGTTCGAGGGTCAGGCAAGTGTTTTCTGGGCTGAAAAAGGTGCTTGTTATCGCTGTCTTTACCCGGAACCGCCGCCGCCGGGTCTCGTTCCATCTTGCGCCGAGGGGGGAGTCCTTGGTGTTCTACCCGGCATAGTCGGGACGATACAGGCAAACGAAGTGATCAAGGTGATCCTCGGTGCCGAAGGCATCTTGCTAAATCGTTTGCTTTTATTCGACGCCTGGCGGATGACATTTCAGCAACTGAAACTACGCAAAAATCCGTCATGCCCGATCTGTGGCGACAATCCGACCATTAAGGAACTCATCGATTACGAGGAATTCTGCGGTTTAAAGCAGCCGGTCATCGAGGAAAAGCCATTCGAGGAGATCACGGCCGTCGAACTGAAACAGATCCTGGAGAATGATCCGGACGTTCAATTGATAGATGTCCGCGAACCGGTGGAATACAACATCGCCAGAATTCCCGGCGCTCGACTTATACCTCTTGGCGAGATCGTTGCGAGACAGCACGAGATCAACGCCGGAAAGACCACTGTTGTTCAATGCAAGGGCGGCGTCAGGAGCGCCAAAGCGATCGCGGCCCTTAAAAATGCTGGATTTCAAGGGCGACTCATAAACCTCGTCGGAGGCATTACCGCATGGTCAAATGATGTCGATCCGACGGTGCCGAAATACTAATTTTATGTTCGCGAAGCTGAGAACTGCCCTGCTGGTAATGGGCTTGATCTCACTACTCGGCTCTACAAGTTGCAGGTCAGGTTATATCCGAGACGTCGAAAAATGGCGGGTGGATCATGAAACCGAGCTCAAAAAAGACGATGGCTGGCTGACGGTCGCCGGTTTATATTGGCTCAAAGATGGCACGAATACGATCGGAAAAGGCGATAAATACGATGTTTCTTTAACTGACAGTTTCAAACAGGACGGTTTTGGCAAGATCGATTTTCATGACGGTAAGGCCGTACTGACAGTCGCTCCAGGCGTTGAGGCCACCGTCGACGGCAAACTGATCTCGACAGTGGAGCTCGCGTCGGACGATCCTGGTCCGGCGACAAAGGTCACAACAGGCAGTCAAACTTTTTATTTGATCAAGCGCGAAGACAAATTCGGCATTCGCCTAAAGGATTCGGACAGCGCCGAGCGTCGAAACTTCGACGGCGAGCACTGGTTCCCTGTTGATCAAAGTTACCGGGTCATCGGTACATTTGAGCCGTTCGATATGGCGAAAGACGTCGAGATCCCAAATGTGATGGGTGGCACGTTTAAAATGAAAAGCCCGGGCATCGTACGGTTTAGGCGGCAAGGAAAAGACCTCTCACTCCAGCCGGTGGTCGAAGATGACAAGTCCCTGTTCTTTATCTTTAAAGATCGAACCAGCAACAATGAAACATACGGAGCGGGCCGTTTTCTATATACCGATAACCCGGTAAACGGTCAGGTGGTTCTCGATTTCAATAAGGCAGCAAATCCGCCCTGCGCGTATACGACCTTCGCAACCTGTCCGATACCTCCGCTGCAAAACCGGTTGGATGTGGAGATCAAGGCCGGTGAGCTAAAAACTCACTAAACTACCGGCTCTTGTCCAACTGACAACCTTTCCCTTAATATCCCGTTTCGCGATGGAGCCGAAGCTGCGACTGTCCGTGCTTGCCTGAGGATTATCTCCCATCAGAACATATCGTCCATCTGAGTTGATCGATCCGACCCGTTTGACGAGCTTTACACTCCGCATGTAGGGGTGATCTGCGACGACGATGTCTCCGGTGGTAATTTCCGCTCTCGGGTCAGCCAGAACCATGTCGCCGCTTTTCAGTGTCGGGAGCATTGAGTCGCCTTCAACGCAATACGCGCTCCGCCGGTTCATCAAGAGCAGGATCTTATCCTTAAAATTTGCCTCTCCGGGTTTCATCGCCAATGAAAAATGAGAAAGATGGTATTGTCCCCGTCGCTCATTTCGTCCTCACTATTTACGGTTTATGACGCCGTATACCACGGAACATCCTTGCCCTTGGTTTCCCAAAATATCTCATGGATACGTTTGATGTTGTCCATCAGCTCCTGTGCGTGCTCGAGCGAGATCTCCTGCTTTACAGCCGAGCAAAGTTTGGCCGATTTCCAAAAGAGGTCGTGCAGGTCGGGATATTTTTCAAGATGCGTTGGTTTGAAATAGTCGGTCCAGAGCACGAGCAAATGGTGCTTGGCCAGCTCGGCCCGCTCCTCTTTGATCGCAACAAATCGTATCAGCGTGTTCTTGTACGCCAACCGCGCCTTGTCATCTCCGTCGGCGGGCTTTTTCAGATCGAGAATCTTTTTTGTAAGCTGCAGCACCGATTCCGCTTCAACGCGGGCCTGTGCCGGATCATAGACGCCGCACGGGCCGTCGCAATGAGCCTCCGCAATTTCGAGGCCCTCAAATTTCCAGTTTCCAAACATTTTTCTCTCCTTGTTCCAAGTTGCTTGACCAATAGAATTTATGGCGTGTCATGATCGGCCGGCCGCGGACCGGCATCGAGACCTTTGACACTTACCTGATTTATCACCCTAACATGCAGATCGTCGGCGATGCGTATTTGACAAGACAGACGCGTGTGGTCACTAAGGTCGCTCTTTGTTGCAAGGATCGACCGTTCAGCCTCACGAATTTCGCCAGGGTCGCCGCCGAGGACCTCGACGCGGCATGTCGTGCAGCGAGCATTTCCGCCACAGCGATGGAGGATGTCGATGCCGTTATCCTCGATCGCCAAAACGAGCTTTTTGCCCGGCTCTGTCTCAAACGCAACGGTGCCGCCTGCAGTTTCGGCGGTGATCTTATTCATCAAAAGAAAGTCTCCAAAAACGAATTACAAAAACCGATATTTTGAATTTGGCACATCGTTCTGGTTAACGCAAGGACACGTATTTTCAATCTTTTACCGGACCGATCTGCACCTTTTCGCGAAACTGATTGATGGCGACAAACGTTACTTCGGCCGAGGTTACCCTCACCTTTTGCCCATGCATGCCGAAACGCTCGGCCTCGACATCGACGTGGATGGTTATCGACGTCGTGCCGACCCGTAGCGTGCGAGCGTAAAAGCTGACCAGATCGCCGATATAAACAGGCTCGTGAAAAACGACCTCCTTCATCGCGACCGTAACAAATCGCTCGTGTTTGGTATGGCGGATGGCTTCAACACCACCGGCGACGTCGATATAACTCAGAATAATGCCGCCGAAAACGGTCCCGTGGGCGTTTGTATCGCGCGGCATCATCGTCAGGCGGATCGCCGGGTTGTGATAATTCGCGTCATTATTTTCTGTCATAAATTCATTTCGAAGAGTCTTTCCGAAATAACGAATTACGTAAAACTGATAACGAATAGCGTCAATTCTCGTTCAATTGTTTGAGCACCCAATTTTTTACCGTTTCACGCACCAGATTCAAATGCTCGTCGAAGAAATGTCCTGAATTCGGCACAACCACCAATTCGGCTTCTGCGTTTTTCTGAGCGAGCTGATCGACGACGCGTTTGAGGTGCTCGACATTGCCAAATTCGTCGTGGTCGCCATGAATAAAGAGGATCGGCTTTCGGATCTCGAGCAGGAAATCGTAATCCTCGTACTTGTCGACCGGTGTCCCGATCGAGATAAGGCGTTTAACGCGGTCATCGGCGATGCCGACCGGCAGACCGACACGCGAGCCAAATGAGAAACCGGCGAGCGTGACTTCCCTGTCCAGGTATTTCTGCTCCAGCCAATGTAGTGCATCGCGTGTGTCTTCGATGCCGCCCTCGATCTCGTTATGGACGCCGGTCGAGGCCCCGACGCCGCGAAAATTGAACCTGAGCGCGATCAGGCCCGCGTCGACCAGTCCCGCTGCAGCGCGAAACACAACCTTGTTATGCATCGTGCCGCCGCCGAGCGGATGCGGATGGCAGACAAGCCCGATCCCGACACGTCGGGCCTCGCCCTTCGGTTCCTTTATTATGGCCTCGAGCTGTCCGTGCGAGGCAGGAATGAACAAGTTTCCCTTTGGATACATCTGTACCAGCGTACCAGCGTGTACCGGACTGTACCAGCTTAATGGCGGCGATAGATAATTGGCCCGCGTTCGTGGTACTTTTTGAATCTGTCGAGCAATCTCGCTACTTACCGCTTGCCTAACACATGGACGATACGACCAATCAGCCGCCAGAAACCGCCGACGTTCCCACCGAGGTCGCCCCGAAAAAGCTAACATGGCGCGAGAGCCTTGAGACCGAACAGGCCGTTCGCATCATTTATCTGGTGTTTGGGATCGCGGCGATCGTGCTGCTGATGAGTTTCCTACAGTTTCAAACCTCGGCGATCTGCTGCGGCGACTGGGACGGCTATTACCACATCCGCTGGAGCTCGCTGCTGTGGGAAAATTTCGCTCACGGCAAGTGGCTGCCATCGTTTGACTGGCTGCCGCTGACGATCCTGAATCCCCACGATTATGCAGATCAGCACTTTCTTTTTCATTTGCTCCAGATACCGTTCTTATGGTTCTTCGAGCCGGTAATGGCCGCAAAGATCGCCGCTGTCTTTTACTCCTCGCTCGCTATCTCATCTGTTTACTGGCTCCTATATCACTACGAGGTCGACTATTTGCTCGTTTGGTTTTTGGCGATCCTCACGTGCGCAAATATGTTCTATTACCGGATGAACATGGCAAAGGCGCCGCCGCTGACGATCATCATCACGGTAGCCGGGATATATCTTTTGTTTGAGCGAAAGTATATCTGGCTCCTGCCGTTGATGTTCGCGTTTGTCTGGACATACAGCCTGTTTCCCTTGCTCTTTATTGCCGCTGTCATCTGGACGATCATTATCGGATGGAATGAGCGTCGATTCGAGTGGCGACCGATCGCTTATACCGGCATTGGTCTCGTGCTTGGAAATGTGGTCAATCCATATTTCCCTCAGAATCTGGAACTCTTTTCCGAACATCTCCTCGAAAAAGTTAAGATCGGAACTGACTTTGCAGTAGCCGTCGGCGGCGAGTGGTATCCGTACAATGGGATGGAGCTGCTAACAAACCTCCCGATCGCGCTGTTAGCCATGCTGATCGGCTATATCCTGTTCGGACCGCGTAACGGAAAGCTGCCCGAGAAGGCGACCTTTTTTCTGGTATTCGTCACATTTTTGCTTGCCTGGCAGTTTCGCTCGAAGCGATTGTCGGAATACTTTCCGCCGTTCGCGATCCTGTTTGGAGCGTTTAGCTGGCAGGCATTCACGACCAGAGATAAGGTCGAACTCCCCGAGGAATTCAAACGCGAAATCGAGCCTTATCTGGACGTTGCAAAACCGTCGCAGAAAGATTCGGTGTTGAATGCAATGAAAACCGCAGCAGCAATATTGATCGGAGTGCTCTTGCTCGGCTACTTTTTCTTCAACATGAAGGGGCTGCATTCATTCGGATACAACGAGGACGGGCTGGTCGATACGATCCGGGGCAATGAAGAAAACGACAAGTATCTGATCGCGATGACCTGGGCAAAGGCGAATATACCTGCCGGCGAGCGGATATTTAACTGCAACTGGGACGATTTTCCAAAGCTATTCTTCTATGACCAGACCCACTCGTACGTCTATGGCCTGGACCCAAATTATCTCTATTCAGAAAACCCCGACCTCTACAAATCGCTAATGGATATCACGAACGCTAAGCTGGACGATCCGGCGCCGGTGATACGCGACAAATTTGGGGCGAGGTACGTATTTGCCGACGCGAAGGAGAACACCGATCTCATCGCGAAACTTTTGGACAGCGGCTGGGCGGAAGTTGCGTACGAAGACGACGAGGCCCGCCTGATCAAGATCCGCGATGTCAAAGGGGAACCGCCCTCAGAGGACCTCAACCAAGCCCCCGAAACGCCCGAGGAGAAAAAAATCCTAGACGAGCAAGAGAAGAACGCGGCCAAGCATGACATTAATGCCAATGACGAAGATGAGGATGATAATGACAACAATTAGCCAACGATCCGTCATATTAGTCCTATTCGTCGCAGCGTCGCTAGCGCTGTCGGCATGCGGGCCGAATGAGACTATTTTGAAGTCAAATTCGCCGACGCCGGTCCGAGTGTCGAACGCGAGTGCGACACCGTACACGTCAAACGACCCTGTCGATAAAGAGGTCGAGGCGATGCGGACGGCGAATTTTAATTACATTTTTGTGCTTCGGCGAAAGGACGGAAGCAAAATGGACACAGACGACAAGGCCTTTGTCCGAGGCGTCACGGGCGGCTTTAATCGGCGGACGCTGTCGGACGATGAAAAGGCCGTTATTGTCGGCAGCAATCCGCGGGTGCCGGATGAAACTTTGCAGATGATCAGGTCGCGTTTTGAGGTCGAAGATTTTTCAAAGCCCGCGAACGAAATACAAAACTCAAACGTTCCCGCCAATGCTAATATGAACCGGTAAGACGTCTCGATGCTCGACGATAAGCACATTCATGCCTTTCCGCCGGACGACGATGAGGGCGGCGAAAACACAAGCGATATCCAACGCGTCGCTCTGGTCTCGTCGTCGCCATCGGCACGATCGGTCGTTCGTGTCGTGGTGATCGTGCTGGTGCTGCTGGCGATCAAAGATGTGCTGGTTTTGATAGTGACGTCGCTGATCTACCTGCTGTTTATGGTGATCCTGGCGATACTGTTTGCGTACCTCATCAACCCGCTCGTCGATTTCATTCACCGCCCGTTCAAGGATGGCCGCTTTGCGGGTGCAATGCCGCGGTCGGCGGCGATCGCGCTGAGCTTTTTGATCGTTATCGGCGTGGTGGGCGTTGCGATCGCGTCGCTTGCTCCCGAGGTGGCCGACCAGGCAAAGGCATTTGTTACGAATCTGCCGACGTATACGGCCAATGTGCAGGCGAGCATCACCGACATCAACCACAGGCTTGATCGAATGGGCGTCTCGGACAGTATACAGACCACGATAAACGAGCGAATAAACGGCGCTTTCGACACGGCGGGCACAGCCGTGACGGGCGTGCTTACGAGCATGGCCATATTTATGGTGACCTATCTGCCGTGGCTGGTGCTGATACCGATACTTGCCTTCTTTTTTCTCAAAGATGCTTCGATGTTCAGGTTAGCGCTGCTGCGGATGTTCCCAGCCGGAAACTGGCGCATCAGAGCGGATTCGGTAATGACGGATGTCAATATGACGCTCGCCGCCTACACGAGAGCTCAGTTGATCTCATGCGTTATGATCGGCGTCGTTTGCACGATCGGATTTTATATTCTGGGAAACAATTACGCTCTGCTGCTTGGTGTTTTGGCGGGCGTTTTTGAATTTGTGCCGATCATTGGGCCGTTGGCGATCGCGATAATAGCCACGATCGTTGCCGGTTTCGAATCGGGAACCCAGGCCTTGTTGACGGCCCTGTTTCTGGGCGTACTGCGGGTCGCGCAAGACTACGCTGTTTACCCGCGGATCATTCGCGAAGGCGTGCACTTGCATCCGCTGGCCGTCATTCTGTCTGTGCTTGCGGGCGAGCAGGTTGCGGGCATTCCGGGTGTCTTTATCGCCATACCGATCGTCGCGCTCGCGACTGTGCTATACAAGCATATCCTCGAACACACCGACAGCCGCGGCATCATCACCGGCCTGATCGAGGCGGCCGAAACTAAAGAAGAGGTCGCAGGATAATGTCGTCGCTCGGCTGGCTGATAGTCTTTTTCTTCATACTGCTGTTTCTCTGCCTGCTGGTTTATGTGCTGGTCGTGCGCGCCTATTACTGGGGCGGGAACGAGGGACCGCCTAAGCCAAAGTCGAAACGATCAGGTGACGAAACCGATCGTCGTCCGTGATCCGTACATCGATCTCAGCCACAAGACACTTCAATTCCAGTCGCGATGTATCAAGACGAACCGCGTCTTTAGCGGTCGTGATCAAAACTTCGGCACCGGCGCTTCTCGCGGACGCTTCCACACCCCGGACATCATCTGCGTTATAAGCGTGATGATCGGGAAACGCCTTTCTTCCGACCAAACGAACGCCTTCTCGCCCAAGCTGTGCAAAGAAATTTTTCGGATCGCCAAGTCCGCAAAAGGCAAAGGCAGCGCTCCTGCGCAGTTCGGCAATGTCGATGGTGTTTTGTGAGCCGATCTCATTAAACTCGCGCGTTAGATATGATGCATGAAAGATCTCGATCTTTGGCGCGAGCTGTCGTACCTGCCGTTCGAGAGCCGCCAGATCGTCTGCCAGATCTGCCCTGGTGAGCACGGCCGCGTCCGCGCGGTCAAGATTTGACGGTCGTTCTCGTAATCGGCCCGCCGGTAGAGAGCTGCCACCGCCGAACGGATCCGTCGCGTCAATGCAAACGATGTCGATATCTCGGGCGGCACGACGATGCTGAAAGCCGTCGTCCAATAAAAACACTGTCGGACGGAATTCATTAACTGCCCATCGCGCGGCAGCAACGCGATCGCGGTCGGCAATGATCACAGCTTTTCCAAGCAGCTTTTGCGCTAATTCGGCCGGCTCGTCGCCGCCGGTGCGGGCATTGACGAGCACACGCTCTCCGTCGGAAACGACAACGCGATCAGACGTGTTTTCGCGTCCGTAGCCGCGCGTCAGGATGCAGACTTTTTCGCCATCCTCGGAAAGCAGGTTTGCAATATACGCGACGAGCGGCGTTTTCCCGGTGCCGCCGGCGGTGAGGTTGCCGATGCTGATGGTGCGGGCGCCGAGGTTATGTGATCTGAAAATGCCGCGATCGTAGAGCGCATTTCGAAAGCTCGATCCGACGCCATAGAGCCATCCCAATGGCGACAGAGCGTTCATCAGATCGCGAGAAAGTTGCGGAGAAGAGTTTTGCCGTGGTCGGTCAGGATAGACTCAGGATGAAACTGTACGCCCTCGATCTTTTCGGTCTTATGCCTGAGGCCCATTACCAAGCCGTCGGGTGACTCGGCAGAGATCTCGAGGCAATCGGGCGTCGATCCGCGGTCGACGATGAGCGAGTGATAACGGCCGGCGTTGAAGCTCTGCGGAATGCCCTCAAAGATCGTGCGTCCGTCGTGTCTTACCTCGACCGGTTTTCCGTGGACCGGCTCGGGAGCGCGAACGACGCTGCCGCCAAAATATTGCCCTATTGCCTGATGGCCAAGGCACACGCCAAGTATCGGGACGCGACCAGCAAAGCGCTCGATCGCACCGAGAGTGATGCCCGCGTCGTCCGGCGTTCCCGGACCGGGCGAGATGAGGAATCTTTGCGGGTTCAGCTCGTTTTCAACTTCGTCCACCGTCATCTCGTCATTGCGGATAACCTTCATATCGGCGCCCAGCTCGCCAAGATATTGGACAAGGTTATACGTGAACGAATCGTAATTATCTATAACGAGCAGCATACTTAAAACAAGGTGCAGGGCTTTGAACTAACTAGCGAATTCACTTTATCATAACCACACTTGCTCACGATGAT
>Ga0070679_100006399_pt1 | contig 10969 bp, 13 predicted proteins | sample KBSC63BmetaG_FD_65652 | JGI IMG/M metagenome (GOLD analysis project Ga0070679, IMG submission 65652) | Corn rhizosphere microbial communities from Kellogg Biological Station, Michigan, USA - KBS C6-3B metaG | ecosystem: Host-associated > Plants > Roots > Rhizosphere | place: USA: Michigan... | reverse complement strand
GTGCATGGCGAGGGCGAGGCAACCGATGCATGTTGATGACTGTGGGTGAGCGCCCACTGCTGAATTCTGCGTTGGGCCGCTATTGAGTGCTTACTCGAGGAGGCACTGTGACAGTCACGTCGAGCGTCGCCGCGGACCGCACCACGGAGGAGAGAGCCGCCAGCCTCGCCAGGCTCGCCTGGATTGTCGCGCTCGGCACGAGCGTGCTCTTGCCGGTCCTGCGTTTCGTATTCGGTGCGCGCGGAGATACACTGCCCCCGCTCGTGGCGTGCTGGCTCGGGTTGAGCGCCGTGCTGGGTGCTGGCGTCTACGCCGCGCTCACTTACACGCGGGGCGAGCGACGGCGGGCGGGGCTCGCGGCGCTCGCTGTCCTCGTGCTCGTGGCGTATGTCGCGACGGTGCTGCCGACCAATCCGGCCGAGTGCGCGGCGTACTTGCAGAGTCTCGGACCGGGCTGACGGGCACCGATCCCGCGACGGTCGGCGTGACGAGCCGTTGCTGCTGGCGGGATCTTGGGATCCCTCCATCGAGCCGCGCACTCGCTAAACTGCGCAGTAGTGCTCGGCGGGCCGTCGCTCGCCACCTGGCGCTGCGTCAGGCAGGGACGACCATCCAGACCAGGCATCATGACGACCGACCCATTTATACGGTGGCGCGGGACCGACCTATGGCGCGTGCTCGATGACGCGCTGCTTCGCGCCGAGGCGGACGGGGTCGTCCACTTCTCCGCCGATGGCGGGCGCGAGGCCGCGATCGGTCACCTCTGCGTGCATCTCGACGCTGAAGGAGTAGCGGCCGGAACGCGACTCGCCGGCGTGCGCGCGGTCTTGCGACGCGCTGGTTGGGTAGAGAAGGATTACGCGGACAGCTTAGCGCTCGAGATCTGCGCGCTCCTCGACTGGGGAAAGGCGAGCGAAGAAGTGGCCGAGTATATCCGCCGGTTCGAGGACGATGTTGGTGAACGAACCCCGTCAACATTGGAGGAGCGCCTGGCGCTCGCCGCTGCCGTGCTGGAGGCGTACAGGTCAGGTGGCGGGACCGGTCCCCCCTCGGCCTGAAGAATCGTTGCGCCGGACGAGCGTGCGCGGTGCAACGGTGTGCGCACTTGGCGAGATCATTTGACAGTAAGAATCATCGTACCCGTATGACCGGCGCTTGTCGGTGAACCTTGCATCAGTCGTTCAAACCGCGCTCGGTGCTCATGAATGCGTGCGACCGTAATTCTTGCCGCGACGCTTCTGGCTGTAGCCTGTATCCCTCGACGAGCACCGGGCCGGCGCGCCTCCGTCCCGGTGACTCAGAATGAACTCCGGAAGTAGACGATCGTTCGCGCCGATTTACGTTGAAGAGTGCAGGTTTAGTCATCAAGGCCTATTGTTGGCGTTTGGCGGTCACAAATCCCAGTCGAGCACGACGCCATGACTATCCTACTCTGGTCTGGTCGCGTCCTGCCGCTCGGTCTGCTGGCGAGCGCACTGCTGATCGGGCCTGCGCTACTCGCGCAGCAGGCAGCAGACACGCCGGCCGTCCGCGACACCGGGCGCGCCGAACTCGACACGGCCGCGATTCTCGCGAGCGCGCGCCCGGAGATCGACGCAGCGAATGCCGCGTGGCTCCCCGGTCTACGGCAGCACGACGCAGGAGCCATCGCTGCGGCCTACGCGGACAGTGGGTTCTTCATCTCGCGGGACGGCACGGTGACCCGGGGCCGTGAGGCGATCGCGCGCATGTACGCCGCGCGCTTCCCGCGTCTGCGGCCGATCCGTGACGGCGGTGTGGTGCAGGACGGGCTGACGGTTCTCGGGCCAACGCGCATCGCGGAGTGGGGCCATGCGTGGGTAGACCTCGAGCCCGAACGCGCTGCTGGGCCGCCGGTGCGGAGCGGCGGGACATATCTCACGGTCTGGGACCGTGAAGCCGATGGGCACTGGCGGATCGTCCGCAATCTGGCATTCTAAGAGGAGCACGTCGCTCGCCGCTTGGCTCTACGTCAGGTGACCAGGAACTCGAGATGGAGGGAGAGATGAGGCCTGGTGAAGTCGTAAGTGGTAGCGATCCCCGCGCGCCCAGCGTGTACGCGGTTCTCGCCCAGTCTGCTCGCTCGCACTCCAGGCGCTACCTGTCCGCCGAAGGGCTGCTCGCTGGTGCGGTGGCGATGATAGTCGTCGCATGGCAGCCGCGCTGGTGGCCAGTCGCATCGCTCGCTCTGGCCGTGGGCCTGTACGCGAGCTGGGGTCTCCTCGCCGGCGGACCGACGACACCCGACCGCACGCCGTGGCGTCGTTTCCTCCGGTCATTCATCCCTGGCCTCGCGACTGCGGCCACAGTGGCGGGCCTCGGTGGGCTGGCAGTAAAGGCGTTCTCGGGGACGGCACCTGGCCCGTACGGAATGTGCTATCGCCCGGATGGTACGAGCTACGCTTGTAGATCGGACGGGAATCCGCGGCCGGTATCGCGCCCGCACAGCTGACTCTGGTGACGGCGTATTTCGCGACGTCTGATTCACGCGTTACCCGTTCTCCGGAGCGATGCATGACGGAGCCGCTCGGCCTGGAGTCCAAGACAGTACGGCTCGTGCCGTACGATCCCCGCTGGCCGACGCTCTTTCGCGCCGAAGCCGCCCGACTCGCCACCGCCGTCGCGGCCGCGGGGCTCTGCGCTCTGAACTTCGAGCATGTCGGGAGCACCGCCGTGCCAGGGCTCGCTGCCAAGCCGATCCTCGACTTGGCCGCCGGCCGCGCGAGCGAGATGGCGGCCGGCGTCTATGTACCGCTGCTCGAAGCGGCGGGCTGGGTCTATCGCGGAAACAGCGGCCTCCCCGGCCGCGAGTTCTTCCGTCGGGGCGAGCCCCGGAGCCATCACCTGCACCTCGTAGAGTACGGCGGGTGGCACTGGAGGCGCTACATCGGCTTCCGCGATGCGCTGCGGGCCGACGCCACGCTCCGGGACGCATACGCTGCCCTCAAGCGCGATCTCGCCGCGCAGTATCCGCACGATCGGGAGGCGTACATCGAAGGGAAGACCACCTTCGTCGAGACCGTCCTGCGTGCACATGGCATCGCGCGCGACAGGTCGAGCACCGATGCGCCTTGAAGCCTGGCGAGCTCGTCATGCGCTACGCGTAATCTCGCCTCGGCTGAAACTATCCCGTCCTTTTGGCCGTCTAAAGGAACATGGCTCCCAATCCTCGACCCGCCCAACGCTCGGAAGTCCTCCAGGGCACTCTGGAGATGCTTGCCCTCAAGCTGCTAGCCGCCGAACCCATGCACGGCTGGGGACTCTCGCTCGAGCTGCGGCGCATCTCCGGCGACGTCTTCGACGTGAACCAGGGGTCGCTCTACCCAGCGCTCCAGAAGATGCTGCGCCGCGGGTGGATCCGCGCCGAGTGGCGCGCGACCGAGAACAACCGCCGCGCGCGCTACTACAGCATCACGCGCGAGGGTCGCAAGCAGCTCGAGGCGGAGATCGCGGACTGGGAGCGGACGTCCGGTGCTGTTAATCGCGTGCTCCGCTACGCCTTGCAGGGAGGCTGAGATGGCCTGGTACCATGAGATCGTGTCGTCGATTGGCGCACTGTTCGGGCGCCGCCGGCAGGAGAACGAGATGGACGAGGAGATCGCCTTTCACATCGAGATGGAGACGCGGCGGCTCGTCGAGAGCGGCCTCGATGCGCACGAGGCGCGACGGCGCGCCGTTCTGGCATTCGGCGGCGTAGAGCGGCACAAGGACGACGTGCGCGACGAGCGCGGGACGAGCTGGCTATGGGATGGATGGAACGACGTCCGCTTCGCCGCGCGGTCGTTGCGTCGGCGCCCGGGGTTCACGGCGATCGCCACGATCACGCTCGCCCTGGGAATCGGCGCGACGACCGCGCTGTTCGGCGTGGTGAAGCAGGTGCTCCTCACGCCGCTTCCGTACGGCCATCCCGAGAGTCTCGTCATGGTGTGGAGCGCGTGGAAGGGCTTCGACCAGACCTGGCTTTCGTACGACGAGTGGGAAGGGTGGCGCGCTCGCATCCACGCGTTCGCCGATATCGGCCTCTTTGCCGAAGGCTCGGCAAACATCGACGGCGACGACCCGGAGCGCGTCCGCACCGCGCAGGTGCAGGCGAACGTCTTCCCGATACTCGGCGTGCAGCCCATCGTGGGCCGCAACTTCACCGCCGAAGAGGATCGCCCGAACGGACCGAGCGTGGTGATCCTGGGTTACGGACTCTGGCAGCGGCGCTTTGGCGGCGATCCCTCCGTGGTGGGGCGCGAGGTGCGGATCTCCGGGCAGGCGACGACGGTTGTAGGCGTGATGCCAGCCGATTTCCGTCTTCCGCTCGACTTCGGCGCGGACGGACGCACGGAGGCGTGGTTCCCGCTGGCGACCGACGCCGCTCAGAACGGAGCGCTCCCCGGACCGGAGTTCCCGAAAGGTGGCTCCAATCACGGCTACAACGCGGTCGCGCGATTGAGGCCGGGCGTCACCGCGGCGACCGCGAACGCGCAGCTCCGTTCGCTCGTGGCCGAGCTCGAGCAGTGGGGCTACATGTCGGACGTCGGCTTCCATGCGTACGCGGTGCCGATCGAGGAGCAGATCACGGGACGCGTGCGCCCGGTTCTGCTGGTGGTCTTCGGCGCGGTGGGATTCGTGATGCTCATCGCGTGCGCGAACGTGGCCGGACTGCTGCTGGTGCGTGGCGAGTCGCGGCGCAGGGAGCTCGCCGTGCGGGTCGCGCTCGGCGCGGGAGCGCGCCGGCTGCAGCGACTCCTGCTCGCCGAGAGCGCGGTGCTCGCGGCGATGGGCGCGGTACTTGGAGTGGGACTTGCCGTGCTGGGTGTGCGTCTGGTGCGGGCGAGCGCGCCGGCTGGGCTCGCACGCGTGGCCGACACGACGATCGACTGGAGCGTACTACTCTTCGCGCTCGTGGTTGGCGTAGCTTCGGCGGTACTGGCCGGCCTTCTCCCCGCGCTCCAGGCGACGCAGATCGCGCCGGCCGCTGAGCTCAAAGAGAGTGGCCGCGGTGCCACGAGCGGGAGCGCGCGACTCCGGTGGCGGCAGGCGCTGGTGGCGACGGAGGTCGCACTCGCAGTGGTGCTGGTGACCGGGGCCGGGTTGATGGTCCGGAGCGTGCGTAATCTGTTAGCGATCGATACCGGGTTCCGCGCCGACGGCGTGCTCACAATGCGTCTGTCCACTCCGTCTACATGGTACACCGACTCGACGGCCGTCGCCGCGTTCTGGGACGAGCTGCAGCGGCGAGTCGCGGCGATACCGGGCGTCGAGCATGTGGGCGCCGTGCGACTGCTCCCACTCGCGACCGACATGGGCGACTGGGGGCTGCAGGTGGAGGGCTACACGCCGCCTCCGAACCAGGGTACCCCCGGTGACTGGCAGATCGTGACGCCAGGCTACTTCGAAGCGATGGGGCTCACGGTGCGCGATGGCCGCCGCTTCGACGCGCGCGATGACATGAATGGCGCGCTGTCGATGATTGTGAACCAGGCGTTCGTGCAGCAGTACATCGCGGGCCGGCGCGCGCTGGGCACGCGCGTGCAGATCAACGGAAGCGACAGCACACTGGTGTACACGATCGTTGGCGTGGTAGACGACGTACATCACAACTCGCTAGTGGGAAAGGTGAAGCCCGAGTTTTACGTCACCCTCGGACAGTTCGCGCGTGCGCCGGGGAACACGCGGCGGAGCATGAGTCTCGTCGTTCGTACCGATGGCGATCCGGCGGCACTCGCGGCCCCGGTGCGCGCGGTGATTCGCAGGCTCGATGCGCGGCTGCCCATCTCGGAGGTGCGGACGATGAGCGACATAGTGAATTCGTCCATCAGCGGTCCGCGCTTCGCGATGCAGGCGCTCGGTCTGTTCGGCGCTCTGGCGCTCGCACTCTCGGCGATAGGGGTCTTCGGCATCGTGTCGCAGGTGGTGGCATCGCGGACCCACGAATTCGGGGTGCGCGCTGCCCTCGGCGCCACGCCGGGAGAGCTGGTCCGACTGAGCGTTCGCACTGGGGTGCGACAGGCGCTGGTGGGTCTCGCGATTGGTATCGTGATCGCGCTGCTGCTCACCCGTACGATGACGTCGCTTCTGCAGGGGGTGACGCCGACTGACCCGCTGACGTTCGCGACGGTGGTGGTGGTGACGGGGCTGGTTGCGATCGCGGCGAGCGTGGGGCCGGCGCGGAGGGCGGGGAAGACGGATCCGGCGCGGGTGCTGGGGAGCTCGTAGGGGCGGCTACTACCACGTGAGTGGCTGGCGAGCCCCGGGGGCGACGAGCATAATCATCCAGCGCGCGAGAGTTCTCGCTGGTGAACCTCGCGCTGCGTCCTGAGGGAGGACACGCCGCTGCGCCATCGCCGGCGCGCGAGCGATCGATCGGAGGGTGATGCACATACTGAAGGCGACCACCAGCTTTCTGGCACTCGCTGTGTCCATTACCGCGTGCTCCACCGCCGCGTCGAGCACGCGCTCCGAGCGTGCTCGCGCTGGCGGCACGTTGGTCGAGGCGAGGGAGGAGATCCAGCCGCTCTTCGAGCGAATGCTGGCGACGGCAAACGCGCACGATGTGGACGGCCATCTGGCGGCGTACGTGAGAGACTCGACTCTCGTGTTCGTCATCAACGACGAGATCATCCGGGGTTGGATCGAGCTACACGAGCGGCAGCGCCAATGGTGGCAAGATGGTAAGTCGGACGCCGCGTACCGCGTGGTTGGGGAACCCGCCTATCAGATGCCCGCCCTCGGCGTTGTGGTGCAGACCTACCTCCTGAGCTCACACCGGACACTCGCGGATGGTGCGCCGAGCGATGGGCGAATCGCCGTCACTGACATCTGGCGGAAAGGGCCGGATGGCTGGCGCGTAGTGTACGCACACGAGTCGTTCGGCCAGCGGTAGTGCACCGAACCGCTCGCCGCCCTACGAATCACGACACGGAGGTCTTCCTATGGCCGGACAGGGATCTGCCGGAAATGTCATTGCGGCACTGTGCAGCTTCTTCATCCCGGGGCTTGGCCAGCTGCTACAGGGCAGGGTCGTGATCGCGATCCTCATGTTCGTGCTGGCGGGCGCGCTCTGGTTCATCCTCCTCGGCTGGGTGATCCACCTCTGGTCGATCCTCGATGCTGCGACCTGGAAGCCGCGCGGAGCGTGACGACGAAGCTGTCCGTCGCGAAGCGCTCATGGATGATGATACGACCAGTGGGAGTGATGCCATCTCGTCCAGGGCGAGGGGATGAGCGCCAGCTCCGTTAGCCGCCGTGGCATCACTTGCGATTCACGCTTGCGCGCGGCATCATGGCCGTAAGGACGGCGGGGCCAACGATTAGAACATCGGTCCATGTATTCCACCTGCCTCTTCTGCAACACTTCACTCGGCGCGAACGAGATCGTCGAGCACTTTCCGGTCGGCCGGCGGCTGGCCTTCGATTCGACGAAGGGGCGCCTGTGGGCAGTGTGCACCCACTGTCGCAACTGGAACCTCGCACCGATCGATGAGCGCTGGGAGGCGATCGAGGAGTGCGAGCGGGCGTTCAGAGGAACGCCGCTGCGGGTTTCCACCGACAACATCGGCCTCGCCACCATGCGGGAAGGGCTCGACCTCGTCCGTGTAGGGAAGCCGCTGCGTCCCGAGTTCGCTGCGTGGCGCTACGGTGAGCGGCTTCGCGCTCGGCGGCTGAAGGCGACGGGCAGGACGGCTCTCGCAGCCGCGGCTGGTAGCCTCACGCTCGCCGCGGGCGGTCTCGCGGTGGTCGGCGTCGCCGCGGTCACGGAGGGGCTCTACGGCCCACCGCTCTACTCGCGCCTCTCGAACGTCCTCGAGCGCTACGAGTACGAGCGGATCGTGGCGCGCGTGCGCGACTCCGGCGGGGGACTCGAGCTCGTGCGCGCCAAGCACCTGTCGCGCATCGAGTTCATCGAAACGTCCGAAGGAAGCGGGTGGGTCGTGCGCGTAGTCCACGACCACGGCATAGTGGACCTGAAAGGCCAGCAGGCGATGCAGACTGCGGGGCAGCTGCTGTCGCACATGAACGCGCACGGTGGCTCCGCTACGGACGTGAGCGAAGCGGCCGACCTGATCACCGCGGCGGGTGACGCCGCGGCGTTCATGCGGAAGACGATCCAGCTGCGCGAGGAGCGCTGGCGCACTGGAAACACGTTCCTCAACAACGCGTACGGTGCGCTGAGCCTCGCCGCTCTCGAGCGGCTGGCGCTGGAGATGGCGGTGCACGAGGACGCCGAGCGTGTGGCGTTGCAGGGAGAGCTCGAAGCGCTGGAAGCGGCGTGGAGGGATGCCGAGGAGATCGCCGCCATCTCGGACAGCCTGCTCGTGCCCGAGGCAGTACTGCATGCCCTGGCGCGATTCCGCTCGAGATTCACGGGCGGAGCGTGACGACCGTCGGTTCTGGCGCGGCCACTTCCCGTTTGCCATCGTTTCGCCGTAGAGTCGGCTTTCCGCCAGTCAATTCCGCTTCGGGTAACGACGGCCACGAGAGGTATGATTCCGGATCTGCTGCGCTTCGCGAGCGTGATGCTGACGGCCATCGCCATGGCGGGTGGCTTCGCACACCTGCTGGAGCTGCCGAGAAAGATCGAGATGTCGCGGGAAGATTATCTAACCGTTCAGCAGATCTACCGCGGATGGGCTTTGTTGGGCATCGCCGTGGTGGGGGCGCTGCTCTCCAGCGTGCTGCTGGCCCTCACGGTGCACGAGAACCCTGCCGAGCTCTATCTCACCGTAGCGGCCGCGGGGTGCATCGTGGTCAGCCTGATCGTGTTTTTCACGTTCACGTTTCCGGCGAACCGGCGAACCGCCAACTGGACCACCCTGCCGGAGAACTGGGTGCAGTTACGGCGGCGCTGGGAGTACTCGCACGCGGTCGGCGCAGCGCTCTACTTTCTGGCGCTCAGCCTGCTCACGCTCTCGCTGCTCGTGGGCCAGTAAGAGCACGGAGATTCGGCGGCCAGTGCAGTGACGGCTTCTACATCCGAGCGCTTCCTGCGGCATCTCCTCGCTGATTAGAATCCGCACTGCGGTGCGACTAGCCGCCAGTCGCCGCGTCAAATTCACGTCGCCAACAAAATGCCCAACCACCCGACCAAACCAGGCGGCGTGCACCGCCGCGCCCTGATCATCATCGCCCTCCTGCTGCCCACGGCGCTCGCTGGGCAGACGTCCGCCAGGCACCAGCCGGCCGACGGAGTGATGCTCGAATTCCAGCGATTCGCCGATATCTTCGGCGGCCGGCTGGTGGCGGCATTCGATTCCATCCCTGAAGCTCGATACGACTACCGGCCAATGCCGACGCAGCAGACGATCGGCTTCATCGCGCAGCATCTCGAAGATGCGAACTACGCCCTGTGCGAGCGCATGGGAACGTTGAAGCATCCGAGGACAGCCAAGGACTCGCTGGCAGACACCATCAAGGCGCGCTGGCCCAAGGACACGCTCGTAGCGCGCCTAGAGGCTTCGCTCCGCTTCTGCGACACGGCCATGGAGCAGGTGACCCAGCTCCAGTCGGCAGCGCATACGGGCACCCTGCTCGCGTTCGAGACGGATCTGGCGGAACACTACAGCCAGCTCGCGGTCTATATGCGAATCCTCGGAATGCTGCCGCCCTCGGCGCTACCGCCCAGGCGGCGGATCGCCATAGAGCTCCCGGTTTCCGCGCTGTCGCGCTACGTCGGCGTCTATCAGTTCACCAGAGGAGTCGAGCTCGACGTCACATTGCGAAACGGGTCGCTCTTCGCGAGATCGAGTACGGGTGGTGGCGCACTGCACCTGTGGCCGGAGAGCAGCACGACCTTCTTCGTGAAGGAAGTGGACGCGCAGGTCACGTTCTCACGCGAGGGGAACGGTAACGTGACCGGTCTCGTTCTCCATCAGTACGGCCGTGACAGGCCCGCGACCAGAGTCCGTTAACCGCGCCGCGTTGCAGCAACAGTTCAGCCACTTCGAAACATGCTTCGAATTCGACGGGAAGAGCTGCCACTCCGGGGTAGCTCGTACAACTTCGTCGGCGCCGACCAGGGTGACGTCGGCGTCTCGGCATTCCTCTTCAACGGCAAGCCCGGGAGCGGACCGGGGCCGCACAGGCATCCGTACGACGAGGTTCAGTTCGTCCAGTCGGGTCGCGGACTCTGGACCGTGAACGGAGAAGAGTTCGAGGCCGGCGAGGGTGACATCCTCGTGATCAAGGCGGGCGAGGTCCACAGCTTCAGATGCATTGGCGATGCTCCGCTGGTTCAGCTCGACGTGCACCTGAGCCCCAGCTTCATCCAGGAGAACCTGGGCGATGCTCGCGTGCCTGCGGGAATAGCGGAGACGCGGAAGGCGGACGAGAGCTGAATCCTACCGTTGCGTCCGCCAACGTAGAGCGCAGCGATCGCTGGCGAGCTTCGCTCCCCGCGTATTATCATGAGCCCGATGACTCACCTGTAATCGGAGGTTCTATCATGCGCTGTATTCACGTCTCCGCTGCCGTGCTCGCCGCTCTCGCGTTGTCCGCCAGCTCGAGCGTTGCGAACGCCCAGGAAACCGAACGCAGCGTGGCGGACGGTGGTATCTCGGTTCCCGGTTGGAAGGGGGAGGTGGACGCCAGGGCGGCTTCGCGCGGGCAGTCGGTGAACGATGCCAAGCTCACCAAGCAAGGTGAGGATCTGCACGTGACGACCGGTCCGGCAGTCACCTACTGGAATCCCTCCAACACCGCCAGAGGCGACTACACCGTGAAGGCGACTTTCACGGAACCGAAGTACATGAACCTGAACGATCACCCGCACCCGTACGGCGTGTTCATCGCGGGTGAAAAGATGGGGACCGACAAGCAGAGCTATCTCTACTGCGCCGCATATGGGAACGGATCCTTCATCGTCCGCGGCTTCGGTCCCGAGCCTTTCCAGATGAACGGCCGCCGCGGCGAGCAGAACGCGGCGGTGCACAAGGCAGCGGAGAAAGGTGAGCCGGTGTCGCAG
>Ga0070679_100006398_pt1 | contig 10969 bp, 10 predicted proteins | sample KBSC63BmetaG_FD_65652 | JGI IMG/M metagenome (GOLD analysis project Ga0070679, IMG submission 65652) | Corn rhizosphere microbial communities from Kellogg Biological Station, Michigan, USA - KBS C6-3B metaG | ecosystem: Host-associated > Plants > Roots > Rhizosphere | place: USA: Michigan... | reverse complement strand
AGATCCGCGAGCGGCAAAAGCGCAATCTATTAGGAACTCTGTTGCTATCGCAAGGCGTCCCGATGATCTGCGGCGGTGATGAGATCGGGCGGACACAGCAGGGCAACAACAACGCTTACGCGCAGGACAATGAGATCACCTGGGTCGATTGGAATCTCAGTGACCGGGGCAAACAATTGCTGGAATTTACCAGGAAAGTGATCCAGATCCGACGGGCGCATCCAAATCTTCATCGCCGCAAATTCTTTCAAGACCGTCTGATCGAACCTGCGGCTGTCGGGCCGGAAAAAGTAGACGGGGAAAGCGTCCAGGACATTACATGGTTCCGCCCGGACGGAAAGATAATGACTGACGAGGAATGGCGTGCGGAGTGGGCGCGATGCCTGGGCATGCAACTCAGCGGCAAGACGCTCCGCGATGTCGACCGAAGCGGAGAACCCATTACTGACGACACGTTCCTCCTCTGCCTCAACTCGCACACAGAGTCCGTCGCCTTTCAATTGCCGGATTGCGTCCCTGGCAAGTGCTGGGAACTCGCGGTCGACACCCGTTCTTCCGACACGAAGCTGGAAAACTTCGATTGTGCAACTGTCTATGAAATGATGGATCGCTCGCTCGCGCTGTTCAGGCAGGTAGACTCACCACAATAGCGACTCTCACAGAGTGCCGATGGGAAGAACTGATCGAAGCTGAGAAAGCCAGCCAATGAAGACCCTGGCCGTCGATATCGGCGGGACAAAATTCAGCGTCGCGGGTTTCGATGAGAACCGCATGGTGTTGCGCGAATCGCGCGCAACCGATCGCGATGGTGGTCCGGAATGGCTCTACTCACAAATTTCCGCGATTTACCACGATTGGCGCGATAAACAAAATTTTGTTGCTCAGCGCGTAGGCGTTGGATTTGGCGGCCCTGTCGATTTTAACGAGCAGACTATTACGCTATCCACGCACGTCGGCGGCTGGCAGGGCTTTCCGTTATTAGATAGGGTCGAAGAGCTGTGCGGCGTGCGGCCGCTCATGGACAACGACGCGAACGTGGGAGCGCTTGGTGAATATTACTTCGGCGCCGGCCGCGGAGCCGATCCTTTGTTCTACATGACTTTATCGACAGGCATCGGCGGCGGCATCGTGTGGGAGGGGAAAGCTTATCGGGGCGCCGACTCATACGGCGGCGAATTGGGCCATCTCACCATCCGGCCTGACGGACCGGAGTGTTTATGCGGCGCGCGAGGGTGCTACGAACGAATGTGTTGCGGACTCTGGCTGGAGCGCGACTACGGGAAGCCCGCGAAAGAATTGCTGCAGGATGACGGATTCGTGCGCGAATACGTCGTGAATCTGGCGATGGGCTTGAAAGCGGCTATCATGATATTGAATCCGGCGAGAATCGTGATCGGCGGAGGCATCGCTAAGGCGGGCGAGAAACTGTTCCTGCCGCTGCGAACCGAATTACGACGGCAGATTACCGGTTGGTCACGCGCGCGTATTGAAGTCGTTCCGGCAGGACTGGGCGACGATAGCGTGCTCTATGGGGCGCTGGTTCTCGCCGGGGAGACAAAATGAGTTTCAACGAATCATACAAACAGCAGCTTATCGAGACAATCGGCAAGATCGACGACAGCAAGGTCAATGAGGCCGCCGCGTGGCTTACTCAGGCGCGCGACGAAGGCCGCCACATCTTCGTTTGCGGCAACGGCGGCAGCGCATCCACGGCATCGCACTTCGCCTGCGACATCGTGAAGGGCGCTAGCTACCAGCGAAACAAGCGGTTCCGCATTATGGCGCTGACAGATTCGCTGCCGACGCTGACCGCGTACTCAAACGATGTTTCCTATGATTGCGTGTTCACCGAACAGCTAAGGAATTTCGCGCAGGCCGGCGATGTGGTGATGGCTATTAGCGGTTCGGGTAACTCACCGAACGTCCTGAGCGCGATCGAATTTGCGAATGGCGCCGGCTGCAAGACCATCGCCTTGACCGGGCGCGATGGCGGAAAACTAGGAAGCCTGGCCCAATTGAATATCCAGGTGCCCGTGCAGCACATGGGCCGTATCGAAGACGCCCACCTGATCATTTGCCACATGATTGCCTATAATTTCATGGAGAACGGCAGCACCCAGCTCTCCTCCTAGTGGAATTCACTGTCCCATGTGACTTCCTGAAAGCGTCCAAAAAGTGGAACTGGAGGACACATGGCTATTCACGTGAAGGCGCTCAGAACAACCATTGTGGCGTTGGGCTTAGGCTTGGCAGCGCCGGTATTCGTACCCGCCGGCGCTACAATTGCAGCGCAAAGCCAGAAGTTTGATGAGGCGCGGGACACGATCAGCCGGACACAATCGGATTTACAGCGCGCGGCATCGTTTCATCGAAACAGCAAGAAAGAACAGGAACGCTACAAGAACGCGCAACATCATTTGTCGGAGCTGGACCGGCATTTCGCCAAAGGCAAGTTCGATAAGGACACGATGGACACGGCGATCGAGGACATCCAGAATATTCTCGATCACAACACCTTGCAAAGCCAGGACCGGGACATGTTGATGCAAGACGTTAACCAGTTGCGCTCGATACGGTCGAATCACGGATAAGGTGAATTTAGTTTAAAAGCTTTCGAAGCATATGATTCCAGTTCGCTGAAGAACGGCGAACTGAAGTTCGCCGCTGCACGCTGAACGCATGCGCCACGACAACCGTGCCCCCCAGGCGAGTGTCTGCGCCACGATCTTACCGGTTACTCAACCCGCCACGGCGAAACGTTTGGCCAGCTTTTCAGTTGCGCGGTGGCCCAGGCGGTGGATTTATCTCTGTGACAAGTCGTGCACGGATTCGGAATCTTGTACGAATCGGTCATCGCCGGCGTGATGAATCGAAACGTGTGGCTCCGAACATTGATATCGGCGATGGTCTGCTCGATTTTGGGCATGTGGCACGAAACGCAATCGTTGCCTGCGCTCCCTGCCTTATGATGCGTGTGTTGCTCAATCGTGGCGGTATGCGGGCCATTCGGCGATCCAGGACCGTGGCATTCGAGGCAAATCGTCGTCGCGGGCTTGATTAACAGCGCGTTGTTCTCCGTCCCGTGGACATCGTGACAGCTCGAGCACTTGATGCCGCGGTTGTACATCAGACTTTGTACAAAATCGTTGCCTTGCATCCGGTTCTTGTGAGCGGTGCCATCCGGGAAATGCGTGAACGTTGTTTCACCGAGCTTGTGTTCTTCCAATCTCCAAAAGTTCTGTAGTTTCTGGCCGGCATTGAAGCCGACCGGCCAGTCGTAATATCTACCTTCGATCGGGTTTTTCAGAGGCTGGCCTTGTGAGTGGCATTGAATGCACACGTCGTTCGCTCGAACAAAATCGAGGCGGGCCGGGTTGACAATGTTCGTGCGAGAGGGACGGTTTGCGTGTTCACTTCCAGCTCCGTGGCAGCGTTCACAGCCGACGTTCCATTCGGTTACCGATTTTGTTTTAATGTTGTAGTTGACAGAATGGCAGCCGTCGCAGAGGGGTCCGGTAGGCCGTTTCATGTTGTCCGGAGGATATAACGGCGCCCACCAGTCGGAGCCGTTCTTCACGAAATAGGGGCGCCAGATCTGGTGCGCGACGTCCCATTGCGCGGGAAGTACATAGTAGTCGCCACCCACCTTCTTGAAATAGCGTTGCTTCCATTTGCTGCCGTAGACCAGCGCAATATCGTCTTTAGTGAAATGGACCAGCGGGTCGGGTTTCGCCAAGTTAGGCAGAATCGCATCCGGATGTTCCCGCGGGTCTCGAACAACGTTGGCCATTCTCGTCTTTTTCCAACGTTCGTAGATTTGCGAGTGGCAGGTCTTACAAACCGTGGACCCGACGTAGTGCGGGCCGGGCGGCACATCGGCGCCAAAACTCGCCAGATCGGAAAGAATAAAGCTGAACAGAAGCAGAAGCGGGAGCAGGTTGATCTTCACGAATCCCCCTACCGGCCATCGTAGGCAGGCATTCTAAGGATTGTATGAGGAGAAGCTATCGACGGCAACTCCGGGAAGGCCCAAGCGATAAAAAGCACAAAAGTTTGACAAAAATTACGAACCAACGCCGGCGGGCAGGTATTTGAAACCCAACCTCAGCGGGCATCATCCGTTGTAGTACGGAGTATTAAATAGGTATTTGCGAACAGCCGTTCTACTCTATAGGTAGGCGGACCCTTTTTGAGCACGGACAGCGCAATCCGGGCGGAATCGCTCGCAAAAATTTATCGTTCGGGTGGGAGCGATCTGGTGGTATTCGAGGATCTAACACTTGACGTGCGGCGTGGAGAGCGCGTTGCGATTATAGGCGCTTCAGGAGCCGGGAAATCGACTCTACTGCACCTGCTTGGCTGTCTGGACAGGCCTTCTAAAGGTAAGATATACTTCGGCCAACGAGACACATCAGGGCTTTCGGAGCGCGACTTGGCTGATTTCCGGAACAAGACTCTCGGCTTTGTATGGCAGAATCCCTCCCTGCTACCTGAGTTTACGGCACTGGAGAACGTAACGATGCCTCTCCTGATCCGCGGTGTCCGGCCGGAAGAAGCAGGGCGAGCGGCGCGGAGGAAGTTGGACGAGGTTGGATTGAGAGCTCGTGAGACGCATCGGGCGGGCGAGCTATCGGGAGGCGAGCAGCAGCGGGTATCGCTGGCAAGAGCGCTGGCCGGGGAACCGCAGGTACTATTGGCCGACGAGCCAACCGGTAATCTGGATCACAGGACGGGTGAACTGATCCTGGGCTTGTTGACCGACCTGCATCGAACGCACGATTTGACATCGATCTTCGTGACTCATAACCTTTCGTTCGCGGAACGCTGCGATCGGGTTTTAGAGCTAAAGAAGGGCCGGCTTTCTTCCCCGGAGTTTCCGGGACTGCAGCCGGCGGGAGTAGCACGAGACGCAACTCGTCTCGACGGTGGCGACTATGTTTGAACGTTATACCGAGAAAGCGCGCCGCGTTATCTTCTTCGCAAGATACGAGGCGAGCCAGTTCGGAAGTCCTTATATTGAAACGGAGCACCTGTTATTGGGCCTGCTCCGAGAGGACAAAGCGCTCGCGAACAGGTTTCTGCGGTCTCATGCCGCAATCGAATCGATTCGCAAGCAGATTGAGGCGCACACGACAGTGCGCGAGAAGGTTTCAACGTCGGTTGACCTTCCCCTTAGCCACGAGTGCAAACGCGTGCTGGCGTATGGGGCGGAGGAGGCTGAGCGGCTTAGCCACAAACACATTGGAACGGAGCATTTACTGCTCGGACTACTGCGCGAAGAGAAAAGCTTCGCGGCGGAAATTCTCCACGAGCGGGGGTTGCGTCTTTCGGCTGTTCGCGAAGAAATCGCGCGTTCGGCCTCTGAAAAAACTGCATCGAGCCGGCCAAAGGAGAGTTCGTTGCTGGCTGAATTCAGCCGCGATTTGACGCAGGCCGCGATCGACGGCATGCTCGATCCGCTGATTGGGCGTGAGGGCGAAGTGGACCGGGTAGTACAGATCCTCTGCCGCCGCACCAAAAACAACCCGGTACTGATCGGAGAGCCGGGGGTCGGAAAAACGGCCATCGTGGAAGGCCTGGCGCAACGGATTGCGGACGGCGACGTGCCGTCGTTTCTATCGGAAAAGCGGATCCTGGCTCTCGATTTGTCGCTGATCGTCGCGGGCACAAAATACCGCGGGCAGTTTGAAGAGCGGCTGAAAACCATCATGAAGGAGCTGATGGAGAATCAGAACGCCATCATCTTCATTGATGAACTGCATACGCTGGTGGGTGCCGGCTCCGCCGAAGGCTCGCTGGATGCGGCAAATATCCTGAAGCCGGCGCTCTCGCGCGGCGAGATCCAGTGTATCGGCGCGACCACGCCCGCTGAATACAGAAAGTCGATTGAGAAGGATCGATCGCTTGAACGCCGCTTCCAGGCCGTTAAGGTGCCGCCGCCCAACGAAAGTGACGCGATCAAAATTCTTTTCGGAATCAAGGAACGTTATGAGAAGTTCCACGCGGTGGCATACACGGATGAGGCCATCGAATCCGCCGTTTACGCCTCCACTCGGTTTATTCCCGATCGGTTTCTACCGGATAAGGCGATTGATCTGATCGATGAGGCTGGTGCCCGTGTGAAACTGCGCCAGACAACGCTGCCGACAGAAGTGGCCGACATTCAGAAGCGAATCAAATTCATCGTGCACCGCATGGAAAACGCCATCGCGAATCACGAATTCGAGAAAGCCCGCTTCTATTCCGATGAAGAGCGCAAGGAACGCGAGAACCTGCGCCAGCTTCGCGACAAGTATAATCTCGACGATACGTCCACCGGTCTCGTGACCAAGGACGATATTGAAGACGTGGTCGCACGCTGGACCGGCGTGCCGATGACGTCCATCAAAGAAGAGGAAGTCTCGAAGCTGCTGCGCATCGAGGAAGAACTCCATAAGCGGGTAATCAGCCAGGAGAAAGCCATCTCCGCGCTGTCCCGGGCCATCCGGCGTTCACGCGCCGGACTGAAATCGCCGAAACGACCGGCGGGTTCGTTCCTGTTCCTCGGTCCGACAGGGGTCGGCAAAACCGAGGTGGCGCGAGCCCTCGCGGAATTCCTGTTCGGCAGCGAAAAGTCGCTGATTCGCTTCGACATGTCGGAGTTCATGGAGAAGCATTCGATCTCGAAGCTGATCGGATCGCCTCCCGGCTACGTCGGCTACGAAGAGGGCGGCCAGTTGACGGAGCGCGTGAAGCGCGCGCCCTATTCAATCATCCTGCTGGATGAGATCGAAAAGGCTCATCCGGACATTTACAACATCCTGCTGCAGGTATTTGAAGACGGCCAGTTGACCGATGGACTCGGCAACACAGTCGACTTCAAGAACACGATTATCATCATGACTTCGAATCTCGGAGCGCGTTTCCTCGACAAACGAGGTCAGATTGGGTTTTCGGCGCCCGCTACGGGGAGCGGTATCCCCCAAAAGATCGAAGATCAGGTGATGAGCGAAGTAAAACGTGCGTTCAATCCGGAGTTTCTGAACCGGCTGGACGAAACCATTCTCTTCACCTCATTGCTCGATGAAGATCTGCTCAAGATCGTCGAACTGCTGGTTGAACAGGTGAACGCGAACCTGGTGGCGAAGCAGATCAAGATCAAGCTCGATTCCGACGCGGCGAAATATATCCTTGATAAGACCTGCGTGGACCGAAGCTACGGCGCCAGGCCTTTACGGCGCGCCTTGCAGAAATACGTTGAGGACCCGCTCTCGGAAGCGCTGATTCAGGGCACGCTGCCCCACCCGGCCGAATTCGAGATTTATCTCGGCGAAAACGGCCTGTACTGCCGCCAGATCGGCGACATCGAAGGGCAGCCGGTGGCGGCGGGTGTCGACGAAGAGATACTGCCTGCGGCCGGAACGCCGCTGTACGTGTTCTGAACCGCGCGTAAAACTGGACAAAAGGCGGGGCTTAAGTGCCCCGCTTTTTTACTATCAGCAAAGCTTATTGAACCACCGTGAACTCGATGGTCCGGGTGGTAACCAGGTTCCCCAATTTCACCTTCACGGTAACGGACCACTGGCCGTCCGACGAGAACTTGGGCTTGGCGATAAACAACCCAGGCTGCACGAACCAAGCCTTCACAGTCTCGACAGTGGGCTTATCGACAGGCGATATCGACAGTTCGACGTGCGCCTGCGGCAGAGGCCGTTTGCGGCTATCGGTGACATGCACGTCGAATGGCACTTCGACGCTTGCCTGGAGTTTGGCCGTAGGCTCGAAACGGATGGTGAAGTCGCCGGGTTGATCGGCAGCCGCGACAAGCAAGCCGGCGAGGCAGAAGAACAGAGCGAAAATCTTCACGCACACATTGTAGCTGTTTGCGCGAGGGCCTATTGCCTGTCGTAGACCAGGTCTGCTTCTACCTCACCGCGCAGGCGCACAATTTCCCGGTGAATTAACAAACACCGACCCTCCTTGATGAGCTTCCATCGATCCATGAGCGTATAGCGATCCTGCTCCGTGCCGCCATCCACCAACGTGTCGAATAGCAGCGCGGCACCCTCCCATTTCAAGATGCTTTTAGCGGTCGCCGTTCCAATCTTGTTCGTGGTCTCTTTTCGATTCGTCAGGTACAACTCTTCGCGCGCTCCGTCGATCCGGCACCTCAGTTTTGGCCCGTTTTCTTCGATTTCGAGCGCATCGGCCGGCCTCGCGGGCAGAAGAGCGTGAAAATCGCTCTGCTGGCGATTCAGCTTCCAACTCCCGTGAAAGTCGCGATCATCCCAGGAATCGGCCGCCTTTACGACGAAGGCGACGCATAAAAGCGCAAGACATAGCACGGCAATACTGTATTTCGAGAGATTCCCCATTGTTTGGCATCATAGATGACACAATCTCCGCAACTCAATATCTCCTTCCCTTACTGCGGGCTATTGGTCACGGAACCTGTTCCGCGATTTGCAGGCGCAGAGCCGGCCTCGTTTACGATAGGGCGTGAGCCTCAAAGAGCTGCGGACTGCGAAGCGCGCGGCGATCAGCGCTTTTCTCCTATTCCATCTCGTTGCGATCACGTTCTGGGCGCTACCTCTCAATTCGCCCCTGATCGGAGTAGTGAGAGACACGGTCCGCCCGTACATTCTTTGGGCAGGTCTTTTCCAAGGTTGGAACATGTTCGCACCCGAACCGATGAAGGTGAACGGCTACGTGGAAGCGCTGATTACCTATAACGACGGAGAGATTCACAAGTGGAAATTTCCGCGCATGGAGGAACTCGGGTACACGCAGCGCTACTTCAAAGAACGGTACCGGAAATTCGCCAATGAATACGTGAGAATGGACTCTTTCGCCGCTATTCGGCCGGACGTGGCGCGACGCATCGCGCGGCTGAACAACCACGATCCGTCGAACCCGCCGGCCGTCGTGCTGCTGGTCTGGTACTCCTCCCAAATAGCGCCGCCCGGCCCGGACGGCTCGTACCGGTCAACGCCTTTGCGAGCGAACGTTCTTTTCACGTACTTTGTGAAGCCGGGGGATTTGGAATGAGCGTGAAGGGCGCTGTAAAAGCATGGAACCAGTTCTTTTTTGCGCCGGTATCACCGCTGCCAATCGCCGTGTTCCGCATCCTTTTTGCGCTACTGGTGATTGCCGATCTCGTGCTGCTCAGCCCCGACTGGCTTGCATGGTTTGGGCAAGATGGCTGGGTCAGCATGGCGACCGTACGCAAGCTAGAGCCGGGCGTACGCATCAATCTGTTCGCGCTGATGCCGGCCGGCGATCTCTGGCCGGAAGTGCTGTTTTGGGTGTTTCTTGCATTCGCCCTATTCCTGCTGATGGGCTTTATGACTCGGGCAAGCAGCATCGCCGTGTTCATCTGTCTTGCCTCCATCCAGCAGCGGAACCCGTACATTATCCACCCCGGCGACACGTTCATGCGCGTCGCTGGATTCTTTCTGATGTTTGCGCCCGCGGGCGCGGCGTTCTCCCTCGACCGCCTCATACGGATTCGCCGAGGGAGAGAGGGGCCGGAGATTGCGCCGAGGAGCCCGTGGGCGCAGCGCATGATTCAATTCGAACTGGCGTTCGCTTACTTGACTGCATGCTGGTGGAAGACGATGGGGTCCGATTGGGTCGACGGCACGGCGGTCTATTATGTCTGGCATCTGGACCAGTTCCGGCGTTTCCCGATTCCGGCCTTTCTGCAGAGCATGATCGCCGTGAGAATCGAGAGCTGGCTCACAATGTCAATCGAATTTTCTCTCGGCGTTTTTGTTTGGTTTAAAGAATTGCGGTATGCGGTGCTGTTGCTTGGCCTGCTGCTACATTTGTCCATCGAATACTCCATGAATGTGCCATTGTTTGAGTGGGCGCTACTGTCGGCCTACGTCCTGTTCATCGATCCAGACGACCTGCAGCGGGCAATGCGATGGGTTCGGGCGCGATTTCGTATGCGAGCAGCGGCGGTTCCGCAGTCGGAGTAGAGATTTGTCTGCCGGTTTGGCCTTCTGAAGCCGGCTGGCCTGGTGTTTCTATTTGAGCTCCTGGACTGCATAGGCGAGCAACTCGTCAGGATCCACGCCACCGGGTGTTTCCGCTCCAGTCCCGGCATGAAACAGACCTGCGTTCCAAGCAGCTACCCGGGTATAAGCCGCCACTTTTGCGTGATCGGCATCGCAGGCTTCGGCCAGTTGTTTCGCTCGCAAGTGCAAGTCCGGGCCCCAGTCGTTCTTCGCAACGGCTTCGGCTATGTCTTGTTCGGGTTCCCCCACCGACGGTATAGGGTCGATTGCCACTAGCTCTTCGTTATTGATAAGAAGATTTCTAGCGTGAAGATCGCCATGAAGCAGGACTGCCTGATTTTGTGGACGTTGAGCGCACCCGATCGCCTCAGCCAGCGCAGTGATTTTGCTGTGTCCCTGGCGCATTCGCAAACTCAAGCTATCAATGTGGCAAGCGTTAGCCTGCATGAAGCCGATGAGGCGTTGATGCCCGGATGGCAGTGGGCGGCAGATGGCGATAGCCGGCACACGGTGAAGCAAACGAATGCAACGGGCGATTTGCCGTACTGCCGGATCGTCGAGGGGCTGCAGCGCGCGGCCTGGATCGATCCGGCCGATGAGCAATGCAGCGCCATTCTCGTCGAAAAATTCAGCCAGTAGAGGGGCTGCGCCAATTCCCTCCCAGGCCGACAGCGCGGTCGCTTCTTCCCGGGCTCTGTGCACATCTGGAGTGAGCTTAAGGATTGCCGGGGTGCCGCCTGGTCTTCGACACGCCAGGACATAGCTGGCAGCGCCCTGCCGTAGCCATTCTCCAGTCCAGACCAAACTCCACCGCTCCAGGCAACTTTGGGCTGTTGAGTGCAGCATTTCGAGCCAAGGCCGCAGCGGACTTGCGGCATTCTCCGCGGCGGCATGCGCGAGTAGGTCTTTGCCCGGAGGAGGGAACGGCATCGCCAACAGCTCACTCGTTATTTTCTCTAAGTTATCGG
>Ga0070679_100006395_pt1 | contig 10972 bp, 8 predicted proteins | sample KBSC63BmetaG_FD_65652 | JGI IMG/M metagenome (GOLD analysis project Ga0070679, IMG submission 65652) | Corn rhizosphere microbial communities from Kellogg Biological Station, Michigan, USA - KBS C6-3B metaG | ecosystem: Host-associated > Plants > Roots > Rhizosphere | place: USA: Michigan... | reverse complement strand
GCTACCGCTTCTGCCTCCGCTCATGATGTGGTTTCATGTGGGCTCATGGCGGAGCATCCGACCCGTCGCAACGATTGCGCCGACACCCCCGCTGTGGCGCGATGGTGCGATGTTTCTGTTACCGCAGGTCGGCGCGGCGGTGACCAGCAGCCTGGTGCCGGCATTAATGACGATTTTTGCCGGGCCCGTCGCCGCAGCGTCATTTGGCGTGCTCCAACGACTGTACGGCTTCGCGCTGCAGATCCAAAGCATGGGCCTCGCGGCAACGTGGCCGTCGTACACGCACGCGGCAGCGGTGGGAGATCGTTCGTTTGCGCAGCGCACATATCGGACGACATGGATTCTCACGATTGCAGGTTTCATCGTTCCCAGCTTGGCGTTGTCCCCATGGGTCCCGAACGCGGTGCGACTGTGGCTCGGACCGGATGCGCCGGAAATTCCGAGCGCCCTCCTTTGGGTCACGGCGATTTGGTTTTCCGCGCAATTTTGTGGTCAGCCGATTGCCGTGTTGCTCAACGGGCTTGGCCGAGTGCGCAATCTGGCATTCGTCAGTTGGGCCACCATCCCAGCGGCGTTAGTTCTCGCTGATCTGGCCGGACCTCGCGCGGGCGCCGTCGGAGTTGTGTGTGCACTGCTGTTGCCGTATCTCTTTTTGACCCTGCCGCTCACGGCCTGGCACGCATCGCGCGGCCTTAAAGCAATAACGCCACCCGCGCGAGCGCACGTATGAGCGAACGCCATCGGCTGCCTCGCTTTGTCCGGTGGTCACTCGCGCTGGCGCTTGCCCATCCGGCATCGCCCGGGAAAGACCCAGCCCGACGCCGAGCCTGCATCTATAAGGTCGATCGCATCGGAGATTTCGTTCTCGCCACCGGCGCGATCCGGACGCTCATCGAACACTTCGGAGCTGAGGAAGTCCGACTTATTGTCTCGGACACCGCCGCCCCGTTTGCTCGTTTGGAGTTCCCCGGTCTCGACTGTTGGACTGCGCCAGCTAACGCCACGGGCGTCTGGCGAGGGCTCCGGCCTTTGCGCAACGAATTGGCGCCCACATGGGGCCGCGAGCAGTTCGAAATTGGCGTCAACTTGCGACATGCGGCTTCACTGTATCGCGATCTGAGCCTCACCTGGATTCGTGCGCGCCGTTGGTATGCGATCGGGGCGTTTCCTCGGATAGGCCGAGTGGCGCTCAACCACCGACCTGCGCCTTCGCGCTCCTATCCAGTCACAACGCTCCCGACGAGCCGCCCATGGTGCCGAGAACTACTGGCTCACCGCGCTGTGCTCAGTTCCATTTTGCGACGCGAACCATCTTGGGATGAAATCCGGCCGCAACTGACCTCCGCCCAGCCGAAGTCCGGCAGCCATATTCTACTGTGTCCCTTCGGCAGCGATCCGATCCGTGACTATCCTGCGGAGGCATGGGCCGCAGCGTTGAGTCAGTCGATCCCCGTTGGCAGGATGGTGACCGTGCTCGGGCAACCTGATCGCTCGCAAGCCTTGCAAGACCTCGGCAACCGGCTGAGGGGACAAAACATTTCCGTGGAAATTCTAACGAATAGTTCGCCGACGGAATTTCTTCGGTTGATTGCAACGGCACGCTTGGTTTGCACGGTCGAAAGCGCCGCGGCGCACATTGCGACTGCTTTGGACAAACCCGCGGTAATCCTCGTCGGCGGCGGGCACTTCGGCTGGTTCGCGCCGTGGGGACAAAGTTCGCGCCAGCATTGGCTGCACGAGCCGCTCGACTGCTATGACTGCGAATGGCAGTGTCGTCGCGCGACCGTAGATTGCATGGGGCAGCTCGCGTCGAACCGCGTCGCCGCCGCGGTAAAGAATGCCCTCGCCGATGCGTAGCCACGCGCGCCCTGTCATCGTCATCCCGGTGCACAACCGCCGAGCGATCACGCTTGGCGCACTGCAATTCCTGCGGGATGACGCCGTATTCGCGTGGGCCACCGTCCTTGTCGTCGACGATGGTTCGAGCGACGGGACGGCGCAGGCCATCAAAAAGGAATTTCCTGACGTTCAACTCCTGGTCGGTGATGGCACGTGGTGGTGGTGCGGAGCGATTCGCCGCGGGATGGATTGGGCACTTCGGCATGATGCGCAGCAGGTTTTTTGGCTCAACGATGATTGCCGCCCGCCGGCAGGCGGGCTCGACGAAATGCGCAAAACGTCTGATGCGACGGGCGCGATCGTGTGGATCGATGCACGATCGCCCGACGGTTGGTCGTATGGCGGACATCGCCGCACGGCATGGCGAATCCGGCGCTGCACGGTCGATGAAGAACGTCGGGGAAAAATCGATACATTCAGCGGGAACTGCGTATGTCTGCCTCGTAGCTGGGTCGATCGGGTCGGCTTGCCCCATGACCATCTGTTTCCGCATGGCATCGGCGATTTGGACTATGGGCTCCGATTGCATGCCGCGGGTGCAGAACTTCGGCCCGTGCCCGGGCTCATCGCGCAGAATCTCGATCCCGCTCAGTCTTCAGCGGAATCTTGGTTGACGACGAAGCGCTCGATGCGGGCGGTTTGGGCTGATTTCCGCTCGCCGCGCAGTTTTTTCTTCTTTCCCGCCTGGTGGCAGTTCGCGCGGCGTCACTGGGGTCCCGTCTGGGGGACGGTGGTTTTTGCCGCGCCGTACGGCCGATGGTGCGCGATTGCGGCGCTCAAGGCATTGGCGCCCGCCGTTGCTCGCCGCTGGGCCGGCCGGAAACGCCTCAACTCACCCACCGACCCCGCAGCACGCCGGTACTAACAGCGAGGGCGTTGGCACAAACGCGCCAATCGTTGCCGACGCTTTCTCGCAGTAAGGCAATGCTCAGTCGCAGGCAGCGCCAGGTTTGCCCACGCAGCTTCGCTTCCCCCAGCAGCATTTGCAGCACGAAGCGCCGCCGTGCCGTCCGGGAGTAAAACTTTGGCCGTTGCGCGAGGATGCGCGCGGCGGCGGCCCGCATCGGCTGCGGGTTGGAATTAACTCGCGGCCCCGACTGGGGGTGAATCTCAACCAAGGCCGCGCTTGCAACGGGCACCGCTGGGGCATTCGCCCGCGCGAGCAAACGATGGGCAAATTCAGCGTCTTCTCCCGGGCTCAGCGTTTCGTCGAAGCGAGCGGCGCCGGGGTGCCGATGCATGAGCAAGGGCGTGTTCCACCGAGCGCGAAGGATCAATTCGTCATTCTTCCATTCACTCCTCTCGACTTGCACCACCCGCCGTCGCTGCCGAAGGAAAAATTCTGCGCCGCAAAGGACCAAGGTCGCGCCGGTTGTTTGCGCCAAATCAAGTTGTCTGGCCAACTTTCCTTGCCGGTAAACGTCGTCGTCATCGAGATAGGTGATCCACTCGCTCGCGACTGCGGTGAGTCCGACATTGCGCGCGGCCGCGGCGTTCGCGGCCTTCCCTGCTGTAATCACCCTCAAGCGAGTGTCGCTCAGCCATTCCGCCCCCGCATGCGCCTCGATTACGGGCCGGCTTTGCCGGTTGGAATCGATCACCACCACCTCAAAATCCGCCCCCTCTTGCGCGAGCACCGATCGGACGGCCCGAGGCAAAAGCGCAGGCCGATCACGCGTCGGCAAGATGACCGAAACCAAAGCCATGGCCGAGACTCTGGCCTCCGCGACGGCAAGCACAAGCCGCGGCGTGCATCTGAGATTGCGACGTTCGGCAATTTGGCAGACGCATTGAGGGTGGATGCGTCTCATCGTAACGGGGTCATAGCCAGCCTCGGCGTCGTGCTCGCACTTTTGATCGGATGGGACTTGGCCGAAGGCAGTTTTGCCCTCGCCGTGCTCGTCGCCGTTTTGGTGTTACTCCTGGTGGTGAACCGGGCGTTGAATTTGGCGCCTGACCTATGGGTGACCGGCCTGATTCTTGTCGGCTATTTGATCGGCAATCGGGGGTTTGCTCAGTTGCACCCCCCGAACTTACCACTCTTGCCGGCTGAGTTCGCCCTCGGCATTTCGGTGTTATTTGGACTCTGGCGGTGGGCGCGCGAACGCAGGGTTCCCTATCGCCCGGACACGTTGAATGCCTGCGTGCTTTTGTGGCTCGTTTTCGCGACGTTGCGCTTACCGCTCGATTTTCGAGCAACGGGCTTCGTCGCGATCCGCGATTTCGCGATGGTATATTATGCAGTCTTCTTTTTTCTCGCGCAGGACTGGTCGCAAAGTGGCGAGAACCGGCGCTTCCTCGAGCGCGCCTTAATTGGAGGGCTCGCCCTCACTACCCCCGCATTTTGGGCATTCAGTCTGGCGCCCGAGTGGATCGAACGGCACATCGCCATTGCCGGCACACCACTGCTTTATGTTAAAAGCGATGTCGCTGGTGGATTCATGGCCGGCGCTGTGTTCGTATTCGTTGAGCGATATTCCGTGCGACGGCGCGCGGCATGGATTCTACTGGCGTCTGTTTCATTGGCTGGCGTCGCAACCAGCAATAGCCGTGCGGCCGGCGTCGCTTTGTTCGCTGGACTCATCTGGCTCGTGGTCCTGCGGCGCTGGGCGGCGATCCGGATCGTCGCGGCCTTGATCGCGATCGGTATTGTCGGACTCGTCGGACAAGCCGTCGTAACTCGCGCCCCCTTGACCACGACGCCCTTGTATCGCGGCTACGAAGCCGTCGTTTCCATCGGCGATATTCACGGGGTTCGCACTTATCGGTCGGCGGAACTTGGCGACAAACCCGACAACAACCAGTTCCGGACCGTATGGTGGGAAACGGTTGCCGCCGATACTTGGCGCGAAGGACGATGGTTCGGACTCGGATTCGGTCACGACCTCGCTGAAGATTTCCTGCGCGTGTATGCGCCGGACGGAGACGAGCAATTCACGGCGCGCAGTCCTCACAATTTTCTTCTCTCAAATTTCGCCCGGATGGGAATGGTCGGCGCATTGCTGCTCTTCGCCCAAATTGCGGCGCTCGGCTGGAAGACAAGGCAATCAAAGGAGATCGTAGACCCAGAAGCCGCGACGCCCGCGCTCGCGTGGTGGTTGCTTGCATGGTCAATTCTCATTAGCGCCTGCTTCGGCGTCGTGCTCGAAGGGCCGATGGCCGCAGCCGTATTTTGGACCGCCCTGGGACTAGCGAACGCGAAAAATTGCATCGGTGGGCGCGCCAAAATCAATGAGCCTGGCGGCCTCGAAGCTCAACCTGCGCGCCTGACCCGAGCCGCATAACGCGGTGCCGGTCCAGTGCGGGTGCGCGTGTTTTATCCCACGGCATGCGCCCCTTCCGCATTGCACGTTGCGGGGCGATCAGTTCCTTAATATTGATCCTTCGCCGACGCCGCTCCCACCCGTGAACCTCCCAGCCCTCACCGAATCGCTTGCGGTCTTTAAGCCGACGACGCGCGGGAAGTGGGACGTGCTGACGCCGATCGCGCTGCTCGGCCTCAGCTGCTTCGGCATCGCCTTCATCTACTCGGCCACGTACTCGGGCAACCGGTTCGGCACGCCCACCGGGGCCGCCGCGCTGCTCCGCGAGGAGTGGTTCAAGCAAATCATTTACCTTGCGCTCGGGGGCACCGCTTACGTGGTCGTGTCGCTGATCGATTACCGCTTCTGGCTGAGCATCGCCCATTGGATCTACGCCGCATGCATGGTGCCGCTGTTCCTGGTGCTCATCCCCGGCATCGGCGGCGGCTCCAGCCGGTGGGGCGCGCAGCGTTGGATCGATCTCAAAATCATCTCCTACCAACCCTCGGAAACGGCCAAGATCGCCGTGCTGCTGATCACCGCGAGCATACTGATCCATTCGAAAATCGGCACCCTAATGCAATCGCTCGGCACCCTGGGGAAATTGGCTATTGCGGTAGGTGCGCCCATGCTCCTTATCCTGCTGCAGCCCGACCTCAAGTCGGCCATCGTGCTGCCCCCCATGGTCTTTTCCATGCTCTACGTCTCAAAGCTGTCCCCCCGATTCTTTCTCGGGGCGCTCGGGGCGTTTCTGCTGCTGCTGGGGGTGCTCTCCTGGGACATGTCCCGTTACGTCCGGTTCATGGAGGCGCACGGCTACTCGTACTCGAAGGATACGGGTAAGTATCAGAAGGAGTCCTGGTTACCCTACCTCCGTGACTACCAGCGCAATCGCATTCTCTCCTTCGTCAACCCCGACAAATACGACCCCAATGGCATCGGCTGGAACCAGCGCCAATCGCTGATCTCCGTCGGCAGCGGCGGCGTCACCGGCAAGGGTTGGACGGAAGGAACGCAGGCGCAGCTCGGCTATTTGCCGTCGGCTGTGTCGCACAACGATTTTATCTTCGCGGTCATCGCGGAGGAAAAAGGATTTCTGGGAAGCCTTACGGTCCTAGGCCTGTTTGGAATAGTGTTGTTTAACGGCATTCGCATCGCCGGTTCCGCTCGGGACCGGCTCGGCACCCTGCTCGCCATCGGCGTCACGGTGCTGTTCGCGGTGCATGTGTTCGTGAACATCGCCATGACGATCGGCCTGGTGCCCATCACGGGCATACCGCTTCCCTTCATCAGCTACGGTGGCTCCTTTGTGCTTAGTTGCTGTTTGCTGCAAGGACTGGTCCAGAGCGTCTGGCGCTTCAGAAAGGATTTCGCATGAAATCCCTCCGCGCCATGGACCGCTCTGCCGGAATTTCCTGCGCCACAACTCTCGCGCCTGGGTGCCCCGCCATAACGCACACCCGCCATGAGCGATCAAAACCAGCCCCATTCGCCGGAGGAAGTACCCTCCGACGTCGTCCAAAAATATGACGAAGAACTCGTCAACCCGCCGCCCGAAAAGGATGTCAACCCGGCCAGCAATTCGGAGCTGAAAGCCGGAGCCACCGAACGCGCCAAACAACGTCCGCTGCTGCAAAAAATCCTCGCGGTGTTTCAAAAGGAAAAGGGTTCGTACCGCGAGTTGATCATCAACTCCGAGCCGCTCGAAAAGCGGGTCGCCCTGCTCGTCGACGGCCGGCTGGAAAAGTTCGAGATCGAACGCGACTCCGACAACCGGATGGTCGGCGGCATCTACAAAGGCCGCATCAAGAATCTCGATCCCGGCCTGAAGGCGGCCTTCGTCGACATCGGTTACACGAAGAACGCATTCCTCCACTATTGGGACATGCTTCCCGCGGCGGCCGATTCATCGGTCGAAGTCGTCCGCGTCAATAAGCGCCGGCACCAGCCTGACCGCCCGGCCGAGCCGACGGTCAAAGACATCCCGAACCTCTATCCGCCCGGCAGCGAAATCGTCATCCAGGTGACGAAGGGGCCGATCGGCACGAAAGGCCCGCGCACCACGACGAATCTCTCGATCCCCGGCCGTTACCTCATCCTCACGCCGTTCAGCGAAGGTTGCGGCATCTCGCGCAAGATCGAGGACCCGCTCGAACGCAAGCGGCTCAAGCAGCTGATCAATGAGCTCACCTTGCCCGAAGGCGTCGGCGTCATCGTGCGCACCGCCGGCGAAGGCAAGAAGTCCCGGTATTTCGTCCGCGATCTGCACATCCTGCTCAAGACCTGGGACGACATTCAGGCGAAGATGAAGAGCGAGCGCTCCCCGGCGTGCCTGTACATGGAGCCCGACCTCGTCGAGCGCACCGTGCGCGATTTTCTCACCGAGGAAGTCGACCGCGTGCTGATCGATTCGAAGGACGACCACGAGCGGACCCAACGCCTCGTCGGCCAGATCTCGAAGCGCAGCGCGGGCAAGATCGCGCTCTACAAGGACAGCATTCCGATCTTCGAACGCTTCAACATCGAGCGTCAGATCGAGCAGACCGGCCAGCGCAAGGTTTCGCTGCCGTCCGGCGGCGAAATCATCGTCGACGAGACGGAGGCCCTGATCGCGATCGACGTCAACACGGGCTCCCACAAGAACCGCGGCGGAGACGAAAAGAACGTCATTTACGCCGTGAATCTCGAAGCCGCGGCGGAAGTCGCGCGTCAGATCCGCCTGCGTAATCTCGGCGGCCTGATCATCATCGACTTCATCGACATGAAGGAAAAGCGGCACCGCAACGCCATCTTCGAAAAGATGGTGGAGCTGATGTCGACCGACAAAGCGAAGAACCACATCCTGCCGATTTCTCAGCTTGGGATCATGCAGATGACCCGGCAGCGCCAGCAGGAATCGCTCTCGAGCAATTTGTACACGGATTGCCCGTACTGCCGCGGTCGCGGCATCGTGAAGAGTGCGACGACGATGTCGGTCGAACTGCAGCGGAAGCTCAGCTCGGTCGTCCGCCGCTTGCAGCTCCGCAACGACGGCAAGGAGTACTCGCTCCGAGTGATGGTCCACCCGAGCATCCTCGAGCGCCTGCGCAGCGAGGACGCCGACTTGCTCGTCCGCATGGAAAAGCTCTTCGGCGTGAAGTTGGCCTTCCGCGCGGACCTCAACTACCACGTCGAAAACTTTAAGATCATCAACGCGCTCACCGGAGAGGAATATCGCTGAGTCGAGCTCGCCCGCCGCACGTCGGCGCCGGCGCGCAAGCCGGTCGGTCACGCGCCGTGCCGCGCTAGCCACCGGCGCGCGAGCGGGTTGATCACGCGCGGTGCCGCGCTAGCCACCGGCGTGCGAGCGAGTCATCGACGTGTTGTGCCGCGCGAAGCCACCGGCGGATCTGAGATTTCAGATTTCAAATTTCAGATTTCAAAACTCAAATTTCAGATCTCCGGCTGAGTAGTTCAACTGGAGAGCAAGGCCGCCGAACCCCGGCGGCCTTTTTGTTTGATGTACGGCCGATCGCCTCATCGCGCCGCTCAGGTCGGTCAACGCACCGCCGTAGCGGCATCAGCCGAGCAAGTATCCAAGTCGCAGCAAAGGCTTGGCCGTTGCGGGCACCTCTTCCCCCACTCTGCCGCCGCGACGGCCCGCTGTTGCCCGGCGACGGCCCGCCGTAGCCAGGGCGACGCGCCGCGGATCCGGCATTGAGACGCGGCGCCGATGGGCATACGAATTGCCGCGTGAAACTGCTTTTTCTTGCCTTAGCGGCCGTCGCTTTCCTCTCCGCCGAAACGTCCGGGTGGAGCGCCGCCGCCACCCCCGGGGCGCCGGGCCGGAAACTCGGCGACTACCCGTTGACGGCCGATTCGCTGCCGCAGCCTGGCGTTCCGCGAGGCCAGCTCGAAGGACCTTTCGAGTGGCACAGCAAAATCATTCGCGGCACGGTGCGGCGTTACTGGGTGTATGTGCCCGCCCAATACACCGGCGCCACGCCGGCCGCCCTGCTCGTGTTTCACGACGGCCAGCGCGCGCTGAACCCAACCGGCCCGCTGCGCGTCAATCAGGTGTTGGACAACCTGATCCAAAAACACGACATCCCGGTCACGATCGGGCTGTTCATCACTCCCGGCAACCTGAGCGAGCACTACCCCGACAATCTCGGCATGGGCAACCCGGACAACCGGGCGGAGGAATACGACGTGCTCTCCGACACCTACACGCGAATGCTGGTGGAGGAGTTCATCCCCGAGCTGAAGAAACACTACCGCATCACCGATGATCCGGACGGCCGCGTCATCGGCGGCACCAGCAGCGGCGCCATCTGCGCGTTCACCAGCGCGTGGGAGCGGCCGGATCAGTTTCACAAAGTCATCAGCATGATCGGCAGCTTCACTTCCATCGGTTATCGGCCGGCCAGAGGCAATCAGCCGATGGTTCCCGGCGGCGACTTCTACCCCACGCTGATTCGCAAGAACCCGATCAAACCGATTCGCATTTTCCTGCAGGACGGCACCAACGATCTCAGCAACATCTCCGACACGAAAGGATTCAAACCGGAATGGACCGCGCTGACCAATGAGCACGGCAACTGGCATCTCGCGAACGAGCAGATGCTTTCGGCATTCCAGTTCGCCAATGCCAATGCCGATCGGCGCCAGATCGAGGGTCCACGCTACGACATCCGCTACGAATGGGGCGACGGCAACCATTCCGATACGCACGGCGGCTCGCTGCTGCCGGAAATTTTGCGATGGATGTTCCGCGATTGGCCGAAAGCGAAGAGCTGAATCGCGAACCCGCCGACGCTCGTTTCATGTCTCAGGTATTGCACCGGCGCGCGGGAATAAGATAGCTCAAGGAATGAATAGCTGTCCCTGCGGTTCCGGCCGCACCTTTGACGTATGTTGCGAACCCCTGCTCGCGGGGGCTCCCGCGGAAACCGCCGAGGCGCTGATGCGCTCGCGCTATACGGCCTACGTCAAACACGCCTACGATCATCTCGAACACTCGCTGTCGGCCGAACAGCGCAAAGACTATTCCGCGGAGGATGCCCAACGCTGGGCCGAACAATCGGAATGGTTGGGACTAACCATCCTCCGAACCGTCGGTGGGACCGCGGCGGACCAAGAAGGCGTCGTCGAGTTCAGCGCCCGCTTTCGCACGGGCGGCAAGGAGCAGGAGCACGTTGAAGCGGCCACCTTCGGACGCGAAGACGGTCGTTGGGTCTACACCGGCCAGCTCGAGCAAGGCGGCAAAACCGTGAAGTACGAGACGCCGAAGCCGGGCCGCAACGACCCGTGTCCGTGCGGGAGCGGCAAGAAGTACAAGAAGTGCTGCGGCGCCGCAGCGTAGACGACCGCTGTCGCGTCCGACTCACACCCCCCAATCGGTTCTTCCACCCCATGAACGCTGCCGTGAAACGACTGCTCGTCGCCGCTTTCCTTCTGCTCTCGGTCTCGGCCTTCGCGCAGGATAAAAACTTCTACGTTTTCCTCTGCTTCGGGCAGTCGAACATGGAAGGTTTTCCGGGGATTCAACCCGAGGACGCCGGTCCGGTGAATGAGCGCTTCCAAATGCTGGCCGCGGTCGATTTTCCGGCGATGCATCGGATCAAGGGTCACTGGTACCCCGCGGTGCCTCCGCTGTGCCGGCAAAACTGCGGACTGTCGCCGGCGGATTATTTCGGGCGCACGCTCGTCGCCAAGCTGCCCGCCAAAATTAGAATCGGCGTCGTCAGCGTGGCCGTGGCCGGCGCGAAGCTCGAAGTCTTCGACGACAC
>Ga0070679_100006392_pt1 | contig 10975 bp, 9 predicted proteins | sample KBSC63BmetaG_FD_65652 | JGI IMG/M metagenome (GOLD analysis project Ga0070679, IMG submission 65652) | Corn rhizosphere microbial communities from Kellogg Biological Station, Michigan, USA - KBS C6-3B metaG | ecosystem: Host-associated > Plants > Roots > Rhizosphere | place: USA: Michigan... | reverse complement strand
CGTCTCATTGGAACCCCCAATGGAAAACGCCTCGTCCATGTCGAAGTCTAGCACTTCAAGACGGGACGCCGATGAGAACAATCGGCCCGGTCGCTGCGTCCAAATGTCCGAGATGGGTCATTCGCGTCTTTTCGGCCTTGCGTTAGGCGTTTCCGGTTTACTCTTAACTCCAGACACATTTCAGTGGAATCTGTAGGCTGTTTCGAGGGGCGGAGAGCACGACATGAAGACAACGAGGAATTGACGGAGGAAACGGATGGATTTCGGCATCGCCCTGCCAACGGCCGCAGATTCCTGGAGGGTCACCAAGGAAGCCGAGGAGCTCGGCTTCACCCATGCCTGGTTCTACGACACTCAGATGCTGAGCGCGGATTGCTTCGTCGCCATGGGCGCGGCGGCCGTGAACACCAGGCGCATCCGCCTCGGCACCGGCGTGCTGGTGCCGTCGAACCGCATTGCCCCGGTCGCCGCCAATGCGCTGGCGACACTGAACCAGCTCGCGCCGGGCCGCATCGACTTCGGCGTTGGCACGGGCTTCACCGCGCGGCGAGCGATGGGCTTTGGCGCGATCAAGATAAAGGATATGGAGACCTATATCCACCAGGTCTACGGCCTGCTGCGCCGCGAGACGGTCGAGTTCGAGATGGAAGGGCAGAAGAAAAAGATTCGTTTCCTCAATCCCGAGCTGCCTCTGTTCAACACCAGGGACCCGATCGCGCTCCATCTCTCGGCCTTCGGGCCGCGCACCCGGGCGCTGACAGCCAGGCTCAAGGCGGGCTGGATCTACTTCGTCGGCAATGTCGAGAACGGCACGTCGCGCATGGCCTCGACTTCCTTGATGCGACGGCCTTTGCGCTGGGCTGCGTGCTGAAAGACGGTGAACCCGCTAACTCCGAGCGTGCGATGGCCCAAGCGGGCCCGCGCGCGGCAGTTATGCTGCATCGCGCGGCGGATGAGGCGCTGGCCGGACTGGCGCCGGGTGTGACGATGGTGTCCAGGACCAGGCCCGAGATGCAGGGCTATATCGACCTGGCGCGCGACTTCGAGCCCAAGGATGCGCCCTACCTGCAGAACCATCGCGGGCACTTGATGTTCGTGAAGCCCGAGGAGAAGCGCTTCGTGAGCGCCGAGTTGATCAGCGCCACCTCTTTTACGGCAAGCGAGGCCGAGATCAAGCAGCGCATCGAGGCGCTGCGCAGCGCGGGCTACATGCAGTTCACCATCCAGCTCGTGCCCGGACATGAACACGCGCTGGCTGACTGGGCCCGCATCCGAAAAGCGTTCGCCTGAGGTGTCTGAAGCCCGAGTCCGCGAAAGACTTGATCATTTCGTTCCCTCCACCGCCACCTGGACTCGACAGGGTTCCGAAGTGTCGGCAAAGCAGGTTTGCAATGGAGCAGGACGATGGGGAGCCAGATGGAGGCGGAATCTTACGACTACATCGTGACCGGCGCTGGGTCTGCCGGCTGTGCGGTGGCAGCGCGGCTTTCGGAGACGGGGCGCCACCGGGTGCTCCTGCTCGAAGCGGGCGGGCGCGACAGCTCGCCATGGATACACATTCCAGTCGGCTATTACCGGCTCTTCACCCACAAGACCTACAATTGGAGGTTCGAGAGTGCGCCCGTTGCCGGCCTCAACGGGCGCACCTCCTACCAGCCGCGTGGCAAAATGCTCGGCGGGACGAGTTCGCTTAACGGCATGGTCTATATGCGCGGGACGGCGGCCGACTACGATGGCTGGCGTCAGCTCGGCTGTGTCGGCTGGGACTACGAAAGCGTTCTGACTTTCTTCCGCAAGGCCGAAAACCAGGAGCGGGGTGAGGACGAGTTCCACGGCGTCGGTGGTCCGCTCAATGTAACCGACGCACACTACAAGCACGAAATCATTGATGCGATCATCGAAGCGGCCGTCCAGGCCGGCATTCCGCGCAATCGCGACTTCAACGGCGCGACGCAGGAAGGCGCCGGATACTATCAGGCAACGGTCGGCAAGGGGCGCCGATGGAGCACCGCGACCGCATATCTGAAACCGGCTAGAGGTCGCCGGAACCTGGTGGTCAGGCCGAACGCGCATGCGACACGCATCGTCATCGAGAACGGCCGCGCCGTTGGCGTCGAGTTCCGCACGTCCCGTGGTATGGAGATCGCCAGGGCCAAGGGCGAGGTGATCGTCTCCGGTGGCGTTTACGGCTCGCCGCAACTTCTGCTGTTGTCCGGCATCGGACCGGGTGGCCATCTGAACGAGATGGGTATCGAGGTCACGCACGACCTCGCTCCGGTCGGCGCCAACCTGCACGACCACTTCAATTCGTATGTCGCCTGGCGCTCGACCAGGACCGGCACCTTCAACGAGCTCCATCGCTCGCCGCTCCAAAAGCTTGCGGCCGGCGCCAGATACCTGGTTGGACGAGATGGGCCGATGACAGCCATCGCCACGCATGCCGGCATCCTGACCCGCACGGACCCCCGCTTCGATCGTCCCGATCTCCAGATCAATACCTATCTCTGGTCGATCGAGACCCGAGACCGCACCGGCATGCATCCCCATAAATGGCCGGGGTTCAGCATGTCTCCCGTTCACTTGCGTCCGGAAGGTCGCGGGCTGGTGAGCCTCGCAAGCCGCGACCCGTTCGCTCCGCCGAGGATCCAGTTCAAGTTCATGGAAACCGCACATGACGTCGATGCCATGATCTGCGGCGTTCGGCTGGCGCGAAAGCTCGCCGAACAGCCGGCGCTCAAGCCATATATCGCGGAAGAGGTGGTGCCGGGGCCCGCCGTCCGCTCGGACGAGCAACTCATTGAGGACATCCGCAATCGCGGCGTCTCGAACCTGCATCCTGTCGGTACCTGCAGAATGGGCACGGGTCGCGACGCGGTCGTGGATCCCCGTCTGCGGGTACATGGCATTCGAGGGCTGCGCGTTGCAGATGCCTCCATCATGCCTCTGGTTGTCGGCGGCAACACCAATGCTCCTTCGATCATGATCGGGGAGAAATGCGCAGCGATGGTCCTGGAGGATGCCTGAGGGAGATCCGCGTGGCGGAGAGCGTGACGGATTTTAACTGTTTCCGCTCGCACCTCCTCGCAAGACGAGTGTAGTCTGTTCCCAAAGCGCGTCCTCGATTGCTTGGCCGGGACGTAAGCCGCAGATTGTGGAGGGAGCACCATGGAATTTCCCCGTCGCAGATTCTTGCATCTGGCCGCGGGGGCTGCCACGTTGCCCGCGATGCCCCGCATGGCACGGGCGGAAACCTATCCGTCACGGCCGGTGCGAATCGTCGTCGGCTTTGCCGCCGGCGGGGCCACCGACATCCAGGCGCGTCTGATGGGTCAATGGCTGTCGGATCGCCTTGGCCAGCAATTCATCATCGAGAACCGCGCCGGCGCCAGCGGCAACATCGGAACCGAGGCGGTCGCGAAGTCACCCGCGGATGGCTACACGCTGCTGCAAATTGTGACCCCGAATGCGATCAACGCCGCGCTCTACACCAATCTCAATTTTGACTTCGCCCGTGACATCGTGCCGGTCATCTACGCCGCGCGGCTGGCCTACGTTGTCGTGGTGCATCCGTCGGTCCCCGCCAGGACGCTCCCTGAATTGATTGCCTATGCCAAGGCCAACCCGGGCAAGATGAACTACGGATCGGCCGGCCCCGGCACCCCGCAAAACATTGCATGCGAACTCTTCAAGATGATGGCCGGAGTGGATCTGGTCCACGTCCCGTATCGGGGCGGCGCGCCTGCAACGACCGATCTGGTCGCCGGCCACCTGCAGGTGATTTTCAGTCCGGTGTCGGAGTCGATCCAGCACATCCAGGCCGGCAAGCTGCGCGCCCTGGCGGTCACGACCACGACCCGACTGGACGTGTTGCCGGACATTCCGACGGTGGCGGACTTCGTGCCCGGCTATGAGGCCAGTGGTTTTGCGGGCATCGGCGCACCCAGGAGCACCCCGAACGAAATCATCGACTTGCTCAACAAGGAGCTCAATGCCGGCCTCGCCGATGCAAAAATCAAGGCTCGGATCGAAGAGCTGGGCGGCACAGTGGCTGGCGGCTCTCCTGCGGAATTTGGAAAGCTCCTTTCCGAGGCTACCGAAAAGTGGGCGAAGGTGATCAAGTTCGCTGGCATCAAGGTTGAATAGTCCGGTCGCGGCCCATGTCCGCTTCTGTGAAGGTTTTCGGATGCCGGCCCCATGACGGTGGGGCCGCGGCACATTGCGGCTTCTGAAGCCGTTCCGCTCCCCAAGGGGTAGCTACACACATCTCCGCCAGCGCCATCATGGGAGATGCCGGAGCGTCGCATGAAGATCGCCTTCGGCGCGTTAAGGCGGGGCCTTTGTTTCGAGGCTGGCCAATAGATTGGCGACGTCGTCCGCCGGCACCGGCCTGCTGTACAAATAGCCTTGGACTTCGACGCAGCCCTCGAGGTTAAGGCACCGCATCTGCTCTTCGGTCTCGACACCTTCGGCTGTTGTCGTCATTCCGAAGCTGATGCCCAGACCTGCGATCGCGCGAACGATCGCGAGGCTTCCCTCGTCGACGAGCAGATCGCGAACAAACGACCGATCAATCTTGATCTTGTCAAACGGGAAGCTGCGCAGATAGCCGATGCTGGAATAGCCCGTGCCAAAGTCGTCCATCGATATACGGACGCCCAGCCCGCGCAACTGGTTCAAAATGCCAATATTGCGTTCTGATTTCTCCAGCAATACCGACTCCGTGATTTCAAGCTCCAGGCGCGACGCAGGCAACCCTGCGGAAGCCAGGGCACTCACGACAGTAGAGACCAGATTGCCCTTCGCAAACTGAAGCGACGACAGGTTGACCGAGACACGTATTGGTTCAGGCCATTTTACCGCTTCTTGGCACGCGCGCCTCAGCGCCCACTCGCCAAGCTGGACGATCAACCCCATTTCTTCGGCAACCGGTATGAATTCGGATGGTGGGACGTTGCCGCGATCCGGGTGATTCCATCGCATCAGCGCTTCGAAGGCGGTGACCTTCTTGGTCTGCAGGTTGACCAGCGGCTGATAGAACAGTTCGAACCCGCCCTGTGCAAGCGCAGTTCGCATGTCGCGTTCGAGGGAACGCCGGGTCTGAACGATCGCGTCCATTTTCGGATCGAAGATCCGATAGGTGCCGCGGCCCTCCGACTTGGCATTGTACATCGCCAGGTCGGCGCTTTTCAGAAAATTCTCCGTGCTCATTTCGCCAGGACGCGCAACCGCTATGCCGACGCTGGCTCCTACCGTTACGTCATGACCGTCGATGCTGTGCCCATGACCGACCACCTCGATGATCTTTTCCGAAAGCGAAATCGAAGAGGTCGGCTGGGGGCCGGACATTTGGAGGATGGCGAACTCGTCACCGCCAAGTCGCGCGATCCGATCGGTCACCGGCAGCAGGTCGCGAAGCTTCGCTGCGATGGATTTCAGCAGCATATCACCGACGGAGTGCCCGAGGGTATCGTTGACCGCCTTGAAGCCATCGAGATCCAGGAACAGGACTGCCAGGGGATGGGACGTCACCGAAACATCCCTGAGCGCCTCTTCAAGCTGTTCCTTGAACAAGAGCCGATTACCGAGCCCGGTCAAGGAGTCGTGATAGGCCAGGTACTGTGACTTTGCCTGCAATTCCTCGCGATCCGCAATTTCCTCCTTCAGCCTCTGATTGGCGTCGATCAGGCGGATTGTTCGTTCCTGCACCCTGCGCTCGAGATCTTCATTGGTCTTGCGCAGCTCCTCGTTGGCCAAAGCGACCTGCCGTTCCGCACGCTTTCGGCTGATCTGCGTATTCACGCGAGCCAGGGCGATCGCGAAATCCACCGGCTTGGTGACATAATCATTGGCGCCCTGCTCGAGAGCCTCGACGATATTGCCGCTCTCAGACTTCGCCGTAACCATGATGACCGGGAGGGCGGACGTCGACCGCACGCTGCGGATGCGTTTCAACGTCTCGATCCCGTCGATCCCGGGCATCATGACATCGAGCAGTACGAGATCGAAGAATTCTCTCTCTATCAGCTCGATCGCCTTAAGCCCGGATTCCGCTTCGACCACATCGAAGCCGCGGCGCTCGAAGCGCCGCATCAAGATACTCCGATTGTCGCTGATATCGTCGACGATCAGCAGGCGCGGGCGGGTATCCTGCTGGCCGGAAATCCGCTCATGCGGCTCGTCAGTATGCGACACAGCCGCTCGCAGGGACGGATTGATGTTCGAAATGGACATTTTCAAATTGCTGCCATGGATACGATGTGCAAGTTCAAACTGCGGCTAGCTGCGCGATCTGCGGGGCTACTTCAGACGGGGTGTCATCCGAGCTGGACTGCGGCGTCATCCAGGCGAGCACGCGGATCGTGAAACATGATCCTTGTCCGAGCTCGCTATTTGCGGAAATGCCGCCGCCCATGAGCGCACACAGCTTCTGGCTCAAGGCCAGCCCAAGCCCGGTGCCACCATATTTGCTCGAGGTGGACTGATTGGCCTGACCGAAATTCTGGAACAATCGCCCGATGTCCCGCTCGGCGATGCCGATGCCGGTATCCTGCACCTGCAGCTCGATCCAATCCCCGGCCTGGCGCTTGCGTCTCTGCACGCTCAGGGTGATGGTTCCGGCCTCGGTGAATTTTGTGGCATTGCTCAGCAAATTGAGTGCCGCCTGCCGCAACTTGGTCGGGTCGGTCGAAACGACGCCGAGATTTGCCGGACATTTGACGACCAGCTTGTTCTTCTTCTCGGCCACCATCTGCTGTACGGTGGCCACGACCTCTCGCACCATCTCGTTAAGGTCGAATTCCTCGATTTTCAACTCGATGTGATTCGACTCGATCTTGGAAAGATCGAGAACGTCGGTAACCAGCGAGAGCAGATGCTTGCCAGCCGAGTTTATCCTCTCGAGATCCGCCTTCTTGTGCTGGTTCTTGCCATCGAGCTCGACGTCGTCGAGCAGAATTTCGCTGAATCCGATCACCGCATTCAACGGGGTCCGCAGCTCATGGCTCATTTTCGCGAGGAAGATGGACTTGGCGTGGTTCGCCTTGTCGGCGAGATCCTTTGTTTCGCGCAAGCGGACGGCTGTCTCGCGATGTCGATCGGTCTCGCGCTCGAGATCGGAGCGCATCGCGATCATGTTCGCGTAATAGGTCGCCATCCAGGACATGTAGATGGTGGCCGAAAAAATCGAGATCCAGCCGACCATCGAAAGCTGCTCATGCGATAGCAGCTCGGGAAAGCCCCACGACAGATAAGCCAGCACGAAGCCGGCAATGTTGCATGTGAAGAGGGCGAGAACGACCAGAGGCCGTTCGGAAAGATAGAAGAAGCCGAGCAGCAGACTGATGATCAGCCACGGCAGGAACGGCGAGCTCACGCCGCCATAGAAATAGGATCCGAACAGCGAGGTAAACGCAAGCAATTCGACGGAGATCAATGCCGAGAGTTGGAGGTCGCCGGTCTTCTTGTAGACAAAGGGGAATGCCCAAAACAGCCAGATACAGACGATGACGGTCCAGCAGGCGAAACCTGGATGCGGATCGCTGAGGTAGAGAAAGAGGCTGATCGACTGGGAGAGCAGTGGCCCGAACAGATGAGTGAACACAAAGTTCTGGGCGAGCCCGCGCTCGGAGCGCTCGAGCTTGGCTTCGGCCGGAATGAACCAGTCGATCAACCTGACAAGTTGGCTCCAGATCAACATTCCTCGGCGCCCCTGCTTAGACTTCTGTCCTGCCGCAACCTAGCGCAGCCCCCTTTAAGAATCGGTATAGCTGACGTTTGCTCCGATTAACGTGGTTTTAAGCGACGCCTGAAAATGTTAGGTGCGGGGCAATTCTGGTTGCCTGTGCCGTATTGCTGCGGTCGCGGCGCACGAAAGACAGTTAAAGGCAACTTGCGGAAGGCGGCGCAAATCTCATGAAAGCCATGCTCGTGAAAGCGATCGCAGCCCTCGATCGCTTGGTTAACTATTTCATTCCAGCGAGCATCGCGGCCGATCGCGACGCCAGAAACCGCGCACATGTTTTTCTGGTCAGCCATATTCTCGGACCGTTCATCGGAAGCGTGGTTCCGATCACCATCTTCGTGCTCGATCCGTCTCCCGGATACGACGTCGCCGTGCTGGCAGGCTCCATTACTGCATTCTGGATTTTCCCGTTCATGTTGCGGGCCGGCGTTCCCTACAATCCGCTCGCGCTGGCCTCGATCGAGAACCTGATCTTCTGCATCTTCTGGAGCTGTTACTTCTACGGCGGAGTGACCTCGCCGACGCTGGCCTGGGTCCTGGTAATACCGCTGCTCGCCTTCTTCTATGTGGGCTCGTCGAGCTCGCTGCGCCTGATTGTCATGGCGATGTTTGCCGTGAACGTGGCGATATTCGGCTTCTTCTATTTCTTCAGCTTCGAGATCAACAGCAAGCTGCCGGTCGCGGCGATGCAGGGGCTTGGGCTCGTCTCGACAACGGCTGCAGCAATCTATGTCGCGATGATGGCGCTCTATTACGCAAAGATTCAGGCTTCACACAGCGAACTGGAAGGCGAGATGCGCGAGCACATGGCCACCGCCGTCGCGCTCCGTGCGGCCACCGAGGAAGCCGAGCGCGCGAGTGCTGCAAAAGCCGACTTCCTGGCCAAGATGAGCCACGAGCTGCGCACGCCACTCAATGCCGTCATTGGTTATAGTCAGATCCTGCTCGAAGATGCCGAGATGGAGGGCGACCATGCCAGCGTCTCCGACCTGACCAAGATTCACACCGCCGGTCAACACCTGCTGAAGCTTGTCAACGAGGTGCTCGACCTGTCAAAGATCGAAGCGGGCAGGATGGAGCTCGACCTGGAGGAAACCGATCTCGCCGGATTGCTGCTCGAAATAGCCGAGAACGCGAAGCCTGCGGCGGCGCGCAACTCAAACCAGTTCCGATGCACGATCTCGCCGTATCTCGGAACGGCCCTTTGCGACACCGGCAAGTTCCAAAATATGGTCGGCCAACTGCTCGATAACGCGGCCAAGTTTACGCAGCACGGAAGAGTGGAATTGACTGCGAAACGCGTCGTCAATGGAGATGACGATCAGCTGGTGGTCGACGTTATCGACACTGGTATCGGCATCGCTCCCGATCAAATCACGCATCTATTTGAGAAATTCACGGTCGCCGATGATTCCAGCACGAGCAAGTATGGCGGCACGGGGCTGGGTTTGGCGCTGAGCCAGAAGCTCTGCAAACTCATGGGCGGCGAGGTTGCCGTTGAGAGTGAGCTCGGCAGGGGAAGTCGTTTCACCGTCCGCATGCCGTTGACCGCCGGTCGGCGGAAGGGCGACCTGCATGTCGTGGCGACGCTGGTTCCTGCTGCTCCCGACCTCGCTCTCCAGCCTGCCGTGGAGATGCCACATGCATAAGATCCTGCTGGTCGAAGATAATGAAATGAACCGGGACATGCTTACCCGCCGTCTTCAGAGGCACGGATTCTCCGTCTGCTGCGCGCATGACGGCACGGCCGGCGTTGCGATGGCCGCGAGTGAGCAGCCGCATTTGATCTTGATGGACGTCGCCCTGGGCGCAATGGACGGTTGGGAAGCAACTCAGCTGATCAAGGCCAATCCCGCTACAGCGGCCATTCCGATCATCGCTCTGACGGCCCACGCGCTGGCCAGCGATCGGGCCAAAAGCGTCGAGGTCGGCTGCTCGGATTTCGACACCAAGCCGGTGGATTTGCAGCGGCTCCTCGGAAAGATGCGGGCGTTTCTGCCCGCGATCGATCAGCTGAACGTTGCCATCGCATAACCCGGCAGAGGCGGTGCCGGGTAGCGGCTATCTCCCGTCAATACCTGGCAACGACCGGGCTGGCCCAATTGAGCTTGTAGTTCACGCCGAAGATCACTTCCTGCGCCTTGAGCCGGATCGCATTGGTGTCGGCGAGCGCGCCGGCCGCACCGAAGCCCGGCACCAGACCAGTAGAGAGGAAGTTGACGTTCTTGGTCCCAAAATCCAGGTAATTGTATTCCCCGAAAACCGACCAGCCCGGCGCGAACATCCACTCGGCGCCACCGCCTACCGTATACCCGGTCATGCTAAAGTTCGCAGTCTCCCCCAATCCGAACGCGGTTGAAGCGGCCGCCCACGCATTCGACCAGGCGGCACCGCCCTTGACATAGGCAAGAACCGTCGGCGCGAGCGTATAGCCGAGGCGCCCGGTAAGCGTTTCGGTATTCTTCAGCTTGAATACGGCGGTCACGCCCGGAAAGGCTGCGACCAGGTTGGACGAATTGATATTTCCGAACTCTGCCTTGCCCTGGATACCGATCACCCAGTTCGAGGCGAACTGGTAGTCGCAGCCGATCTGACCACCGCCGATGAAACTGCTTCCGGTGTTGGGGCCATAGTCGACAAAGGGGGTCGCCACCCCAGCGAAGCCGACCTCGCCAGCGTTGAAGCGATCCCAGCCGGCGCCGATATTGCCACCAAGATAGCACCCGCTCCAGGTAATCGGCACGGATTGAAGCGGCGGCGCCTTGGTGTACGGCATCGCCGGTAAATCTGCGGCCGAAGCGATACCGGTTCCGATTGTCGCGCTCAGCGCGACGGCCGCGATGATAAGTGCGTTTAACCTGATCATGACCGCCCCAATGCCATATCAAACCGCCCGTGCACACGTCTGACCGCAGCGCGACGGCCTGTCGTAGCAAACCAGTGTCGCGCCGAAGCTCCGTTACCCGTGGCATCCGCAATATCGCAGGTATGCTTAATGCTCGGTTAACTGAGAGCTCGTGAGGCTTTTCTTACCGCGACGGCAATATTTCAATGCAGCCCAGAACCAAAAATTTACAGCAGCGGCAAAAACCCCGATCGACGCGACGGCGCGAGACCGAATCCAACTCAAAATTAATCCCGCCGCACGAGGATGGACGGAAATCGGCTGACAGCATGTCGAAAGCCGAGCAGGGAACGATGATGTCAAACAATACCTACGCGCAGGTTCCGCCT
>Ga0070679_100006391_pt1 | contig 10976 bp, 9 predicted proteins | sample KBSC63BmetaG_FD_65652 | JGI IMG/M metagenome (GOLD analysis project Ga0070679, IMG submission 65652) | Corn rhizosphere microbial communities from Kellogg Biological Station, Michigan, USA - KBS C6-3B metaG | ecosystem: Host-associated > Plants > Roots > Rhizosphere | place: USA: Michigan... | reverse complement strand
TCAAAGAAGAATCTTCCAGCGCCGGTATCCGCCGCATCAAAGCTGTCTTGCGGTAGATGTTCTCGGGTGTTATGGCGCTTGGGGCGGACGCTGCAGGTAGTCGCGCAGAAAGGTGCCGAACACGCGGGTCGTCAGCAATCGCTTCTCTCGCTGAACCATGACTATCCGGCGCGTAAAGTCTTCGGGATCGTCTACTTGCTCCGCTTCTATTTCGTACTGGAGGCTATTCCGAGGGCTTAACACGTCGTTCCCGTTAAAGCGCGCGATGGTCCGTATCCGAAAGCCGACACCCATCTGAATCGCCTCGTCATCGAGTAAGCCGGTCAACCAAGTGCTATGGACGATTCCCGTCGGCTCGCCATCACTGTTCGTGGCGTAGGTTTCATCCCGTTCGGTGTGCAGCACCCGGGTATCCGATATCTTCGTCTCGCCGGTCGTGATCTTGTGCCGCGGTCCGCGGCGATACTGTCCGAGTTGCATGCCGAGCTGGAACGATTTTTGAAAAAACACGAGATCGTCATGGCCGAGCGCCTGTAGCTGCCAAGCCAGAAAGCTTCGCACCGCTTCGTGCCCAATGCTTTTCGCGGAGCGCGGTTGCCTGTTAGGGTAGGTGTCGGCGATCCTGAGAATATCAGGATGACTGGCTTGGTCCCCAGGCTTGATTTCTATGGTTCGACGCGGGTTCTGAGTGTCGTGCAGGCGGAGAAATACCTCCGAAGTCCCGAGCTTGGTCTGATACGGGACGCTTATGTCGAATTTCGAGAAGGTCGTGCCGGGAATGAAGCCTCGGAACTCAGCCGGGATAAACTCGTTATCGCAAGGAATACCGTCGTAGCCATGGCGTTCCTCGAGCTGATTGGCCGGGACGCTAAGGATTTTCTGCGAGGCGACAAGCGCCGAAGCGAAGACATGACCGTCTCCCGGCAGGTCTTGGGTAAGACGGTAGGGCGGTCCAAAATCAACCTCGAAGCCAGTAGCGCGCTCAGTCATAATGTGCATATTTTAGCATAATTCATACGTTTATGCCAGTAGTCCCTCGACAGAGGAGATACGGAGGATAATGTGACAAATGTCACAAATAAATCTTGTCTTTGGTTCGGGTCGGTATATAATGCTACATGATTTCGGCGGGGCCGAGAAACACAGATGACTATAAGACGACGGAGTAAATGTGCATGATGAATGGTACTAATCGAACGAACCGAGAAGCGTATATCGAGTCTGACGCCTGCTGGAGTCTGCCCAGCACGGCGAAAGAGTGGGGTGGTCACGCGTTGCTGAACGGCATCCGATACGAGGATGGCGGTATCTTTTTTGTTCCCGGACCGCTCGCGGCGGCAGACAAGCGGCCCGAAACGCCATTCGAGGCGAGGACTGCCGCGGTCAGCGGCGCGGAGGCCCCGAGCGCGAGCGGTCCTGTAGGGGATGCTCCGGACATGGACGCGCGTACTATCGCTGCTGCCTAAAGCGCAACGAACTAGCCGCCTTCGACTTCTTTGACCTGGGCCGTCGTGTTAAAATGAAAGCATATGCTCGATAAATTTAAGGATATCGGCCGCGCGGGTTTGGGCAAGGCTGGTTCGGCCATAGACCAAGCCAAGCGCTCCGCCGGTAAAAAGGCCAAAGTCGGGGCCAAGAGCGATTACGTGGTGGCGCTGGATATCGGTACCGAGAACGTCAAGGCGCTGATCGGTAAGCTGGGGCACAACGACAGCGATATCGAGATCATCGGTGTCGGCCGGGCGCATCAGTCGCTGAGCGATATGCAAGCTGGCGCTATCGCCGACATCGCCAGTGTCGTCGAGAACTGTGACAAAGCTTTGGCCCAGGCCGAAGCCGAGGCCGGCGTCAGTGTCCGGACCGCCGTCATCGGTATCGCCGGCGAACTGGTGAAAGGCACTACGACCACTGTCAGAGTGGCTCGAAAAGAGCCTACGAAAGCGCTTGATATCACCGAGATGGAAAAGATTATCAAGCTGGTACAGAATCGGGCCGAAGCCAAGGCCAAACAGCAGCTGGCCATGGAACTCGGCGGCAAAGAAGTCGAAGTCCGGCTGGTCAACAGCGCGCTGGTCAGTATCGACATCGATGGCTATCCCGTGACAAATCCCATCGGATTCCAAGGTAAGGATGTTATCGTGCAGCTGTACACCGCCTTCGCCCCGATGATCCACATCGGCGCGTTGGAGCGTACAGCGGCCGAACTGGATCTCGATCTGTTAGCCGTCGCGGCCGAACCGTTCGCCGTCGCCCGTTCGATGATCGGTGATAACCCGAACCAAAGCCTAAGCGTCATTCTGATGGACGTCGGTGGCGGTACGACCGATATCGCCGTCGTCAACGACGGCGGCGTGCAGGGCACCAAGATGTTTGGTATCGGCGGCCGGGCCTACACCCGCAGCGTGGAGCGTGATCTGGGCATCGATTTCGACGAGGCGGAGCGCTTCAAGCTGAGCCTGCAGACCAACCTCGTCCCCCGGAACAAAATGCCGGCTATCGAAGCGGCGCTGGAAAAGACCCTGGATGTCTGGCTGAGCGGCGTCGAGCTGGCGCTGGGTGAATTTACCAAGCTCGATCACTTACCGCACCAGATTTATCTCTGTGGCGGTGGCTCCAGCCTGAACATGCTGATGGACGAGCTGAAGGAGTCGGTCTGGTACAAGAGCCTGCCGTTCACCCGCAAACCGACGGTCAATTACATCGAACCCGGTCAGGTCGCCGGTATCATCGACAAGACCGAGAAAATCAAGGACCACACGTACATCACGGCCATGGGGCTGCTGCGGGTCGGCCTGGACACCTTGCAGTTCGCCGGCGGAAACGAAGGTGGCTCGATCCGCGATAAAATTGATAGAATGTTAAGAGTTTAACCACAATCATCAATAATGAGTACCCTATGTCTATAAAAATACAGCTCACGCACTTAGTAACTAGAAATTGGAAACTAGCAACTAGCCACCGCTTCGTGGCGCAATTACAACTAGTTCCTAGTTCCTGTCTCCTAGTTACCCATGAGTCTTCAGGTATGATGCTGCCACATAGTGAGAGGAATTCCTGATATGGCGACCACTTCAGGCGGAAAAGATACCATTTATATCGATATCGATGACGAGATCACCGCCGTCATCGAGAAGGTACGCGCCAGCAACGAGAAAATCGTGGCCCTGGTGCTTCCCAAGCGCGCCAGCGTGCTGCAGAGTATCGTGAACATGAAGCTGCTGAAGCGCAGCGCCGATAACGCCAAGAAACACATCGTCCTGATAACCTCCGAAGCCGGCTTATTACCGCTTGCCGGTGCCGTCGGCTTTCATGTTGCCAAGAATCTCCAGACCAAGCCCGAGATCCCGGCCACGCCAGGTGCCGAAACGGATGAGGTTATCGACGAAGAGCCCCTGGAAGGACCGGAAGCAGACCCGACCGACTCCGAAATCACCGCTGCCACCGCCGGCAACCGACCTATCGGTGAGCTCGCGGCTGCTGGCGGCGCGACCACTGCCGGCGACGAAGCGATCGAAACCGTCGATATGGACGATGACGGCGAAGACACCGCCCCGGCCGCCGCGGCCGCCGGGGCCAAGCCACCCCAGAAGAACAAGAAGCTGGCCGTTCCCAGTTTCGATAAGTTCCGCCTCCGCCTGGTCCTCGGCGCGGTGGCGCTAGTACTGTTGATCGTCCTCTTCTATATCTGTAACAGTGTGCTGCCCAAGGCTACCATCACGCTTACCACCGACACCAGTGACGTGAACACCAGCCTGACGCTCAGCCTTGATACCGGCGTCAAAACTCTCGATCCGAATACCGCTACGATCCCAGCCAGCCTCCAAAAAGTCGATAAAAGCGGCTCGCAACAGGTCGCGACTACCGGTAAGAAAAATAACGGCACGCCGGCTACCGGGAGCGTCTCGATGTCAGCGTGCGTCGCTAGTTTCAGTAGTTTCCCGGACCCAGTACCCGCTGGTACGGGAGTCACGTATAACGGACTGACATATATCACCCAGGAAGACACTAAATTCAGCCACTCCGGCACCCCGAGCGGTACGTGCATCTCCTATCAGGCTACGAACGACACCACGATTGACGCGCAGACGGGCGGAGCGAATTATAACGTGAGTTCCGTGCCGTTTAAGGTGGCCGGAAGGTCGGATGTCAGCGCGACCGGCTCCGCTAGTGGCGGTACTGATAACATCGTCCAGGTCGTCTCCCAGGCGGATATCGATAGCGCTACCCAGAAGATAGCCGGCCAGAACACCAACTCGGTGAAATCGCAGCTGCAGACGCAGATCAAGCAAGCCGGGCTCTATCCGATTACGAGCACGTTCAAAGCCGGTGACCCCACCATTACCACCAGTTCTAACGTCGGCGATCAGGCGAGCACCTTGACCGTCACCGAAGTTACGACCTACGCCATGTTCGGGGTCAAGCAAGCCGACCTGAAAACGCTGATCGACAATGACGTCAAGAAGCATATCGACGCCTCCAAACAGAGTATTTTGGACGAGGGCCTGAGCAAAGCCACGTTCCATGTCAATAACCAGACCGATACGTTAGCCCAGGTCGCCCTGACGACCAGCGCGACCGCCGGTCCGGACCTGAAGGTCGCCAGTATCAAGTCCCAATCCGCCGGCAAGAAGAGCGGTGACGTCAAGAGCGCGCTCAAGAACGACCCAGGCGTCAGCGCCGTCGATGTCAAACTCAGCCCGTTCTGGGTGAGCCACATCCCTAGCAAAACTAGCAAGATAACAGTAATCTTCCAAAAAGCGGGTCAATGAGTCACCATACAGAAAACAGAAAACAAAAAACAGAAAACCGGCACTCAAGCCTGACTGCGCAAGAGCGAGCTGAAGCGTTCGCGAATGGAGACCGTTTATTGTTTAGTGTTTATTGTTTTTTACTCCGTGATTCGCGAACGTGCCAGGGCTGGAGTTGACCTATGGCGAATAGCTCGTTCCTGGCATTGGACGTGGGGGATGTCCGCGTCGGCGTGGCGCTGGCTAACGCCGAAGTGCGGTTCGCCAATCCGCTGACCACACTGACCAACGACGATTCGTTCTGGGTACGGCTGGAGGAGCTGATCGGAGAGCACGACGTCATATTGATCGTCGTTGGACTTCCGCGAAACCTGAACGGTGACGCGACCGAGCAGACCCGCAAAGTCGAAGCTTTCGCGGAGCTATTGCAAGCTAAAATCAACTTGCCGGTGCGCCTGCAGGACGAGGCGACGACCTCCGTCAAAGCCGAGGCCGAGCTCCGTCAGCGCGGCAAGCCGTATGAAAAAGCTGACATCGATGCCCTGGCCGCGACGTATATACTGGAGGATTATCTGGCCAATGATACGGAGGGCGAGCGTGCCTAAATACAGCATTAATCTGCGCAAGAGATCGCCGAGTCGTCGGCTTATCCTTCTCGTGGCGGCCTTGATCATCCTGATTCTGGCTGGTATCGTCATGGCTCGCCACGCCTACGACCAAGGCCTCAAGCCGGTCAGCGATAGTCAGCAATCGCAGGTCGTTACCATCGAGAGCGGGAGCAATACCGCGCAGATAGCGAAACTGCTGGCCAGCAAACGACTTATCCGCAGCGCCTGGGCGTTCGAGCTCTACGTGCACAGCAAAGAGCTGGGCGCCAAGCTTCAGGCCGGGACCTACTCTTTCTCGCCCAGCGAGGGCACGGTGTCGATTATCAAGACGCTGAGCAGTGGAAGGGTGACGACCAATCTGGTGACGATCCTGCCAGGCCGGCGACTGGATCAGGTCCGTTCCGACCTGATCAATGATGGATTCTCACCGGCGAGCGTCGACAAAGCGCTCGATCCGGCCCAGTACGCCAACCTCCCGGCCCTCGCCTATAAACCGGCCGGTGCCAGTTTGGAAGGGTTGTTATACCCGGACTCGTTCCAGCGCACTGCCGACACCGACGCTTCGGTCATCATCCGGGAATCACTGGTCGAGATGGGCACTAAACTGACTCCGGACCTGCAGGCGGCCTTCGCCGCGGAGAACCTGACGACCTATCAGGGATTGGTTCTGGCCTCGATCATCGAAAATGAGGTCTCCCGGCCGACCGATCGTGCTCAGGCCGCCCAAGTATTCATGAAGCGTGATCGGACCGGTATGATGCTCGGATCGGACGTGACGGCGTTCTACGGTGCCATCCTGGCCGGTAAGGCACCGAGCGTGACCTACGATTCGCCCTACAATACCCGGTTGCACACCGGTTTCCCGCCGACACCTATCAGCAGTGTCAGTGACAGCTCCTTGCAAGCGGCGGCTCATCCGGCCGCGACCGACTGGCTGTACTTCGTGGCCGGCGACGATGGTAACACGTATTTCTCGACCAATCTCGATGACCACAACGCCAACGTGGCCAAATACTGCCACAAACTCTGTTCGCAGTAGAAAGTAGGCGCTAGGCTCCAGGCTCTAGGCGCTAGTAGTCCATTACCACCAACCCGGACTCCCGCGCCAAAGCGGGGGTGGAGAGAACAATGATCGGAGGGGCGCCCGGCCTCCTGCAAGGAAGCCGGGCGCCCCGAGTCCGCAGCTCGCAGCTCGTAGCTAAAGTCTCCGATTAATTTAGAAACCCCGAACAGCTGCGATTCGAAGGTACCCGGGGCTCCCGGGTACCTTCTCACTCTCTTATTCTCTCCACCCCCACTCTTGCAGTGTCCGGGCTGGGGGTTATGAGGGGCTGCCTAACAGGGGTGAATTCGTAATTTGTGTGCGATAATGCCATAAAAATGACACGACATGATTCATAACAGGGGTGGCAAATTGAGTTAACAGAGGTATAACAGAGGTGACAGAGGTTGAATTTACGGGTCGGTTCTGCTAAACTAATCCGGTAACGTTCCCTGGTGGCCCTCTAGCGCCATCGAAGGTTACACCCTATCGCACCGATAATTAAGAATTAATCGGCCCAAACGCGTGGCTGAAAAATAGCATATAATCCGCGATCCAGGGTTTCGTGACGCCTGTTCCCAGGTGTCACACGGAGATTTGTATTAGTACAACCCCTCACACCATTAGTTCCCGTCTCGGTGCTGCCGCTCGCAAAAGCAACACCGCGTATATTCATCGTTTACAAAGTCGTCTGAAGCGCAAGACCATCCGCCGCCGCGCGGTCCGGGCGATGCTGCTGACCGCCAACGCCGCCCTGCTGGGGCTGGTGTTATATTTCGTGCTGACGGCCCGGAGCGCTACCGCCGATAACCAACTGAACGTTCACTCCTCGGCCAACGCCGCCGTGAGCGTGGCCAACCCGCTCGATCAATTATCCTCGGCCGACATCGCCGTTACCGTTTCCCGTATGACCGGTTTATCCGAAACTACGTCGGTCACTAATCTCGCCGACTCGGCCGATGTCGCGCTCGGAAGCGCGCCGGTGACCGATAATGTCGTCAGCAAACCACAGGTCACCGCCACGGCCTTCAAGTCCAAGAATGACATCCAGGAGTATACCGTCAAGGCCGGCGACACCGTCACTTCCATAGCCGCCAAATTCAACGTGACCTCGGACAGTATCCGCTGGTCCAACGGCCTTAGCGGCGATACGGTGAACCTCAACGCTAAGCTGCTTATTCCCCCGGTCGGTTACAGCGGCATCGTCTATACCGTCAAGGCCGGCGACACGCTGGATAGCCTGGCGACCAAATATAAGGCCGACAAGACCGAGCTAGCCGCCGCTAACGATGCCGAGATTAGCGGTCTGCAGGTCGGCGAGCGCATCATCATCCCCGGCGGTCAACAGCCAGTCGTCGTTTCCTCCTACTCCCCATATGGCAGCGGCTATGCGTGGGGTACCACCGCTATCTACGGTTCCAACGGCTATACGTACGGCTACTGTACCTGGTGGGTAGCGCAGCGCCGTATCCAGGTCGGCAAGCCGTTGCCGTCAAACTTGGGAAACGCCTCCAGCTGGGGGTATATCGCCCGTAACGCCGGTCTGCCTACCGGCAATAGCCCGCGCCAGTATGCCGCTGCTGTCACCAGCACCTACGGTGAAGGCCACGTCGTGTTCGTCGAGGCCGTCAATCCGGATGGTAGTATCCTTATTTCCGAAATGAACCACCTGGGCTGGGGTGTCAAGGATACGCAGACCATCGACGCCGGTACGGCCGCCCGATATACGTATATATACTAATTAGTTTTTAGTCTTTGATTTTTAGTTTTTAAACTTCTGCCACAGAGGCTGCTAACCGTTTAAAAATTAGCGCAGTGATACTTGAATAAAAACTAAAAACTGTGAAATTAAACATTGAACCAAACAGAGTAAGTAATGCTTGCAAATCGTAGTAAATATTTCTTAACTATGATAAGCTAAAGGTATGCATTTTATCGATAAGGTGACCGTGGACGTCATCGCCGGCGACGGTGGTGACGGCAAACTGAGCTTCCGGCACGAGAAGTTCATTGATAAGGGCGGCCCGAACGGTGGCGACGGCGGCCAGGGTGGTGATGTCGTGCTGGTGGCCAGCCGGAACGAGAACACGCTGGCGGTTTTCCGCTACCAGAAGGAAATCAAGGCGAAATCGGGAAATCCCGGCGAGCCGAATAACAAGCGCGGCCGCAGCGCGCCGGATCTGCTGGTGCCGGTGCCGGTTGGCACGATGGCGCTCACGGCTGACGGCGAAGTCCTGGCCGATCTGGTGGTTGACGAACAGCGGGCAGTCATCGCCAAGGGTGGCAAGGGTGGCTTCGGTAACGCCCATTTCGTGAGCTCGGTCCGCCAGGCTCCGGCGTTCGCCGAGAAGGGTGAAAAGGGCGAGGCGTTTCCGGTCCTGCTCGAGCTGAAAGTCATCGCCGATGTCGGCCTCATCGGCCTGCCGAACGCCGGCAAGTCGACGCTGTTATCACGTATCAGTAACGCCCGCCCGGAGATTGCCGATTATCCGTTCACGACGCTCACGCCCAATCTCGGCGTGGTCGATATCGACAAAGCTACCAGCGTGCTGTTCGCCGATATCCCCGGACTTATCGAAGGCGCCAGCGAAGGCAAGGGCCTGGGGCACGAATTTTTGCGCCACGTGGAGCGTACCGCGCTGCTGGTACACCTCATCGACGCCTACCAGCCCGACGTCGCGGCCGCCTACCGGACGATCAAGAGCGAACTTCGAGCCTATGATAAAAAACTAGCGACCCGGCCAGAGATCATCGCGCTCAACAAGACCGATGGCCTGGATGACGATATCGTCGCCGACCTGCTGAAACAACTCAAAAAAGCGGCGCCCATAGGCTCCCAACTGTTCGCTATCTCCGCCCAGTCCGGCAAAGGGCTCAAAGCGTTGCTCTACGCCGTGAAACAAGGCGTGCAGGCGGCCCGTGAAACCATCCGTGAAACAGAGGTAGAACAAGGCGTGCCGGTACTCCGTCTGACTGATGATACGCTGCCCTGGCGGGTCGCCAAACAAGCGGATGGCTATCTGGTCACCGGCCAGCGGATCGAGAAGTTCGCCGCCCGTACCGATTTCGACAACGAACAGGGCGTCCGCCGCTTGCGCGACATCATGAAGCGGATGGGCATCATGCACGAGCTGACTCGCCTCGGCATCCAAGCCGACCAGACTATCACCATCGGTCGTGCCGGCTCGTTCTCCTATTAGTTGACGTCGTGATTATTGTGGGCTATCATCAAACTTATAATGAGAAAAAGCAAACATAACCAACAAACCATCCCCGGAACGTCTCCCGACATACTGCGCCCGGCCAGCGAGGACGATATACAGCGAGTATCGGCGGCAGCAGGCAGTCTCTGGTACACCCTGCGGGAACACGCTCCGACCGAACTAGCGTCACTCTGGCCTGGGCTGAACGCGCGTTTTGACCACCACACCCAGACGGCGGAGATAACGAAGTACGTGAGAACAGCCGGGACGGTGCCTTACATCACGGTCGGTATCAGGTTTTCGAATGGGAAACGCGCCATCATCTATCGTTATATGGACGCGGCTTCAATGCCGGACGGATCGCCCGGTACCTGGATAAGCGAAACGACCGTGCATTCGCTGTCGGGTGACGACTCATACATGACTCACCGGGCGCTGAGAGGCGACACGGATTTCGAGCGAGACGCGGTTATCTCTGATGTCCCCCCGGCCGACGCGCGACTCATTCCGCCGATGACTCAGGCCGCCTGCGCGGACTACGCGCGGGAGTTCATGGCGCTCGAATCGAGCCTGCCAGCGCAATATCGGGCGGCCTAGATATCCACTTCCAAAACTCCATCTGGTACACTGGTAGCACTTATGAGCGCCAGTTTTTTCTTCTATGACCTTGAGACTACCGGCGTGCGGTCGCGGGAGTGCCGGATCATGCAGTTCGCCGGGCAGCGGACCGATATGGATCTGCGGCCGGTCGGTGAACCGTTCAATATCCTCGTCAAGCTGACGCCCGATGTCCTGCCCGACCCGGAGGCCGTGCTGCTGACCGGTATCACGCCGCAGATGACTATCGCCGACGGTGTGACGGAGGTGGAATTCCTGAAAGTCTTCGAGGCCGAGATCGCTACCCCCGACACGATCTTCGTCGGCTACAATTCGGTGCGTTTCGACGATGAATTCATGCGCTGCGTCCGCTATCGTAACTTCTATGACCCCTATGATTGGCAATGGAAAGATGGCCGGTCGCGCTGGGATCTGCTGGATCTGGTACGGATGACCCGGGCGCTCCGACCGGATGGTATCGAGTGGCCCTTTACCGATGACGGCAAGCCGACGAATCGACTGGAATTGATTACGAAATTGAACGGTCTCGATCATGAGCATGCCCACGATGCCTTGAACGACGTGCTGGCCTCGATCGCCGTCGCCAAGCTGATCCGTGACAAGCAGCCGAAACTCTTCGACTATTTGCTGGCCAGGCGCGGCAAGAAAGAAGTCGCCGAACTGGTGAATACGGGCGAACCGTTCGTGTACAGCTCCGGTAAATACGCCAATGAGTTCGAGAAGACCGCCGTCGTGGTGAAGGTCGGTGATAGCCAAC
>Ga0070679_100006386_pt1 | contig 10981 bp, 9 predicted proteins | sample KBSC63BmetaG_FD_65652 | JGI IMG/M metagenome (GOLD analysis project Ga0070679, IMG submission 65652) | Corn rhizosphere microbial communities from Kellogg Biological Station, Michigan, USA - KBS C6-3B metaG | ecosystem: Host-associated > Plants > Roots > Rhizosphere | place: USA: Michigan... | reverse complement strand
GCTCTCCTGCTTCACGGCAAACAGCGTGAACTGATAGCGGTGCGGGCCGTGGCCCTCGGGCGGGCAGGGGCCGCCGTAGCCCGCCTTGCCGAAGTCGGTGCGGGTCTGCAGCGCGCCCTTCGGGAGAAGGCCCGACGTCGGATTGCCGGCATCGAGCTTCAACTCGGTGACGCTGGCGGGAATGTTCACCACCACCCAGTGCCAGAAGCCGCTGCCCGTGGGCGCGTCGGGGTCGAAGCAGTGCACGGCGAAGCTCTTGGTGCCCGCGGGCACGCCCGACCACGCAAGCTGCGGGCTCTTGTTGCCGCCGCCACAGCCGAAGCCGTAGTCGGCCGACAGGATGTGGTCCATGCCGAGCGTCGCGCCTTCCGTGAAGCTGCTGCTGATGAGGGTGAGCGCCATGGGAGTTCTCCTGTTTTCGGTGGGCCGGTTGTGTGGAGGATAACCACACCGCCGCGCTTGATGAAGCCCCGTCGCGGAGGTAATCAGCGACCGCACATCTCGGGGGAGACTGTCGATGAAAGCATCGTCGCTGTGTTTCAGGACCGCGGTCGTCCTGGTGATCGCCGGCATGGGCTGGGGCCTGCAGATGGCGATCTCCGACGACCACTCGGCCTATCCCGCCCACGCCCATCTCAACCTGCTGGGCTGGGTGTCGCTCTTCCTGTTCGGCCTCTACTACCGGCTGCATCCCGCGCTCGAGAGCAGCCGGACGGCGTTCGTGCAGATCTGGGTGTGGATCGCGGGCACGATCGTCATGGCGATCGGCGTCGGCCTCATCCACACCGGCCGCCCGGTGGGCGAGCCCTTCGCGGGCATCGGCTCGATCCTCGTGTTCGTGTCGATGCTGCTCTTCGCCTGGATGCTCTTCCGCGCCGAACGCGCCGGCTCGGCGGAGTGACCGCCCGGCGTTTTCCGCATTGACAAACATTGCGGTAAACGCTATGTTGCCTCATCGGACCGCGCGCTTCCAGGGCGCTCGTGAGGCGGGCTGGAAGCCCGCGGTCCAATGAATTTACGGACGGCTTCATCGTGGCTGGCGCATATCCGTGTCTGCGCGCGCGGCCGTTAGGGACGGACTCGCGAGCCCCTCGCGAGGAATCGGGGGAAGTTCAATGGGAGCAGCGTTTCAGGTCGATCCTCCGGAATTTCATGAAATTCATGAGGCTCATGAGGAATCGCCTCGGATGCAGATGGACCGGCGTTAGATGCGATTCCTCATGAGGAGCGCTTTTTGCAACATCAGGCGAAGGCGACGACATGACGGATCTGGAAACCGCCCAACAGTTCGGCGCACCGCTCGGTCAGGCGCTCGTGCGTCGTGGCCGGCGCGTCGGTGATCGTGACGACCGCGAGCGTGCCGTGCGTGGCGTCGTTGCGCACGATTACCTCGGCCTTCGCGCCATCCGCGCGCACGGCTTCGAGCGCGGCGTCGAAGGCGCGCTGGGCCGCGTCGAGACGCAGCGCCGGCTTGAAGATCTTGCCGACGCCGGTGAGCGGCATCACCGCGATCGGCACGACCTGCACCGGCACGGCGGCGCGCTCGGGAATCTCCCGGCGGCAGAACTCGCGCAGCTCCTCGGCCGTGACCGTGGCGTCGGGGCGCAGCTGCACGAAGGCCATTGGCAGCTCGCCAGCGTAGGTGTCGGGCAGGCCGACGGCGGCGGCGGTCTCGACGGCGGGATGGCGCACCAGCGCCTCCTCGATGACGATGGGGTCGATGTTGTGGCCGCCGCGAATGATCAGATCCTTCGAGCGGCCGGTCAGCCAGACGTAGCCGTCGCGGTCGAGCCGGCCGAGATCGCCCGAGTCGAGCCAGCCGTCGGCCAGCATCGCGCCCTTGTCGTGGCGCGGGTCGAGATAGCCCGGCGTCACCTGCGGCCCGCGCATCAGCACGTGGCCGATCTCGTCCAGCGGCAGGTCGCGGCGGATCGCGCCGTCGGGGCCGACGTCGGCGATGCGCACCTGGGTGTAGGGCAGGCGCAGGCCGACCGAGCCCGGCCGGCGCTCGCCGTGCAGCGGGTTCATCGTCGAATAGCAGTGCACCTCGGTCATGCCGTAGCCTTCGACCACGGGCACGCCGACCTCGCGCTCGACCCGGCGGATCAGGTCGACCGGCACCGTCGAGCCGCCCGAGACGAAGGCCTTGAGCGAGGAGGTGTCGTGGCCGTCGCGCGGCACGTTCATGATCGCGGCCAGCGACGTCGGCACGGCGCCGCCCACGTTCACCCGGTTGCGCTCGACGATGCTCCACCAGTCGCGCACCACATTGGGATTGCGCGCGCCCAGCGGCGTCGGGATCACGATCGTCCAGCCGTTGGCCACCGGCGACAGCGCGCCGACCAGCGATCCGCCGACGTGGAACTGCGGCAACGGGTTGAGAAAACGCGTGCCGGCCGGCAGGTCGAACATCAGCAGTTGCGTCCACGCCATCAGCGCCAGTGCACCGTGCGTGTGGCGGGCGAGCTTGGGCAGGCCGGTCGTGCCGCCGGTGTGGAACAGCGCCGCCACCGTGTCGCGCTCGAGCCGCTTGGGCGCGATGAGCGTCTCGCCCGGCTGCCTGGCTGCTTCCGCGACGAAGTCGATGATGCCCGGCGGCGGTGGCGTGGTCCCGCCGACGCGGAACACCTTCAGACCGGGGATCGCGTTGCGGATCTCCTCCACCTTCGGCCAGATGTCGGCGAAGAGCGAGGCGTCGGCGGCGATCAGCGCCTTGGCGCCCGCCTCCTTCATGATGCCGGCGATCTGCGAGGCGTTGAGGAAGTAATTCACCGGGTTGGCGACCGCGCCCACCTGCGCGCCCCACAAGGCGAAGAACGTCTCGGGCACGCTGGGCATCAGCAGGGTCACGGTGTCGTCGGGGCCGATGCCGTGGGCATGCAGCAGGTTCGCCGCCTGGAGGGTGTGGCGCAGCACCTCGTTGAAGGTGATGTCGCGCACCGGGTCGGCTTGTGTCGTGCCGGAGAGGTAGCGGATGGCGAGCCCGTCGCCGTGCGCGGCCGCGGCGTCGCCGAGCAGGTCGAGGACGTTCTTCTGCCGGATGCGCTCGGCCACCGGCACCTGCTCCAGCATGTCGATGTCGGCCTGTGTGCGAACTCTCACTCTTTCCTCCCGGCTTCCGATATCCTAGCGCGTTCGGCCCGCCGCGCCTAAACTCGGGCGCCGCAATTTTTGCATCGAGGTTCGTGTGCAGCAGCTCAGGATTCCCGCCGTCTACATGCGCGGCGGCACCAGCAAGGGCGTGTTCTTCCTGCGCGACGACCTGCCCGCCGACACGGCCGCGCGCGAGCGTCTGCTGCTGCGCGTCATCGGCAGCCCTGACCGCTACGGCAAGCAGACCGACGGCATGGGCGGCGCCACGTCGAGCACCTCCAAGATCGTGATCCTTGCCAAGTCCGAGCGCGCCGACTGCGACGTCGACTATCTCTTCGGCCAGGTGGCGATCGACGCGCCGGTGATCGACTGGTCGGGCAACTGCGGCAACCTCAGCACCGCGGTCGGCCCGTTCGCCATAGGCGCCGGCCTGGTCGCGGCGCCGGCCGACGGCACGGCGACGGTGCGCATCTGGCAGGCCAATATCCAGAAGCGGATCATCAGCCACGTGCCGATGAAGAACGGCGAGGTCGAGGAGCTGGGCTGCTTCGAGCTCGACGGCGTGGCGTTCCCGGCGGCCGAGGTGCGGCTGGAGTTCCTCGATCCGGCCGCCGATGACGGTGAAGGCGAAAGCGCGGGCGGCACGATGTTCCCGACCGGCAACCGGATCGACACGCTCGACGTGCCGGGCGTCGGCGCGGTCGAGGCGACGCTGATCAACGCCGGCAATCCGACGATCTTCGTCGACGCCGCGCGGCTCGGGCTCGAGGGCACCGAGCTGCAGGGCGACGTGAACGGCGACAAGAAGCTGCTGGCGTTGGCCGAGGCCGTGCGCTCGCACGCCGCCGTCGCCATGGGCCTGGTGAAGACGGCGCAGGAGGCGACCGAGAAGCGGCCGCACACGCCCAAGCTCTCCTTCGTGGCCCCGCCGGCGGCCTACACCGCGTCGGACGGCCGCAAGGTCGGTGCCGACTCGATCGACCTGCTGGCGCGCATCTTCTCGATGGGTGTGCTGCATCACGCCATGACCGGGACCGGTGCAGTGGCGCTGGCCGCGGCGGCGGCGATCCCCGGCACCGTGGTCAGCAGGGTGGCGCCGGTGGGCGCCGACGGGCGGGTGACGTTCGGCCATCCGTCGGGCGTGCTCAACGTCGGCGCCGAGGCGCGTCGGGATGGCGACCAATGGACCGTCGCCAAGGTGATGATGAGCCGGTCGGCGCGCCGCCTGATGGAGGGCTGGGTGCGGGTACCTGCCTAGCCCGACTGTCTGGCTCAACCGATGCACTTTCAGTAGATTGCCCGCATGCACGACGACGATGAGAAACTGTTGCTGCGTCAGGTCGCCATTGCGCGCGGGGCGCTGCCGTCGTGCGATTGGGCGGCGGTCGGCAGCCGAATCGCCCAGGACCGCACGTCCTGGGAGAAGCGCCTGCGCAAACCGGCGCACGAGATCGACACCTATTTGGAACCGGGTCTCGACGCGTTCACGCGCGACGGCGTGATCGTGCACCCGATGAAGCTCGACGCCGCCAAGATCGCCGACATCCACCGCCATCTCGAGACGCAGACGGTGCACAAGGGCTTCTCGGTCTACTGCTCCGACCGCAAGCAGTGCTCGCTCGACGAGGCGCGCCAGGCCGGGCCGTTCGCCGGCTACACAATGGACCAGCTGATGCGGACGCCGCATCTCATCGACTTCTTCAACCATCCGGCGATTGTCGATTTCATCGAGATGTCGCTGGGCTGCGTGCCGACGCTCTACTCGATCAATGCCTGGTGGTCCTTCCCGGCGACGACGCCGACCGGCCACGGCGCGCAGTTCTTCCATCGCGACAACGACGACTGGCGCTTCGTCACGATGTTCCTCTACCTGACCGACGTCGACGAGGAGTCCGGCCCGCACCAGCTCATCAAGAGCTCGCACACGCTGTCGGGCATGACCGCGCTGATCGACAGGGCGCGCGGCCGCGGCGAGGACGTGCCGATCGATGCGCTGGCGAGCTTCAGCGACGAAAGCTATTTCACCGGCGCCTTCTCCGGTACCTGCGAGCGTGCCTTCGGGCCCGAGACCACGAACATCGTGGGACCGGCCGGCACGATCTTCATGGCCAACACGGTGGCGGCCCATCGCGGGCTGATGCCGACGAAGAAGCCGCGGCTGGTCGCCTGGGCGCGCTACGGCATGGGCCCGAATACCAACTCCGCCGACCTCGAGCAGGGGCCGCTGGCGCATCCGCAGGTCCGCACGGCGCTGCGCGACACGCCGCGCAACCGCTACGTCAATCGCCTGCTGTTCGAGTTCGACCGCCGGCCTGGCCTGCGCGAGGACTTCCCCGCCCCGCGCAACAGGCTGCTGCGCGTCGTCGACAGCCTGCGACGGCTGGGCTAGCCGCTATTCGGGCTTGATGCCCTTCTCGCGGATGATCTTGCTCCAGCGCGCCGACTCCTGCTTCACGAAGGCGGCGAACTCGGGCTGTGGATTGCCAATGGCCTCGGCGCCCAGGTCGGCGAGCTGCTTCTTCGCCGCGTCGCCCGTCAGGATCTTTGCCAGCGCATCGTGCAGCTTGCCGACGATGTCGGGCGGCGTGCCCTTCGGGACAAAGATGCCGTTCCAGCCGATCATCTCGTAGCCCGGCACGCCGGCCTCCTGGATCGTCGGCAGGTCGGGCACCAGCGCCAGGCGCTTGGCGCTGGAGATGCCGAGCGCGCGCAGCTTGCCGTCCTTCACGAACGGCAGGGTGCCCGGCACGTTCTCGATGGTGAAGGCGAGCTGGCCCGCCACCAGGTCGGCGAGCGCCGGCGCGCCGCCCTTGTAGGGCACGTGCACGGCGTCGAAGCCCGCCATCGACTTCAGGAGCTCGACGGCCAGGAACGGCGTGGTGCCGATGCCGCCCGAGCCGTAGTTGAGCTTGCCGCCGTTCTGCTTGGCGTAAGCCACGAACTCCGTCACCGACTTGACCGGCAGCGAGGGGTGCACGACCAGCATCAGCGGCGCGGAGTTGACCATGGTGACCGGCACGAGGTCGGTCATCGGATCGAAGTTCATGTGCGCGAACAGGTTGGGCGCCACCACCAGCGCGGTGTTGCCCATCATGATCGTGTAGCCGTCGGGTGCGGCCTTGGCCACGATGTCGGCGCCGACATTGCCGCCGGCGCCCGGCCGGTTGTCGACGACCACCTGCTGGCCGATGGCCTCGCTCAGGTGCTGGGCCACGATGCGCGCCATGATGTCGAGGATGCCGGCGCCGGCCGCGAACGGCACGACGTAGCGGATCGGACGCGTGGGCCACGCCTCTGCCCTGCCGCGTCGCGCGGCGAAGACCAGGGGGGCTGCGGCGGCGCCGGCGAGAAGCCGGCGGCGGGCGAGGCTCGGCACCTCTCAGGTGCTCTCGTTCGACAGCACGTCGCCGAACAGTGCCCACTTCTCGCCATCGAACCTGGCCAGGCGCACCGACTGGATGGGATAGAAGTCGGTGGCGCTGGTGTTGATCTTGATGCCGGGCAGCAGCATCGGCACCTCGAGCTGGTGCATGCTGGCGGCCTGCTTCATCAGGTTGGCGCGCGTGAGGGTGTCGCCGCACTGCGTCAGCACATAGCGCATCGTAGCCGACACGGCGTAGGCGTAGACGTTGCCCGAGTCGGCGGGATTGGCGTCGGGCTGGTACTTCTTCATCCACGCCATCCATTCCTTGAAGTCGGCGTCGTTGGCCCACTGCGGATCGGTCGCGTCCTTGAGGTACGCCGCGGTGATGATGTCCTTGCTGTTGTCGAAGCCCGCGGGCTTCAGCACGGCGGCAACCGATGCCGAGACGTTGGCGAGATACTGTGTGGGCTTCCACTGCAGGTCGGCCACCTTGCGGATCGCCTGGGCGGCGGCCTTGGGCGCGCCGTCGTTGAAGAAGACGTTGGCGCCCGAGTTCTTGATCTGGATGATCTGCGAATCGACGGTGGGATCGGTCACCTCGTAGCTCACCTTGGCGGTGACGAGATGCTGGTTCTCCTTGCCCAGCCCGTCGAGGAAGCCACCCGAGTAGTCCTTACCGGAGTCGTCGTTCTGGTAGAGGATGCCGATGCGCAGGTCCTTGAGCTTGTCCTTGTACATGGCCAGCGCGTGCTTGGCGTAGATCGCGGCCTCGGTGTGGTAGTCGGGCTGCCAGCCCATGGTCCACGGGAAGTCCTTGGGGTTGCCCCACTTCGAGGCGCCGGTGGCGACGAAGAGCTGCGGCACCTTCTTCTGGTTGAGGTACTTCTGCACGACGGTGTTCGTGGGCGTGCCGAGCAGCTGGTAGATCGCGAAGACCTGGTCGTCCTCGACCAGCTTGCGCACCATCTCGACCGTCTTGGGCGGCTGGAAGCCGTCGTCGTAGGTGATGAAGTTGATCCGGCGGCCGTTGATGCCGCCGCTGTCGTTGACCATGTTCCAGTAGGCGCTGATCGCCTTGCCGATCGTGCCGTAGGCCGACAGCGGACCCGAGTACGGGTTGGTGTGGCCGAGCTTGATTTCCTTGTCGGTGACGCCCGGATCGTACTTCTTCTGCGCGTAGCCGATCGACGGCGAGGCGAGGGCGAACGCGGCACTGCCGGCCGCGAACGCGCGGCGATTGATCCTGACCATGTGTTTCCTCCGTCTGGCGTTCTTGTCTAGAGCAGGTGGCCGGCTCTTTCGGCTTTGGTGCGCAGGTAGTTCTCGTTGTGGCCGTTGGCGGGGAAGGAGTGCGCGACCCGTTCGACAACCTCGATGTCGTGACGGGTGAGGCCGCTGATCTTCTCCGGATTGTTGGTCATCAGGCGCACGCGTTTGATGCCCATGCGCGCCAGTATGGTGGCTGCCGGCGCGTAGATGCGCTCATCGGCGTCGAAGCCCAGCTGTTCGTTGGCGTCGATCGTGTCGAAGCCGTCGTCCTGCAGTTCGTAGGCGCGCAGCTTGTTCACGAGGCCGATGCCACGGCCTTCCTGCGCGAGATAGAGCAGGATGCCCGAGCCCCGCTTGGCGATCTCGGTGATGGCGCTGCGCAACTGCACGCCGCAGTCGCAGCGCAGCGAGCCCAGCAGGTCGCCGGTGAAGCATTCGGAGTGGAGCCGGATCAGCACGGGCTCGATCGGGTTGATCTCACCCACGACGATGGCGAGATGCTCCTTGCCGCCGTCGCTCGGACGCCAGGCGAGGATGCGGGCGTTCTCGGCGCCCTCGAGCGGCACGCGTGCCTGCGCCACCTGGTGGAGGTTGCGCGCCGCGCTCTCCTCGTAGTCGAGCACGTGGGCCGCGTCGACATAGACCAGGTCCTGCTCGCGCGCCCACTCGCGCCGCTTGTTGCCCGGGTCGGCGCTGAGCGGTCCCAGCACGACGGCAGGCAGCAGTCGGGAGAGTTTGGCCAGCTCGATCGCGGTCTCGGCGATGATCGCGGCGTGACTCGCCACCGGGCGCGACAGGTGACGCAGCGCCACGTGGCGGCCGGCGTCCTCCGCCCCGTGGGGCCGCAGGATGATGTCGACCGGCACGCCTTCGGGCAGGTTGAGCGTGATCGGCTTGTTGATCTCGCCCATGCCGCCGGCGATGTGCGGCGGGATGTCCATGCCGATCGCCTCGGCGCGCCGGCGGGTGGTGACCAGCACGGGGGCCTCCTGGGCGAGGCCCTGCAGGCGCTGCAGCGCCTGTGCGCTGCACGCTTCGGCGGCGATCACGAGGCCGCCGGTGCCGTCTTCATGCCGCAATACCACGATTCCACCGCGTCGAAGCTCCGCCAGGGCGCGCTCGACGGCGGCCAGCGATGCGGCGGCGGGGGTATGTAACTGACCCTGACCCATGCCTTCCTTCTTACCATGCCGGAGCTTAAAGTAGATATATGGACGTCACAGGCACGACCGGCACCTCGGTCAACAATCGCGGCAAGAAAATCCTTCTGGTCGACGACGACCAGGCGTTGCGGACGGTGCTGGCCGAACAACTCGACCTCTACGACGGCTTCACCACCATCCAGGTCGGCACCGCCGCCGAGGGACTGGAGAAGGCCAAGCTCACCCACTACGACGCGGTCCTGCTCGACATCGGCCTGCCCGACATGGACGGGCGGGAACTGTGCAAGCTGATGCGCCGCCAGGGCGTGCGTGCCCCGGTCATCATGCTGACGGCGGCCGACAGCGACGCCGACACGATCCTCGGCCTCGAATCCGGCGCCAACGACTATGTGACCAAGCCGTTCCGCATCAACGTGCTGCTCGCCCGCCTGCGCGCGCACCTGCGCCAGCACGAGCGCAGCGAGGATGCGGTCATGGCGATCGGGCCCTATGAATTCCATCCTGCGGCCAAGGTGCTGATCGAGAAGGGCGGCAAGAAGAAGGTGCGGCTCACCGACAAGGAGGCCTCGATCCTGAAGTACCTGTTCCGCGCCGGCGACCGGCCGGTGGCGCGCGACGTGCTGCTGAACGAGGTCTGGGGCTACAACGCCGGCGTCACCACGCACACGCTCGAGACGCACATCTACCGCCTGCGCCAGAAGATCGAGAAGGATCCCGCGGCGTCGGCCATCCTGATCACCGACCGCGGCGGCTATCGCCTGCAGCCCTAGGACGGCAAACCAGACGGAGGACGACCATGTCGACCCAGCGTATCTATGCCCTGCCGGTCGAACTCACCCAGTGGAAGTTCGACGGCGCGACCGAGATCCAGTTCAATTGGGAATACGACGACGGCTCGGCGCCGCTGCTCGAGCTCTACGAGAAGGGCAAGCAGCAGCAGTGGGACGCCAGCACGCGGCTCGACTGGAGCCTTGAGCTCAATCCCGACAATCCGATGGAGCTGAAGGACGAGGCCATCTCGATCTACGGCACCGAGTACTGGAACAAGATGACCGAGAAGGAGCGGGCGTGGCTGCGCCTGCACCTGCAGTCGAACTCGATCAGCCAGTTCATGCATGGCGAGCAGGGCGCGCTGATCGCGACCGCCAAGATCGTCGGTACCGTGCCCGACATGAACGCCAAGTTCTATGCCGCCACGCAGGTGATGGACGAGGCCCGCCACGTCGAGGCTTACAAGCGGCTGCTGCACGAGAAGTTCAAGGTCGCCTATCCGATCAATCCGGCGCTGAAGTCGCTGCTCGAGCAGACCCTGACCGACCGGCGCTGGGACATGACCTATCTCGGCATGCAGGTGCTGATCGAGGGCCTGGCGCTGGCGGCGTTCCAGTCGATCCGCGACAAGGCGGGCAACACGCTGGCCGGCGCGGTCAACGCCTATGTCATGCAGGACGAGGCGCGCCATGTTTCGTTCGGCCGTCTGGCGCTCCGTGAATATTACCCGCAGCTTACCGAGGCCGAGCGCGACGAGCGCGAGGAGTTCGTGGTCGAGGCGCTGCACTTCATGCGCGACCGCTTCAACCAGTCCGAGGTGTGGAGCCGGCTCGGCCTGCCGCAGAAGACGCTCGACGACATCCACTACAATTCAAAGCAGATGAATTCCTTCCGCGGCCGGCTGTTCAGCCGGGTCGTGCCGACGGTGAAGGACATCGGCCTGTGGGGCCCGCGCGTGCAGAAGGCCTTCGCCGAGATGGGCGTGATGGACTACGCCAAGATCGACGTGGCCGAAGTGCTGGCCAACGACGGCAAGGTGGCCGAGGACTTCGACCGGAAGATGTTCGTCGAGAAATCGATCGCGGCGGAGTGACCGCGCCTAAACCACGTCGTAGGTGATCTCGACCTCGGGGCCGAAGCAGTGGCCCTGGCAGGTCAGGATCCAGCCGTTGGCGATATCGTCGTCGGTGTAGATGTCGTTCTTGGCGAGCACGACCTTGCCCTTGACCTTCTTGGCCGCGCACGAGGCGCAGAAGCCCTCCTCGCATGACGACAGCGGATTGAGGCCGGCGGCGCGGGCCGCCTCGAGGATGGTCTGGCC
>Ga0070679_100006385_pt1 | contig 10982 bp, 9 predicted proteins | sample KBSC63BmetaG_FD_65652 | JGI IMG/M metagenome (GOLD analysis project Ga0070679, IMG submission 65652) | Corn rhizosphere microbial communities from Kellogg Biological Station, Michigan, USA - KBS C6-3B metaG | ecosystem: Host-associated > Plants > Roots > Rhizosphere | place: USA: Michigan... | reverse complement strand
CGGCGCGCCGACGATCACCAAGGACGGCGTGTCGGTCGCGAAGGAAATCGAGCTCAAGGACAAGTTCGAGAACATGGGCGCGCAGATGGTGAAGGAAGTCGCGTCGAAGACGTCGGACGTCGCCGGTGACGGCACGACGACGGCCACCGTGCTCGCGCAGTCGATCGTCATCGAAGGCATGAAGTACGTCGCCGCGGGCATGAACCCGATGGACCTGAAGCGCGGCATCGACAAGGCCGTGATCGCGGTCATCGAAGAGCTCAAGAAGATCAGCAAGCCCTGCTCGACGTCGAAGGAGATTGCGCAAGTCGGCTCGATCTCGGCCAACGCCGACGAGTCGATCGGCAAGACGATCGCCGAGGCGATGGACAAGGTCGGCAAGGAAGGCGTGATCACCGTCGAGGACGGCAAGGGCCTCGAGAACGAGCTCGACCTCGTCGAGGGCATGCAGTTCGACCGCGGCTACATCTCGCCGTACTTCATCAACAATCCCGAGAAGCAAACCGCGATCCTCGAGGATCCGTACATCCTGCTCCACGACAAGAAGGTCTCGAACATCCGCGACCTCCTGCCCGTGCTCGAGCAGGTGGCGAAGGCCGGCAAGCCGCTGCTCATCATCGCCGAGGACGTCGACGGCGAGGCGCTCGCGACGCTGGTCGTCAACAACATCCGCGGGATCCTCAAGACCGTCGCCGTCAAGGCGCCGGGCTTCGGCGACCGCCGCAAGGCGATGCTCGAGGACATCGCGATCCTGACCAACGGCACGGTGATCGCCGAGGAGCTCGGCCTCAAGCTCGAGAACGCGACGATCAAGGATCTCGGCCGTGCCAAGCGCGTCGAAGTCGCCAAGGAAGACACGACGATCATCGACGGCGCCGGCGAAAAGGCGTCGATCGAGGCGCGCGTCAAGAACATCCGCGTGCAGATCGACGAGGCGACCTCCGACTACGACAAGGAGAAGCTGCAGGAGCGCGTGGCCAAGCTCGCGGGGGGTGTCGCCGTGATCAAGGTCGGCGCCGCGACCGAAGTCGAGATGAAGGAGAAGAAAGCTCGCGTCGAGGACGCGCTGCACGCCACGCGCGCGGCGGTCGAGGAAGGCATCGTCCCGGGCGGCGGCGTCGCGTACCTGCGTGCGCGTGCCAACGTCAAGAACCTGAAGGGCGCCAACCCCGACCAGGATGCCGGCATCAAGATCGTGCTGCGCGCGATCGAGGAGCCGCTGCGGATGATCGTGCAGAACGCCGGCGACGAGCCGTCGGTCGTCATCAACAAGGTCGTCGAAGGCAAGGGCAACTACGGCTTCAACGCGGCCTCGGGCGAATACGGCGACTTGGTCGAGATGGGCGTGCTCGATCCGACCAAGGTGGCGCGCTTCGCGCTGCAGAACGCGGCGTCGGTGGCGTCGCTGATGCTGACGACCGATGCGATGGTCGCCGAGCTGCCGAAGGACGACAAGCCGATGGGCGGCCCCGGTGGCGGCATGGGCGGCATGGGCGACATGGACATGTGACATCATCGCGAAAGCGATGTCATCCCCGCGCAACATGCCCCCGAGTGCTGTAATCGGGGGGCGGGGACCCACGATCCTTGCAGCAACGGAAAGCCCGGCCTCGTGCCGGGCTTTTTGTCGTGCGCTCGCCACGCGCGTGACGGCGCGGCGGGGCCCGGCCACTACTGCGCCGTCAGCGCGATGTCCTTTTCGCCGCGCGGCGCTTTTGCGCGGCGCGGCGAAAGCATCCCGCCTCATGGTCGTCGACCATGCCCACCGCCTGCATCCACGCGTAGACGATCACCGGACCCACGAACTTGAAGCCGCGCGCCTTGAGCGCCTTCGAGAGTGCGATCGACTCGCGCGACTCGGTGAGGCGCTTCGCGCCGCCGGGTTTCGGCGCGCCGCCGACGTGCGCCCAGGCGAAGGCGGCGAAGTCCTCGCCGGCCGCCTGCATCGCGAGATAGGCGCGGGCGTTGCCGATCGTCGCTTCGACCTTGGCGCGCGAGCGCACGATGCCCGCATCGCCGAGCAGCCGCTCGACATCGCGTTCGGTGAAGCGCGCGACCTTTGCCGGATCGAAACCGCGGAACGCCTTGCGGAACGCGTCGCGCTTGGCGAGGATCGTGCTCCACGCGAGGCCCGCCTGGAAGCCGTCGAGCATCAGCTTTTCCCACAGCGCGCGGCTGTCGCGCTCCGGCACGCCCCATTCGTCGTCGTGGTACGCCGCCATTGCCGCATCGCTCGAGGCCCACCGGCAGCGCGGGCGCGCGTCGGCGGGCTCGCGCACGCTGCGCGCCGTGCTCACTTGAGCCCGACGCGAAGCTCGAGCCCGTACGTCGTCAGGCCCTGGTTCGGCTCTTTGAGTCCCGCGTTCGAGCGGTGCTCGACGTACGCGGCGAGCTGGTGGCGGCCGGCGGGATCGAGCGCGATGCCGGCGGCAAGTCGCTCGTCGAAGAGCAGCGCGCTCGCGAGGTTGCGGTCGCCGATCCTGACGTGCGAGAACAACGCGGCACCGACGCCGAACTCGACGAACGGCTGCCAGCGCGATTCGGCGGCGAGCGGCCAGCGCAGGCTGGCGAGCGCGCCCGCGTCCCAGACGACGTCGTTCACCGACTGCGTGCCGCGCGAGTTGAGGTATTCGACGTGCGCCTGCACGAGCGGCACCGCGCCGATCCGTGCGAGCGGCTCGCACGTGCAGCCGGGCTGCCATACGCCGCCGACGCGCAGCGCCGCCACGCCTTCTCCGGAGCCGGCGGCGCCGCTGAACCAGACGCGGTCGTCGGCCGCGCGCGCGGGCGCAAAGCACAGGCAGAGCAAGGCGAGCGCGGCGAGCGCGCCGGCAGTCGATCGAATCACGCGAGGCCCCGGTGCGGGCGCGCGCCGCATCGACGGATGCGCTGGCGGCCCGCTGCGATTGTAGTCGGTCGCCGCCGCCGGCGACGCGCTCAGTTGAGCAGCAGGCCGAGCTCGTGCGCGGCGGCAAGGAGGTGCGGCTTCAGCTTCGCCTCCATGTCGGCCACCGACACGCGATCGGCCTGCACGCTGATGTTGATCGCCGCGGCGATGCGGCCGCGCGCGTCGCGCACCGGCACGCTGATCGAGCGCAGGCCGATCTCGAGCTCCTGGTCGACGATCGCGCAGTCGCGGCTGCGCAGCCCTTCAACGATCGCGCGGAGCTTCGCCGTGGAGGTCTGCGTCTTCGCCGTGTACGGGGCCAGGCGCACCCGCCCGAGGTACGCGGCAAGCGCCGCCGGGTCGAGCCCCGACAGCAGCACGCGCCCCATCGACGTGCAGTACGCGGGCAGCCGGCTGCCGACCGTCAAGTCGATCGACATGATCCGCGACGCCGCGCGCGAGCGGCCGATGTAGAGGATCTCGTCGCCCTCGAGGATCGACATCGAGCACGACTCGTGCACGGTGTCGCTGACGTGGTCGAGGATCGGCTGCGCCGACGACGCGAGGGGGCTCGACGTCAGGTACGCGTGGCCGAGCGCGAGGATGCGCGGGCGCAGCGTGAAGTTGCGCCCGTCGTCGGAGGCGACGTAGCCGAGCTCGGAGAGCGTGTACAGGCAACGTCGCACCGCCGCGCGCGGGATGCCCGTCTTGCCGGCGAGTTGCGCAATGGTCAATGGCCGCCGCTGCTGCGTGAACGCGCGCACCACGGCGAGCCCGCGCGCGAGCGTCGCCATGAAATCGGGGTCGCCGGAGTACGCGCGGATCTCGTCGGCGGCGTTGAGCGGCGCCTCGTGCCCGCGTGTCGCGGCGGGACGTGCGGCGAGCGTCGCGGTCGTGTGCCGTTCGCGCCGCGCGGCGCTGCGCGGAGGAGCCGTCGACATGTGGCCGATATTCGCACGATTTGCCGGTAATCGGAAATCGCGCGGAAATGGGGCACAATCGACATCGCATGCGCACCCAGGTCGCCATCGTCGGAGCCGGTCCCGCGGGTCTCATGTTGTCGCAGCTCCTGCACCGCGCCGGCGTCGATTCGGTGGTCGTCGAGTCGCGCACGCGCGACGAGATCGAGAGCACGATCCGCGCGGGCGTGCTCGAGCAGGGCACCGTCGACCTGCTGGCCGAAGCCGGCGTCGGCGCGCGCGTCGCGCGCGAGGGCGCCGTCCATCACGGCATCGAGCTGCGATTCGCCGGCCGCGGTCATCGCATCGACCTGACGAAGCGCTCCGGCGGGCGCTCGATCACGCTGTACGCGCAGCACGAGATGATCCGCGACCTCGTCGCTGCGCGGCTCGCCGCCGGCGGCCGCATCGTGTTCGGCGCGACGGACGTCACACCGCTCGGCTTCGACGGCGCGACGCCGGCGCTTCGCTACGAGGTCGGCGGCCGCGCCGAGACGCTCGACTGCGATTACATCGCCGGCTGCGACGGCTTCCACGGCGTCTGCCGCGAGGCGGTGCCGCGCGCGGCGCGCCACGAGTTCGTGCGCGTCTATCCGTTCGGCTGGCTCGGCATCCTCACCGAGGCGGCGCCGTCGTCGGAGGAGCTCGTCTACGCGCATCACGAGCGCGGATTCGCGCTCGTCAGCACGCGCTCGCCGACGATCCAGCGACTCTATTTGCAGTGCGACCCGCACGACGATCCGGCGCGCTGGGACGACGACGCGATCTGGGCCGAGCTCCGCGCGCGCCTCGCCACCGACGACGGCTGGCGGCCGGTCGAGGGGCCGGTCATCCAGAAGAACGTCGTCGGCATGCGCAGCTTCGTCTGCGAGCCGATGCGGTTCGGGCGCCTGTTCCTCGCCGGCGACGCCGCGCACATCGTGCCGCCCACGGGCGCCAAGGGCCTCAACCTCGCGGTGGCCGACGTGCGTGTGCTGGCGCTGGCGCTCGCCGAGCGCTACGCGCACGGCGACGAGCGCGCGCTCGATCGTTATTCCGACGTGGCGCTGCGCCGCGTGTGGAAGGCGCAGCGCTTCTCGTGGTTCATGACGTCGCTGCTGCACCGCTTTCCCGAAGCGACGCCGTACGAGGCGCGCTTGCAGGTCGCCGACCTCGACTACGTCACGTCGTCCGTGTCCGCGCAGGCATCCCTCGCCGAGAACTACACCGGCCTGCCGTTCGAACCCGCCTGAAGGAGCCCAAGCCCATGCAGGAACAGAATCCGGAACCCCGCAACCCGCTCGGCATGGACGGCATCGAGTTCGTCGAGTACGCGACGTCGCAGCCGCAGGCGCTCGGCGCGGTGCTGCAGATGATGGGATTCGTGCCGGTGGCGCGGCATCGCTCGCGCGAGGTGACGCTGTACCGGCAGGGCGCGATGAACGTGATCGTCAACGCTCATCCCGAGGCGCTGCCCGGCATGAGCGCACCCGGCGCGCACCCCGCGCTGTCGGCGGTGGCAGTGCGCGTGCGCGACGCCGAGTTCGCGTGGCGGCGCGCGCTCGACCTTGGCGCATGGGCGATGCCGACCCGCGCGTCGGTGATGGAGCTCAACATCCCCGGCATCCACGGCGTCGGCGACAGCCTCCTGTATTTCGTCGATCGCTACCGCGACTTCTCGATCTACGACGTCGACTTCGTGCCGATACCGGACGCGCCGGCGCATCCGCCCGCGCTCGCCGGCATGCACTGGTTCGGCGTCGTGCAAAGCGTGTTCGCCGACCGCAGCCGCGACTGGGTCGACTTCTACACGCACCTCTTCGGCTTCGCGCCGCTGCCGGGCGGCCAGTATTTCGGCATCCTGCCGAAGGGGACGTTGCTCGTCAGCCCCTGCGGCAAGTTCTACCTGCAGTTGATCGAGCCGCCGAGCGGCGCCGAGGACATCGACTGGGAAGAAAGGTTGCTCCGCGTTGGCATCGGCGCGCCCGACATCGGCGCCGCGACGAAGCTGCTGCGCGAGCGCGGCGTCGTGTTCGTCGACCGCGCGCCGGTGCAGACCTCCGACAAGGGCGCGCTGACGCAAATCTATCTCGGCTCGGTGACGTTCGAGCTCGTCAAGGGCGACCTGTCGCCGGCGCGGGCGGGGAGCGGATCGTGAACGTCGATCGCTTCGGCATGGACACGATCACGCTCGCGGGTCCGCTCGAGGCCAAGCTTCGCGCCGTGCGCGACGGCGGCTTCACGCAGATCATGCTGGCGGCGCGCGACATCGTCGGCCACCCGCAAGGCGAGGCCGCCGCGATCGCGGCGGTGAAGGCAAGCGGCCTGCGCGTCACCGGCTTCCAGGTGCTGCGCGACTTCGAGGGCCTGTCCGGGCACCTGCACGACTACAAGGTCGACATCGCCAAGTCGATGCTGGCGATGTGCAAGGCGCTCGGCGCGCCGGTGCTGCTCGCGTGCTCGACGACGTCGGCGCATGCCGAGGACGACCGCGCGCGGATGGCGGCCGACCTCGCCAAGCTCGCGATGCTGGCGGTGCCGTTCGGCATCGACATCGCGTTCGAAGGATTGTCGTGGGGCCGCTTCGTCAACGACGTGCCGGCGGCGTGGGATCTCGTCGAGCGCGCCGACCGCTACAACCTCGGGCTCGCGCTCGATTCGTACCACATGCTGGCGACGTCGACGCCGCTCGACATCCTCGACGACATCGATCCGGCGCGTATCTTTTTCGTGCAGCTGTCGGATTTCATGTGGACGAGCACGCCGACACCCGACGAGCGGCGCGAGACGGCGCGTCATTTCCGCGTATTCCCCGGCGAGGGCGTGCACAGCGACGAGATCGCGGCGCTGGTGCGCCGCCTCGACGAGAACGGCTACGCCGGAGACATCAGCTTCGAGGTGTTCAACGACGACTATGTGCAGATGCCGCTCGACACCGTCGTCGCGCGCGCCAACCGCTCGGTGCAGTGGCTGCTCGCGCAGGTGCCGCGGCGCAGCCTGCCGTTCCGTCGGCGCGCCGGCTGAAGCGCTTCGCGCCGGATCGCCGGCAGAGGGCGAGTCGGCCCTCCATCTCCCGGCGTTCGATAACCGCCCGTTTTTTCGATAATCGCACTTGACCGGGCGGCACGCCCCGCCCAAACTCGCAGTCCTGCGCACGCCGAAGAGGACCATTCAAAGGCCCCGCGTGCAAGCGCGATCGCTCGCCGGTCGCCCCCCCGGAGGCTTCGTTGCCAACCTCGCCGAATCCGACGCGCGCATCGCCGCCCGCACAGGGCCCGGCCCTCGCGCAGGCGTCGTCGCACGAGGGCCGCGCGCGCGGCGCACCGGCGCCGCGGATCCGTGGCACGACGTCGATCATCGCGCACCTGGGAGACCCGATCGCGCCGGTGAAGGCGCCGATGATCTACAACCCGTGGTTCGCGCAACACGGCGTCGACGCGGTGGTCGTGCCGATGGGCGTCACCGCTGCCGACTACGCGCGGGTGCTGCCGGCGGTGTTCAGCTTCACCAACATTTGCGGCGCGCTCATCACGATGCCGCACAAGGTCACCACCGTCGCGATGCTCGCTGAGGCGAGCCTTGCCGTGCGAATCGCCGGCTCGTGCAACGCGGTGATCCGTCGCGCCGACGGCGCGCTCGCGGGCGACCTCTTCGATGGCGCCGGCTTCACGCGCGCCGCTCGCGGCAAGGGTGTCACGATCGCGGGACGGCGCGCGCTCGTCGTCGGCACGGGCGGCGTGGGCCGCGCGATCGCCGCTGCACTTGCCGCGGAGGGCATCGGCGCGCTGCGCCTCCATGACCTCGACGCCGCATCGGCGGCCGAGCTGGCGGCACGCATTCGCACGCACTATCCGCACATCGCGATCGAGTGCGGCGCGCCCGATCCCGCCGGCATGGACATCGTCGTCAACGCGACGCCGGTCGGCATGCGGCCGGGCGACCCGCTGCCGCTCGACGCCACGCGCATCGCCGCCGGCACGTTCGTCGGCGAAGTCGTGATGGCCGCGGCGAAAACGCCGTTGCTCGCCGCCGCGGAGGCGCGCGGGTGCACAATCCAGCCGGGCACCGACATGCTGTTCGAGCAGATCCCGCTGTACCTCGCGTATTTTGGCCTGCCGTCGGCTACGGCGGCGGAATTGCGCGCCGTGGCCCAGCTCGACACCTGATCCACCAACCGACCCCGCAAAACACCAGGAGCAAAAATGAATCGAACGTTGCAAGGCCTTGTCATGGCGGCCGCGATGGCCGCAGCCTCGCTCGCCGTCGCGCAGCCGATCAAGATCTTCGGTCTCGTGGAGCTCTCCGGCACGGGCGCCGTGTCCGGCACCAACTTCAACGACGGCGTGAAGCTCGCCGTCAAGGAGATCAACGCGTCGGGCGGCATCCTCGGGCGACAGGTCGATTACCAGGCGTCGGACACGCAGTCGCAGGCGCCCATCGCCAAGGCGCTCGCGCAGAAGGCGGTCGACCAGGGCGCGTACGTGGTGATGGGGCCTGTGTTCTCGGGCTCGATCCTCGTCAGCATGCCGGAGACGCGCAAGGCCGAGGTCACCAACTTCACCGGCGGCGAGGCGGCGTCGATCACGCAGCAGGGCAATCCGTACATCTTCCGCACGTCGTTCACCCAGGCGGCGGCGATGCCCAAGGTCGCGCGCTACCTGCACGACACGGTCAAGGCGAAGTCGGTGGCGATCATCTTCGTCAACAACGACTTCGGCAAGGGCGGCAGCGACGCGATGGTCAAGGCGCTCGAGCCGTACGGCATCAAGGTCGCCGCCAACATCTCGACCGACCCGGGCCAGGTCGACTTCTCGAGCGCGGTCGTCAAGGCCAAGCAGTCGAACGCCGATGCGCTCTTCGTCTACAGCAACGAGGAAGAGTCGGCGCGGTGCCTGCGCGAGCTCAAGAAGCAGGGCTACGACAAGCCGATCGTCGGCGAGACGACGCTGACGAGCCAGAAGGTGATCGAGCTCGCCGGCGACGCGGCCAACGGCGCGATCGCGCACGTCGGGCTGTCGGCCGACGCGCCGCAGCCCGAGGTGCAGAAGTTCAGCGCGGCGTTCCAGAAGGAGTACCACTACAAGGGCGACCACAACTCGCTGAAGGGTTACTCCGCGATGTACTTCGTCAAGGTGATGACCGAGCGCATCGGCAAGGTCGACACCAAGGCGCTCGCGGCCGCGCTGCACGGCGCGACGATGACGGTCAAGGACAATCCGGGCGTGCTGCTCGACGTCAGCTTCGACCAGAACGGGGACCTCGACCGCGTGAGCTACATGACCAAGGTGGTCGACGGCAAGCAGGCGATCATCGCCACGCTGCCGGCGGCGCACACCAAGTAGCCGGCGGGCGTCCCGCGGCGGCGAGGTCCCGCGGGACGCGCCGCCGCCGGTGTCGGCGCGCGGTTCCGCGTTCCTCGCGTCGCCGCGCGCCGTTCCCGAGGCATCCCCGCTATCGCGATGGCCGAATTCCTCCAGCTCGTCGTCTCCGGCATCGCCACCGGCGCGATCTACGCGGTGGCGGCGCTCGGCTTCACGCTGATGTGGCAGGCGGCGGGCGTCATCAACTTCGCGCAGGGCGAGTTCGTGATGCTGCCGGCGTTCGGCATGCTGATGTGCATCGGCGTCGGCATGCCGCTGTGGCTCGCGTTCCTCGTCACGTGCGTGGCCGCCGCGCTGGTGCTGGGCTACGCGTTCAAGCGCGGCATCGCCGACCCGCTGATCCACCACGGCGTCATCCCGCTCGTCATCGCCACGCTGGGCGTGTCGATCGCCGCCAAGTCGTTCGTGCGCTCGGGCTACAGCGCGATGGCGCAGCAGTTCCCGAGCCCGTTTCCCGAAGGCGTGTTCCATGTCGCCGGCGTCACGGTGTCGTTCGCCGATGCCGGCACGCTCGTCATCGCCGGCGCGATCGTGCTGTCGCTGCAGGCGTTCCTCAACCGCACGGTCACCGGCCGCGCGATGCAGGCGGTGGCGCAGAACACCGAGTCGGCGCGCGTGCTCGGCATCGACGTGTCGCGGATGGTGCTGTACGTGTTCGTCATCAACGCGCTGCTGGCGTGCGTCGCGGCGCTCCTCATCACGCCGATCTACCTCGCCAAGTTCGACATGGGCGAGACGATCGGCACCAAGGCGTTCTTCGCGGCGATCATCGGCGGCTTCAACCAGACGCGCGGCGCGCTGCTCGGCGGCGTGCTGATCGGCGTCATGGAGAACGTCGTCGGCTACTACCTGTCGCCGGCGTACAAGGAAGGCGTCGCGCTGGTGCTGTTCCTGCTCGTCATCCTGTTCCGGCCCGAAGGGATTCTCGGCCGGCGCGAGGAGCGCAAGGTATGAAGCCCGGCGCCGACCCTGCCACACGTGCCGGGCGCGCCCGGCCATCCGAGGTGGCCGCGTGAGCCCGGCCGCCAGGAACATCGCCCTCGCGATCGCGATTCTGGCGCTCGCTACGAGCGCGTTCTTCCTGCAGCGCAGCCAGGTGTACCTCTTGTCGCTGTGCTGCGTGTACGTGATGGCGACGATGGGGCTCAATCTTACGATGGGCTACGCCGGGCAGATGTCGCTCGGCCAGGCGGCGTTCTTCGGCATCGGCGCGTACATCGACGCGATCCTCACCACCAAGCTCGGTGTCTCGTTCTGGGTCGTCATCCCGATCGCCGCGGTGGCGTGCTTCTTCGTCGGGCTCGCGCTCGGCTTCCCCGCGCTGCGCGTCCAGCACCACTACCTCGCATTCGCCACGCTCGGCTTCAACGTGCTCGTCTACCTCGTGATGCGCAACGAGGAAGCGCTGACCGGCGGCACGTTCGGCATTTCCAACGTCCCGCGGCCGTATCTCTTCACGTGGAGCCTCGACAGCGAGCGCGCGTATTTCTGGTTCACGCTCGCGGCGCTGGTGATCGTCGCGATCCTGATGCGGCTCCTGCTGCGCTCGCCGTGGGGACGCGCGTTCGCCGCACTGCGCGACAACCCGATCCGCGCCGAGAGCCTCGGCATCAACATCACCGCCTACACGCTGCTCGCATTCGCGATCGGCGCGGCCTGCGCCGGAATCGCCGGCGTATTCTTCGCCGCGCTCGTGCAGTTCGTCGAGCCGGCGCCGTTTCATTTCGCAGCCTCGTTGATGATGCTGCTCGCGATCATCGTCGGCGGCTCGGGCCG
>Ga0070679_100006384_pt1 | contig 10982 bp, 4 predicted proteins | sample KBSC63BmetaG_FD_65652 | JGI IMG/M metagenome (GOLD analysis project Ga0070679, IMG submission 65652) | Corn rhizosphere microbial communities from Kellogg Biological Station, Michigan, USA - KBS C6-3B metaG | ecosystem: Host-associated > Plants > Roots > Rhizosphere | place: USA: Michigan... | reverse complement strand
TACAGCGCCACCTGGGCGTTGCGAGCGCGCGGCGACAGGGCGCCCAGCACCACCGCGGCGCCGCCGCGGCGGGCCCGCATGCGCTCGGCCAGCTCGTAGACCCTCTGCGCGGAGAAGGCGACGATGGCGCTCCGGGGCGGTAGATCGCGCAGCCCGATGCGGCCGGCGCTGCGCAGGGTCGACAGGCGGGGGCGTGACTCGATCTCGACGCCGGGGATCAACTCGCGCACCAGCGGCCTGACCGTATCGGCGCCCAGAAACCAGGTCTCGACCCGCCCGCGCGCCGACAGCAGCCGGTCGGTGAACACATGCCCGCGCTCGCGGTGCGCGCCCAGTTGCACCTCGTCGATGGCCACGAAGTCGACCGTCCGATCCAGGGGCATCGCCTCGACGGTGCAGATCCAGTACCGCGGGCGCGGCGGGATTCTCTTCTCTTCGCCGGTCACCAGCGCGACCGCCGCCTCGCCCAGCCGAGCGGTCACCCGATCGTAGATCTCGCGCGCCAGCAGCCGCAGGGGCAAGCCCATCATCCCTGTCAGGTGCGTGAGCATCCGCTCCACCGCGTGGTGGGTCTTGCCGGTATTGGTCGGCCCGAGCAGGGCCAGTGTCCGCGAGGGCGTCATCGGCGGCGATGAACGCATCAACGGAACATAGCAGGCGACGATCCCGCATTGTCGCGCGTCGTCATTCCCCAGGGATCGAAAACCGGACCGGTCCATGAATCGCATGGCCCGATCGCCCCTGCGCGGCGGCCGCGCGTATACTGCGCGCCATGCGCGGTTGGGGAATTCTTGGGGTCCTGGTGGCGGCAGGCGTCATTGGTTGCGGCGGGGGCGGCGGCGGGGCCGGGCCCGCGCTGACGATCCAGACGTTCGATACGCTGGAGAACGGGTGGGGCGATGCCCCGCTGCCGGTGCACTTCGTCTGGCGGATCCAGGCCCCCGCCGGCAAGACGCTGACCTGCAAGGTCGACGTCGACGGCGACGGCGCCATCGACAGCACCATCACACCCTGTCCTGCCGACACCACCAGCACCGCGGCCGCCGCCCTGGTGGCGCAGACCTTCACCATCCCCGGTCCGTACGCACCCACGCTGGTGGTCAGCGACGGCTCGTCCAGCGTCACCGCCACCACGTCGGTGTTCGCGAATCACGTGACGTTCGGGCCCAACGTCGTGTTCCCCGAGCAGCTGCCCGGGTTCGTGGCGGCGCAGGTGCTGTCGCCCGCGTCGGTCACGCTGACCTTCGCCACCGCCGCGAACGTGCCCGCTCTGGCAGCGGGCACCATCCTGTGGGGGACGTCGGCCGGCGGCTATCTGTTGACAGTCGCCGCGGCCTCGCCCTCCGGCGCGGCGGTGACGGTGCAGGGCACCGCCGCCAAGATCGAAGACGCGATCGACACCGGCTTCTTCGGGGCGCGCAACGTGCCGGCGACCTTCGAAGGCGCGAGCTGCGCCCTGGGGGCCGCCGACTGCGCCGGCGTGACGTTCCAGACCGTGCCCGCCGCGCCGGCCTTCGCCGCCAGTACGGACGGGACCGTGCGGACCAGCGCGCTCAGCCTGTCCGGTCAAGTGGGCGTGGAGATCTCGATCCCCATCGAGGACGGCGTGGCCCCCAGCCTGGGGGTGACGCTGACGGTGGAGCGCTTCGTGATCGACATCGAGGGGCACTCCCTGAAGCGGGCCGACTTCGCCATGACGCCGCTGGTGACGTTCGGGCTGACGGTCGAGGTCGCGAAGGCCAACCTCCTGACCTGGCCCAAGGGCAACAGCGGCGCGATCAAGCTGGGGACGATGTTGATCGGTCCGTTCGTCGTCGTGCCGGCGATCTTCCCCAGCCTGACCGTCAGCGCCTCGGTCGAGGCGTCGATGTCGCTGGGCCTGGGGCTGCCCGTGTCGATCACGTACGAAAGCGGCACCTGGACCTCGAAGGTCGGCCATGACGCGAAGCCGGCCGCCAGCCTGATCAAGGAGAGCGTGTCGGTCTCCGACTCGATCGAGGCGTCGCTGCAGCTGAAGCTGGAGGCGCTGGTGTTCGGCATCGGCGGACCTTACGTGGCTCCGGCGGCCAGCCTGTCCCTGAAGTCGGACGGCATGCTCGACTACTCCTGCGCGTCCGACCCGATGGGCAAGATCTGCTACGAGGCGACCTGGGGCCTGTCGGGGTCATACGGCGCCGAGGTGCCCTGGATCGATGACGCGAAGATCGAAGGCGCCATCGAGGGTGGCATCGAGGAGAAGTTCTGGGATTCCTGCGAGGACAAGGCGAAGGACAAGGCACCCGATGACGGGCTGACCCCGTGCGGGGGCGCCAGCGGGGCGGCAGGCAGCGGCGCCGGGGGCATGGGCATGGGAGCGATGGGCGGCGGCGCGGCCGCTGGCGGCCGGGGCGGCGCCGGAGGGGCCGGCGGTCAGGGGGACCAGGGCGGTCAGGGCGGCGGAGCGAGCGCGCCGCCGCGGCCCGATCCCACGAAGGCGCCTCAGGTGCCGTACAAGGGCGTGGCGATGGGCGACCCCCACCTGCGCACGTTCGACGGCGTTCGCTACGACGAGCAACCGGTGGGCGAGACGGTGCTGGTCCGCAGCGCCAGCGGGGACTTCGAGCTGCAGGCCCGCACGAAACCCTGGAACGGCAGCACGCGCGTGGCGGTGATCGTCGGTGCCGCCGCCCGCGTGGGCGCCGATCGGTTCAGCGTGTACCTGGACGGCACCGTCAGGCTGAACGACGCGCTGCTGGCCGTCCCCGACGGACAGCAAGCGCTGTCGGCCGGCGTGACGTTGTTCCGCGCCGGATCGACGTTCGTCCTGGTCTGGCCCGACGGGGCGCAGGCGCGCTTCACGCTGTTCGGCCCGTACATGGGCGTCGAGGTGTATCTGCCCGACACGCGGCGCGGCCAGGTCGGTGGCCTGCTGGGCAACGACGACGGCGATCCGACGGGCGAGCTGATGGTCCGCAACGGCCCGGTGCTGCCCGACGCGCCCACGCTGTCGTACTTCTACGGGGTGTTCATCGAGAGCTGGCGCGTGGCCCAGGCCGATTCGCTGTTCTATTACGGGCCCGGCGAGACGACGGAGACCTTCACCGATCGCATGTTCCCCCCGATGCCCGCGCGGGCCATGGATCTGGACCCGGCCGCGCGCGCCAGCGCCGCCGCCATCTGCACCGCCGCCGGCGTCAGCGCCGACTGGCTGGACGCCTGCATCGTCGACGTCGGCTTCACGAACGATCCCAGCTTCGCCGGAACGCTGACCAATCTTTCTCCCGTGGCCGGCGCGGTCGACGTGCATCCCGGCACCGGGGCCGGCACCGACGGTAGCGTCATCACCTCGGCCGACGACAGCAGCGGCACCATCACCGGTACCCTGGCGCCGGGCGCCACGCAGACGTACACGCTCGCGGCGCAGAAGGGGCAGGTGATCGTCGCCCGCCTGGCCGACACCGGGCGCAACACCTTCGTACCGCGCCTGACGCTGCTGGATCCCACCGGCGCCGCCGTCCAGGGGAACTACGGCGCCGACGTCGCGGGCCTGGCCGCCACCGCGGCGACCGCTGGCACGTATAGCCTGGTCGTCGCGGACGCCTCGGGACGCACCGACGTGACGGGCAGCTACACGCTGTATTTCGTGGTGGCGCCTGGCGCGAACGAGGGTGGCCTGTTGCCGCCCAGCGCGACGGTGGCGGGCACCATCGAGCTCGGCGATCTGGACTCGTACACGTTCGCGGCGGCGGCGGGGCAAGGCGTGCAGGTGCGGGTGGCCGACGTGAGCGGCGGCTCGTTCGTCCCCGCGGTGGCCGTCTACGATCCCACCGGAGCCCTGGTGAACAGCAACTACGGACAGAGCGCGGCGGGCTTCTCGTTCACGGCGTCGGCCACGGGGACGTATACCGTGGTCGTCTTCGACTACTCGTCGGGCTTCGCGTCGTCGGGCGCCTACCACCTGTACCTGGCCGTGGCGCCGGGCGCGAACGAGGGGGGACTGCTGCCGCCCAGCGCCGCCGTGGCGGGCACCATCGATCTGGGAGACATCGACTCGTACACGTTCGCGGCGGTCGCGGGGCAGGGCGTGCAGGTGCGGGCCGCTGACGTGACAGGCACCGCCTTCGTGCCGGCGGTGGTCGTTTATGACCCGAGCGGCGCGGTCGTGAACAGCAACTACGGGCAAAGCGTCGCTGGCTTCTCGTTCACGGCGTCGGCGACGGGGATTTATACGGTCGTCGTGTACGACTATTCATCCGGGTTCGCTTCTGCTGGTGCCTACAACCTGTATCTGACGGTGGCGCCGGGCGCGAACGAGGGCGGCCTGCTGCCGCCGGCCGCGATGGCCGCCGGCATGATCGATCTGGGCGATCTGGACTCGTACACCTTCGCCGCGTCCACCGGCCAGGGCGTGCAGATCCGGGTGGGCGATGTTTCAGGGACCTCGTTCGTGCCGGCGGTCGTCGTGTACGGCCCGACGGGGGCGCTGGTCGACAGCAACTACGGACAGACCGCCGCGGGCTTCTCGTTCACGGCGTCGGCGACCGGGACGTACACGGCTGTGGTGTACGACTACTCGTCGGGGTTCGCGTCCACGGGAACGTACAACCTGTATTTGACGGTGGCGCCCGGCGCGAACGAGGGGGGCGCCTTGACGCCGGGCACGCCGGTGGCGGGCGCGATCGATCTGGCGGATCTGGACTCGTTCACGTTCGCCGGGGTGGCCGGGCAGCGCGGGCAGGTCGTGGTGACGGACACGGCCGGCGGTCCGTTCGTGCCCGCGGTGGTGATCTACGGTCCTACGGGGGCCGTGGTGATCAGCACGTACAACGCCGCCGCGGCGACGGCGAACTTCAACGTCACGGCCAGCGGCACCTATACGGCGGTCGTGTACGACTACTCATCGGGCTTCGCGTCGAGCGGCAGTTACACGCTGCTGCTCACCCTGCAGTAGGGACGCTTGCTCCATCGAATCGCGCGGAGCGTGTACCATCGCGCCATGAGCGTGGGGGGGATCGCGACGGGGAGCGGGGTGCTCGCCGTTCGGGGTGAGCCCCGATTCCGGATGGGGCCAAGCGTCCGGAGAGGCGCTACTTCTTCTCCAGCGCGTCCGCCACCGCCTTCAGCAACTGCTCTGGCGTGACGGGCTTCGTGAGCAGCGGCAGGTCGACGTCGGGGACGCCGCGGCTGACGATCGCCTCGTCGCTGTAGCCGGACATGCACAGCACGGCCAGGCCGGGGCGCTCGGCGCGCAGCTGGGCGGCCAGCTCGCGGCCGTTCATCAACGGCATCACCACGTCGGTCAGCACCAGGTCGATCGGGCCGGCGTGCTGCCGCGCGACGGACAGCGCCTGGTGGGGATGGCCGGCCTCGAGGACGCGGTAGCCGGCCCGCTTCAGCACCGTGACCACCACCAGCCGCACCGACGCATCGTCCTCGGCGACCAGGATCAGCGCGTCCCTGTTGCGCGTGGCGGGCCGGGGCGTCGGCGGCTCCTCCGCCACCGCCTCGTCGCAGAGGGGCAGATACGCCTCGAACACCGAGCCCCGGCCAAGCTCGCTCTCGACGGAGACGTTGCCGCCGCTTTGCTTGACGATGCCGAACACCGTGGCCAGCCCCAGGCCGCTTCCTTGCCCCGGTCCCTTGGTGGTGAAGAACGGCTCGAACGCGCGGGCACGCGTCTCCTCGTTCATTCCGATCCCGTCGTCGGCCACCGCCAGGACGGCGTAGCGTCCGGGCGGAAGCTCCAGCCGCGCCGCGCGCGCGGCGTCCAGCTCGCGCGGCTGGCAGCTGATGTTCAGGCGGCCGCTGTTGCGCTCGATGGCGTCGCGCCCGTTGATGACCAGGTTCAGCACCACCTGTTCCAGGTTCGTGGGGTCGGCCTTCACACGCAGCGGGCCGTCCGGCAGCGACACGGTCAGCTCGATGTCCTCGCCCACCAGCCGCCGCAACATGGGGCTCAGGCGGGTCAGGATGGCGCCCAGGTCGACGACGCGCGGGCGCAGGACCTGCCGCCGGCTGAACGCCAGCAGCTGCCTGGTCAGCGCCGCCGCGCGCTCGCCCGCGCCGATGATCTCCTGGATCTCGGCGTGGCCTTTGTGGGCGGGACCCAGCTCGTTGGCGGCCAGGTGGGCGAAGCCCAGCAGCGCGCACATGATGTTGTTGAAGTCGTGCGCGATGCCGCCCGCCAGGCGCCCGACCGCCTCCATCTTCTGGGACTGGCGGATCGTCTCCTCCAGCTGGCGCTCGCGCGAGACGTCGCGCGCGATCGTCGAGTACAGCGTGACCTGGCCGTCGCGGCCCCGGTGTGACAGCAGGACCTGCGACATCGGCACGACGGCGCCGTCGTGCCTCGAGAATTCGGCCTCCATGCGCCAGGCCCCGTCGCGCGCGGCGGCCGGCAGACCCTCGGACAGCAGGCGGCTCAGGGAAGCCGGCGCGTGCGCCATCTGCAGCGTGCGGCCCCCCAGGTCGTCGTCGGCGCCGATGCCCAGGAACGCGCGGCCGGCCCTGTTCAGGTAGACCAGGGCCCCGTCGGGCGCCGCCATGGCGACGAAGTCGCTGGTGGCGTCCATGATCCGCGAGCGCTGCTCGTGCTCCTGCTCGAACTGCCGGCGGACCGTCACGTCCAGCATCGCGCCCACGGTGCGGACGGGTACGCGCTGGCCGCCCACCAGACCGAAGTACGTCGAGGAACGGGTCATCAACCACCGCGTGCCCAGCGTGGGGTGCTGGTAGCGGTGTTCGACGTCGTAGTAACCGTCGCCGCTGGGGTCGTGCGCGCGCGCCACCGCGGGGTGCAGCCCCTCGACGTCCTCGGGCGGGATACGCGACAGCAACGTCAGCGCCGAGCCGGGCTCGTGGTCGGTGGCGCCCAGGATCTCGCGCAGGCGTGGTGACCAGTAGACGTTGGTCGCCCGCGGATCGTCGAGGTGGTTGTGCTCGAAGATCCCGAACTGGGCGCTCCGCACCGCCTCCTCGATGCGGCTCTCGGTGCGCCGCAGCTCTTGTTCGATCTGCTGGCGCTCGGTCACGTCCATCACCGAGCCCCAGGTGCGCACCGGCCGCGGCACGCCGTCGATCTGTTCGAACGTCGTCCGCGAGCGCAGGTGCAGCCACAGCACCGCGCCGCCCGCGTGAAGGACCCGGTGGACCAGCTGGATCTCGCCGCTGCCCTGCGCGTTCGTGGCCCGGCGAAAGGCGGCCTCGAACCTGCCGCGGTCGTCGGGATGGACCATGGTCCAGGCAGCCGCGCCCTCGATCGTCTCGCCTCGGTCCTCGAGTCCGTACAGCTCGCGGAAGCGTGGCGACCCCGAGAACTTCCCGGTGTCGTGCCGCCATTCATAGACGCCGATTTCCCAGGTATCGACGGCCGTGGCCAGCTGCTCCCACGACGATCCCGGCGTCAGCATCGAAACATATCGTAACGGCGGCCACCGGTCGCTGTCGAGTAGATAGCGGGTGACCCGTCTGGATCCCAGGCGGTTTCAGGCGGGCGGCGTTTCCGGGTAAGCTGTTCGGCCCGGGGGGCAATCGAGATGCGGGCGCCGTTCTTGATGCGATCGCTGTTGCTGATTCTGACCAGCGGTCTGGCGGCCGCCTGTGGCGACAACCTGCCCCGCAGCACGATCGCGGGCACGGGGGGCATAGACGGGGCCGGCGGTTCCCAGGCGATCCCCAGCGCGACGCCCGTGGGCGGCACGCGGGTGTTCAGCGGGACGGCGCGCATGCTGGCGGCCGGGCCCTCCTGCACGCAAGAGGCGGGCGCGACCGGTGATCGCTGGTGCGCGTTCCTGACCTTCACCGATCCCGTGGCGCAGATCAGGAGTCTGTTCGTCTTCAACGCCTCGCGCGCCATCGCCGGTCAGCCGGTCACCTGCGCGCCGGGGGGCGGCGATCCCAACTGCCTGCTGCTGACAGACAGCCTGGGCGTCGACGCCGGCGGCCCCACGCTGCACGGCACGTTCTTCAAGGGCGACTCGCTGGTCTACTACCAGAACCAGCACGGCAGCCTGGTGCCGTACATCTGGCGGCCCGGCATGGCGGCGGGGCGATTGCTGGCCACCTTCGCGCAAGAAGAGGACGCCGTGTATTGCACGCCCGCGCCGCAGGGCCTGGCGGTGGTGTGCGTGCTCCTGCCCGCGAGCTACACCGATCCGCACGTCGGCTATGCCACCCTGTTGATGGGCAGGGCGGACGGACCCACCGAGCCGCTGCTGTCGCCGGCCGATGACGTCATCGTGTGGAACTCGAACGACGACGGCTTCCAGCAGGCTTTCAGCTTCGGCTTCCCGCCTGGCGCCGGCAACGTGGCCTGGACGACCCGCGACACGCCCACGGGGCCCGAGATGTTGAAGATGCAGGTGGCCGGCGATCCCACCACCAAGACGGAGGTGGCGGCCGGCGTGCACCAGTGGGACGTCTCGCCCGACGGGTCGCACTGGTACTGGCTGAGCCCCAACGACGGCGTGATCACGCTGCAGAAGGCGGACTTTCCCAGCGGCGCGAACCCCGTCGACCTGTACCGGGACGTCGTGGACTACAGCCTGGGCCCGGCAGACGGCACCCTGGTGGCGCGAACCTCCGACTACCTGCTGCTTTCGATCACCGAACGGCCCGGCTCGACGGTGCAGGTCATCCTGGACACGCAGGTGCGATCGCTGCAGTCGTTCAGCGCGAGCGGCTACGTCGCCTATTCCAAGACTTACTTCGACTCGACGTCGGGCGACCTGTACGTGAAGAGCGCGCGCGGCGGGGCGGCCTGCCCGCTGGAGGCGACGCATCCGGTTCCCTTCAAGATGGTGAGCTTCTCGCCCGACGGTGGCGCCATCCTGTGGGCGCATTCGGACGGCGACGTGTTCCAGGCGCACTACGGCCGCCTGCGCGACTGCGACGCGATGTCGGTCGCCGACGACATCACGCTGATCAAGTCCATCGGCGTCCAGCGGGTGCTGTTCGTGGACGGGTACGACGATGAGGCCGGGACCGGCACGCTGCGGGTGCGGACCGTCGGCGGCGATAACCTGCTGGGCGGCGAGACGCCGGTGTCGATCGCGGAGCACGTCGACAGCTATTCGATCCTGGGGCCTGGGCCGGACGCGCTGCTGTACACGGTGAACGCCACCGGCGCCGATGACGGCGTTTATGTCCGCTGGTTCGCCGACTGAGCGGCGTGACCCGGAAAGTGCCGGCGACGCTACTTCATCCGTCGAGGACCGAAATGCGCGCCCGACATCTGTCCATTTTGTTGGCGGCGTCCCTTCTGGGCTGCGGCGGCGGGGGAAGCGGAAGCGGCGGCCCCGGTACGGGCGGGGTGACGGGCACGGGGGGCACACGCGCCGGCGAAACGGGCGGCGCTGGTCCGGCCACCAGCGACGGTGGGACCATCGGCACGGGCGGCGCCGTCGCCACCGGCGGGATCACGGGCAGCGGAGGACTGACCGCCAGCGGGGGGCGCCCGGGGAGCGGCGGCGTGTCGAGCGGGGGCGGCACGTCGAGTGGCGGGGCAGCAACCGGGGGGGCGCGCGCCACCGGGGGACAGAGGGGGGGCGCGCCCGGCGCCAGCGGCGGGGTGGGCCAAGGTGGGATCGCCGGAACCGCCGGTGGCGCCGGCGGGGGCGCGGTCGATTGTCCGGGCGCCGCGTACGACGCCGCGGCGCCGCCGCAAGCGCTGACGCTGTCGGGCAGCCTGGGCGCGCACGATCCGGCGGCGCTGGTCGCCGGCACCGAGATCTATCTGTACGCGACGGGGCTGATCGCGAAGACGTCCGCGAACCTGACGGCCTGGACCGGGGCGGCCAATCCCCTCAATCCGCTGCCGTCCTGGATCGGCAAATCGGTCCCAGGCGCCACCAACCTGTGGGCGCCTGACATCTCGACGTTCGGCGGCGCCTATCATCTGTATTACGCGGCCTCGACGTTCGGCAGCAACACCTCGTGCATCGGGCACGCCACCCGCGCCGCGCTGACGAGCGGAAGCTGGACCGATCAGGGGTCGGTGGTCTGCTCGAACGTCGGCCACACCGGCGACGACTGGAACGCCATCGATCCCAACGTCGTGCTGGACGACGACGGCACCCCCTGGCTGGCGTTCGGCAGCTTCTGGGGCGGCATCAAGATGGTCAAGCTCGACGCGACCGGCGCGCGCGCCGACGACACGCTGCACGCGATCGCGGCGCGCCCCAGCAACGGCGGTGCGCTGGAGGGGGCCTGGGTCTTCAAGCGCTGCGGCAGCTACTATCTCTTCACCTCGTGGGGGAGCTGCTGCAGCTCGCCCTACGACTACAACATCCGCGTGGGGCGCGCCTCCGCCGTCACCGGGCCGTACGTCGACAAGGCGGGGACGCAGCTGACCAAGGGCGGGGGCACGCTGGTCGTCACCGGCAACACCGCCTGGGTCGCCCCCGGCCACAACGCCGTCATCGCTTACGGGGGCAAGACCTACAACCTGTACCACGCGCTGCAAGGCAGCTCGAGCGGCGCGGCCACGCTCCGCATCGCAGAGCTGGTCTGGGACGCCGACGGCTGGCCCGTCTCCGGCGGCCCCTAGCCATCGCCCCGAAGGGCCGGTGGGCCGCCGCTCGGTTTCTCCGTCGCCCGCTGACGGCGTAATATCGAGCGCTCGTCTCTCGGGGAGTGACGGGCATGTCGGTGGCGCAAGCGGCAAACGGGGATCGCGGTTCGGCGGAAGGGGCTCGCCTTGCCATGCAAGGGCAGCTCACCCGTGCCTTCTTCTGGATGGTGACGCTGGCGTCGCTGACGCTGATCGTGCGCGAAGTCGTGTTCGGTGGGCCGCGCGCGACGGCGACGCTGGCGTTCATCGCGGGCGCGGCGGTGCTGGCCTGGTCTTACCGGGCCACCGCGCCCCTGCGCGCGCTGGCGGTGGCCCTGTTCGGGATGATGGTCCCGCTGATCGCTTCCGCGGCGAAGGAACTGGGCGGCGCCTCGGGCCCCGCGCTGTGCTTCGGCTTCGTGCCGGGCTACCTGGCCATGCTGGTGCTGGGACC
>Ga0070679_100006383_pt1 | contig 10983 bp, 10 predicted proteins | sample KBSC63BmetaG_FD_65652 | JGI IMG/M metagenome (GOLD analysis project Ga0070679, IMG submission 65652) | Corn rhizosphere microbial communities from Kellogg Biological Station, Michigan, USA - KBS C6-3B metaG | ecosystem: Host-associated > Plants > Roots > Rhizosphere | place: USA: Michigan... | reverse complement strand
AGGACCGCTCCGACCTCGTGGCCGAGATGTGCCGCCGCGGTTACGCCAACCGGATGGTGCTCGCGCACGACACGTGCTGCTACATCGACTGGTTCGGCCCCGGCACGCTCGACGACCTCAAGAACTGGCACTACCTGCACGTCAGCCAGGACGTCCTGCCGTACCTGCGCGAACACGGCGTCCCCGAGTCCGACATCGACCAGATGCTGACCGCGAACCCGGCCCGCATCCTCGCGGGCTAACAGCCGCTCTGTCCGGGTTTCTTCCAGGCAACGGACTCATTAGGGCGCCACGGACGAGTCGGCCGGCCGCTGTGATTCGCAGTGGCCGGGCCGCTGCCCGGCCACCTTATGACCGTGGTTTTGTGCGCAGATTCGCTACAGCGAGCAGCGTCAGTGCGTCTCGCCGAGCAGGTGCCCCGCGACGCGGGTGAGGTGCGTCCGCATCCCCTCCACGGCGGCGTCCGTATCGCGTACCCGGAGGGCGGCGACGATCGTCCGGTGGTCTTCCTGGTAGGACTCCCGCCGTTGACGGGTCGCGCTGCGGCGCTTGAGGTCACCCCACACCTGTCCGTGCCGCGCCGATTCCACGACGCCGTAGAGCGCTTCAAGCAGTGGGCTGTGCGCGGCAGCGATGATGCACCGGTGCAAGGCCAGGTCCCAGGTCTCGAACTCCTCGTAGCTGGCAGCCTGGTCACCTCCCGCGAGGCAGCGCTCCATCTCCGTGAAGTCCCTGGCCGTCGCCCACAACACGACGAGCGGCAGCGCCTGCGGTTCGATGAGGCGACGGACCGTCATGACGTCGGCCGGGGCGAAGTCCGGGACCGCGAGGCGGCCTTGCGGGCCGACCCGCCCGCCCGCGCCCCGCTGGTGACCGTCGGCCTCGTCCGCGCCAGGCTGGCCGCGGCGTGCTGCGGCCAGGGCGTCGGCTGCCGCGTCACGCAGGAACGTGCCCCGGCCGACCTCACGGGAGATCAGGCCGTCCGCCTCGAGGGCCGCGAGCGCGAGCCTGATCCCGCTGCGGGTAACGCGCAGGTCGGCGGCGAGCCGACGCTCGGTGGGCAGCTGGGAGCCCGGTCCCAGCCCCTCCCGCCCGCATTCGGCCAGAATCAGCTCCGCGAGCTCACGTCCCCGCTTCGCGGGTACGGCCGGCGTGGTCCCCATCACTGTCAGCTCACCATCCACCCTGCTTGGTGCAGGTTATCGCACGCCGCGCCGGTTTGCCTCCCGGCCGCCGCGCTTCAATCGACAACCAATCGTACCAATAATGGTCGGGTTGTAATGTCCACTGAACCATTTCTGAACGATTGACCTATTGACCAGCCAATGCAGCCGATCTAATCTCCAACCAATCTGGTGATTTTAACCAATCAGATACAAGTGGCACCCAATTGCGGTGCCGGGCACAGGAGGCGGCCAGGTGCGGCTCGCAACCATACTCACTCAGGCAGGCCCGCGGCTGCATGTACGAGGCCGATCCGGATACGTCGACGTCGCCGCGGAGACCGGCAAACCGGATTTCGCTGCGCTGACCGCGGTCCTCGAAGCGGGCCCGGCGGGCATGGACGCGGTCCGGGCCGTCGCCGGCCGGGACGGCCGCGAGTACGGCCCGGAGGACCTCGGGCCGGCGGTGCCGGCCCCGGCGCGGATCCTCTGCCTCGGCGTGAACTATTCCGAGCACGCGATCGAGGGCGGCCGTGAGGTGCCGACCTGGCCGGAGGCATTCGTACGAGGCCGGGACAGCGTGCTCGGCCCGTACGCAGACCTGGTCAAGCCCGCGCTCACCGGGCGGTTCGACTTCGAGGGCGAACTCGGCATCGTCATCGGCGCCGGCGGCCGGTACATCCCGGCGGACAAGGCTATGGACGCCATCGCCGGGTTCGTGGTGCTCAACGACGCCAGCGCGCGGGAGTGGCAGCGGGCTGGCACCCAGTGGACCGCGGGCAAGAACTTCGAGGGCAGCATGCCGATCGGCCCCGAGGTGGTCACCACCGACGAGGCGGACATGACCGACGCGCAGCTCAGTACCGTCCTCAACGGCCAGGTTATGCAGTCGGCCCGCACCTCGCAGATGATCGTCGACATCCAGAGCGCCGTCGAGTTCTTCTCCTCCTTCACCCGCCTGGCCCCTGGCGACGTCATCGCCACCGGCACGCCCGGCGGGGTCGGCTTCGCGCGCCGGCCCCCGGTCTGGCTTACCCCAGGCGACGTCGTCGAGGTCACCATCGAGGGCCTCGGCACCATCCGCAACCGTGTGGTCGCCGAGCCAGGCGACCGGACCGACTGGCGATGGCACCCCGCCGTCACCACCAAGCCCGGGTTCTGAGCGTCCTGCCCGGCGCGGCTCACCCTGGCCCACCACCTCAGCACGCATCCGTGGAGGGACAATGAAGTTCACTAGCCTTGCGACCGGACGTAGACGGCGCGCCCGGATTCTCGCCGCAGCCATCCCCGCCGTGACACTCGCCGCGCTGACCGCGTGCAGCTCCTCGGCCAGCAGCACGAGCGCTCCCGCCGCCGGTTCAGCGGCCGGCGGCACCGCGGCTGCCGCCAGCGGCGCGGCCAGTTCGGTAAGCCAGCCGACCGGGTCCCCGCTCACCGTCGCCGACGTCGCGCCCTTCAGCGGCCCCGACGCCTCGCTCGGCCCCACCTACCTGGCCTCCTGCTACGGCGCGACCTCGGCCATTAACGCCGCGGGCGGCGTGAACGGGCACCCACTGACCTGCAAGAGCGTGGACACCCGGGGCGACCCTGCCGACGCCGTGCCGGCGGTCAACCAGATGTTCGCCTCGACCTCGAACCTGGCGCTGGTCATCGGCTGCACGTCGGACGAGGCGGCCGCGGTGGCGCCGATCATCAACGCGCACAAGATGACGATGTTCTGCATGACCGGGCAGTCGGAGTTCGACAGCGTGAAGTTCCCGTACTTCTACCGTCTGGTACCGCCTGACCTGGAGGAGTCCTACGCCATGGTCGCCATCGCGCAGCAACTCCACTACAAGAAGATCGCCCTCGCCTTCGGCAACGACATCGGCTCGCAGACCTTCATCCAGCCCGCCATCTCGGCGCTGAAGAAGGCCGGGATGACCCTCACCACCAACCAGGCACTCGACCTAACCGCCACGACGTTCCGTACCGAGGCAGAAGCGATCGTCCAGTCCCACCCGGACGCGATCATGACCGAGGCACTCGGATCCGCGGACCCGACCCTGTTCTCGGAGATCGCGCAGCTCAACGGCGGCAAGATGATCCCCGTCATCGGGACGTCCGCGGCCATTTCGCCCGCGTTCTTCAAGGGTGCCGCGGCGGCGGTCGGCGCGAGCGCGTTCGCGTCCGTCTTCCACGCCGACAACCTGGTGACCGAGACCAGCGGCCCAGCGTTCAAGGCGTTCTCCGCCGCGCTCCTCTCCCAGCAGGGCAAGGTTCCCGGCGCCACCGGCAACTTCACCACTTATCTGAGCGCGCCCGGCGGGGTGCACCTGTATGACGGGATCAATCTGGCCGCGCTCGCGATGATCATGTCCAAGTCCACCGACCCCAGCGTGTACGGGGCTGACATGGTCACGATCGGCAACGGCGCGCCTGGCGCGACGGTCTGCTACTCCTTCGCCGCCTGCGCCCCCATGGTCAGCGCGGGCAAGGCGATCAGGTACGAGGGACCTGGCGGCCCGACCAACTTCGACAGCTTCCACGACTCGACCGGCATCTTCCAGATCGACACCTACAGCGCCAACGGCCAGGTGAACGTGGTCGGTAACCTGACCGCCGCCCAGCTCCGGGCCCTGGCCGGATGACCATCTTCCTGGCCTCTGTGGGCTTCGGGCTGGTCACCGCGTCCGTCCTGGCGATCGCGGCCGTCGGCTTCACACTCCAGTTCGGCGTGACAGACGTGCTGAACCTGGCGTACGGGGCGGTCATGATCGCCGGGGCGTACCTCGCCTACCTGCTCAACTCCCACGGCGTGAACATCTGGATCGCCATGATAGTCGCGGTCGTGGTCTGCTCGGCTGGGTCGGTGCTGCTCAACGCGGGTGTGTACTCGCCGTTCCAACGGCGCGGTACCGCTCCGATCACGATGGTGATCGTCTCCCTCGGGATGACACTCATCATCGAGTTCGGCGTGCAGGCCGCGGCGGGCGGCACCAGCGTCTCTTACACGATGAGCCAGGGACCGTCGGTCAGGGCGGACGGGTTCACGCTGACCGCGGTGCAGTTCGCGGTGATCGGGCTTTCCCTGGTCGTCATGGCGGGAACGCACGTGCTCCTCCGTTACACCAGGCTTGGCAAGGCCATGCGCGCGACGGCCGCCAACCGGAACCTGGCCCGCAACTGCGGGATCAGGACCGGGCGGGTGATCACCGCCACCTGGGCGATCACCGGAGCGTTGTGCGGCCTGGCCGGCGTGGTCTTCGCGATGGACGCGGGCAGCTTCGGCGCGACGAGCACCGACCTTTTCCTCGTGCTGATCCTGGCGGCGACCTTCCTCGGCGGGCCGGGCCAGGCCTATGGCGCCATGCTCGGCGCCGTCATCATCGGCCTGGCCACGGAAGTCAGCGCGGCCTACATCACGCCCGACTACAAGTACGTGATCGCCTTCGTGGCGCTGCTCGTCATGCTTGGCGTGCGACCCACCGGGCTGCTCGGGAAGGCGGTCGGATGAACTCCTACTACCTCATCAACCTGCTCATCTACGCCGCCGTCGACGCGATGGCCTGCCTGGGCCTTAGCCAGCAGTTCGGTGTCGCGGGCGTCACCAACTTCGGCTTCATCATCTTCCAGGCCGCGGGCGGCTACACGGCGGCCATCCTGGCCCTGCCATCCGACTCGGCCAACGGCGGGTTCCAGTCCTACATCGGCGGCTGGGACCTGCCGTTCCCGATCCCGTGGATCGGCGCGGCCGTCGTCGGCGGGTTGATCGCGCTGCCGTTCACGTTCCTCGTCGGGCGCCGGCTCCGGGGCGACTTCGCCGCCGTGGGCCTGCTGGTCACCGCGGTGCTGCTGAATCTCCTGGTGACCAACTACCGCCCGGTGCTCAACGGGGACGCCGGGCTCTCGCTGATCCCGCAGCCGCTCCTGAGGGAGGGCAGCCGGCAGTCGGCCGGCTACGAGTGGCTGTTCACGGTGGGCGCGCTCGTCGTGTGCGCGGCGGTCTACCTGTTCGTCCGCCGGATCACCGAGTCACCCTACGGCCGCAGCCTGCGCGCCATGCGGGACAACGACATCGTCGCTGACTCCCTCGGCAAGAACCTGCTCTCGCTCCGGACGGCGATGCTGGTAACGGGCGGGGCCATCGCCGGCCTGTCCGGCGGCATCCTGGTCTCCTACATCACCACGTGGTCGCCGGCCGCCTGGGGGTACGCCGAGACCGTCGTCCTGTTCGCGGCGGTTATCATCGGCGGGGCGGGCAACCATCGTGGTGCGATCCTCGGGGCGATCCTCGTTCCGGTCGGCTTCGAAGAGATCACGCGCTACATCCCCACCTCTAACAACCTGCCACCGAACCTGATCCCTTCGCTGCAGTGGGTGGCGATCGGCCTGCTCATCGTCGTGTTCCTCTGGTTCCGGCCGCAGGGCGTCCTGCCAGAGCGCAAGCGGGTGATCCGGGCCTCGCTGCTCGGCCCGCCCGCCAGCCTCGCACCCGCCGCGCCCGGCGGCACCGATCCGGCCAGTCCTGCCGCGGCCGGTACCGCCGTCGCCGGTGCCGCGCCGCTGGCGCCGGTGCCCGCCGCGTCCGCTGTCCCGCGTCCCGCCGCGCCGCGGCCGGCCGAGACCGCTCCGCGCGGGGGCGAGGTCGTGCTGCAGGCCGCCGACGTGGTCCGTGAATTCGGCGGGCTCCGGGCAGTGGCCGGCGTCTCCCTGTCCGTTCGGCGCGGCACGCTGACCGGCCTCATCGGGCCCAACGGCGCGGGCAAGTCCACGCTGCTGGCCATGCTCGCCGGGACCCTCCCGGTATCCTCCGGGCGGATCAGCTACCAGGGACAGGACGTGACCAGCCTGCCCGCCTACCGGCGCGCTCGGCTCGGCCTGATCCGCACCTTCCAGCTCGCCAGCGAGTTCAAGAAGCTCACGGTCATGGAGAACCTGCTGTCATCGGTGCCGGGCAACCGCGGCGACTCGCTGCGCGGCGCCGCGGCCGGCCCCAGGTACTGGCGCGGCGACGAGAACGCCGCGATCGTCGGGGCAACCGCCTTGCTCGAGCGGTTCGGCCTCGAAGCCCACGCCAACAGCTACGCCGGAGACCTCAGCGGCGGCCAGCGCCGCATGGTCGAGATCATGCGCGCGCTGATGGCCAAACCACGCGTGCTGCTGCTCGACGAGCCGATGGCCGGCGTGCACCCGAGCTTGGCCCGCAAGATCGGCGGCGAACTCGTCGCGCTCGCCGCCGGGGGACTGACCGTGCTCATGGTCGAGCACGAACTGGCCATCATGGACGAGTTCTGCGACCCGGTGGTGGCCATGGCCGAGGGTGCCGTCCTGGCTCAGGGCACCATGGCCGAGTTGAGGCGCCGCAGCGATGTTGTGGAGGCTTACCTTGTTGGCTGAGCGCACCTCCCGCGGCGTGCCGCTGCGGGCGACCGGCGTGACCGCGGGCTACGGCGGCGACCCGGTCATTAGGAACATCACGGTCCATGCCGATCCCGGCGAGGTCGTCTCCCTGGTCGGGGCGAACGGCTCGGGCAAGTCCACCTTCCTCAAGAGCCTGGTCGGCGTGGTGCGCGTCAGCACGGGAACAGTGGTCGTCGGGGAGACCGACATGACTCGCAAGGCGCCCGAGGAGGTCGCCAGGGCGGGGGTCGGCTACGTGCCGCAGGTCGACGACGTGTTCGCGCCGCTGACCGTGCGGGAAAACCTGGAGATGGGCGGCTACCTGCTGCCGTCCAGGCAGGTCAGGACCCGGATCGACGAGGTGACGGCGGTCTTCCCCCGACTCGGCGCGATGCTGTCGCGGGCGGCGGGCAAGTTGAGCGGCGGCGAGCGGAAGATGCTGGCCATGGGCCGGGTCCTCATGCTCCAGCCGTCCGCCTTCCTGCTTGACGAGCCCACGGCCAACCTCGCCCCTGCCATCGCCCGCACGCTGCTCGAGGAGCACGTCCGCAGCCTGGCCGGGAGCGGGGCCTCGGTGCTGGTCGTCGAGCAGCGCGCCCGCGCCGTGCTCGCGATCTCCGACCGGACCTACGTCCTCGCGGGCGGCGAGGTCCGGATGCAGGGAACCCCAGCCGAACTCGCCGCCAGCCCGGCCTTCGTCGAGTCCTTCCTCGGCGGCACGGTCACCCGCTGAGCGTGCCGTCCTGGGGGGGCAAGGCAGCCGGCGGGCTCGGCGCGGCGCACCCGGACGACCCATCCGCCGGGGCGAGCGCCGCGACCGCCCGGGAGAGCAGCGCGTACAGGGTCGCCCGCTCGTCGGCGGTCAACGCTTTGAACAGGTCGTCCTCGACGAGGCCGAGTTGGTCGTAGGTCCGCGCGGCCTCGTCGGACCCGGCGGCCGACAGTTCGACGATGTGGCGGCGGCGGTCGGCGGGATCGCGGCGGCGGGTGATGAGGCCCCGCTCCTCAAGCTCGTTGAGCAGGCCGACGACGTTGCTCGGGTCCAGGCTGAGCGCGATGCCGACCGCGTGCTGGGTCATCGGGCCGCGCTCGCCGAGCAGCTTGAGCGCGATCATGTGCCGCGGGCGCAGGCAGCCGGACATGCACGACTCGGCGGCACGGCGGCCAACCCGGGCCAGGTGGTTGATGAGCGGCAGCAGCTGTTGGCCCTCCACAGCCGTCTGACCTGGCGCTGTCGTCTCCGCCATAAGAACAAGGATACAGACTGCGATCAATAGTTTGCATAGCATCAACGATTTGTGTTAGACAGAGGATTGGTGCAGCGAAGGCGACCTCGCACGGGTGAGTCGCCGCCGCGCGCGGAGACGTCCTCGAGGGAGCATCACATGTCGAAACTGCTTGTCATCGTCGGCAGCACGCGTCCCAACCGGGCCGCCGACCTGGTCCTCCCGTGGCTGACGCGGAAGGTGTCCGCACACGAGGCCTTCGACGCCGAGATCGTCGACCTGCGGGACTGGCCGCTGCCGATCTTCGCGGAGCACTTCGGCACGATCGGTGACTTCAGCGACCCCACTTACTCCGAGCCGGTCGTGAAGGCGTGGAACACCAAGATCAAGGGCGCGGACGCCTACCTGATCGTCACGCCCGAGTACAACCACAGCGTCCCCGGCGGCCTGAAGAACGCGATCGACAGCGTGTGGGTCTCCTACGGCTTCAGGAACAAGCCGGTCGCCTTCCTCAGCTACGCCGGCGGGCAGACCGGCGGCGTGCGGGCCATCGAGCACCTCGCGCACGTCTTCGTCGAGACCGAGTCCGTCCCCGTCCGCAACAGCGTGGTCATCCCGCACGTGCGGGACGCCTTCGCCGACGGCCAGCCGAAGAACCCGCTCACGAACGCCGCCGCCGCCATCATGCTCGACGACCTCGCCTGGTGGTCAGCGGCGCTGGAGAAGGCCCGCGCCGGCGGCGAGCTTCAGCCCGGCTCGTTCCGCATGCAGGCCGCCCTCGCGGCGGCCAGATAACCCCGATCCTCGCCGCCAGGCCGGTGCGAAAGGCTACGGCGTCAGCACCTGGCCGTCGCCGTCCAGGCCCTCTATTGAGGTGACGCCGGTCATCCAGGGCAGCAGGATCGCGAAGAGGTTCACGCCCACGGCCTGATCGCGCGCCAAGACCAGCATCTCGCACCGTTCGCCCCGCTCGGACCCGAAGCGCAGTTGCCGCACGGCGCGGGTCGGCCCGGACAACCACCCGGAGCGGGCCCTGGTCGGCTCTCCCCGTGTAGACGTTCAGGCGGCATCCCATCCCTCCACCAGAAATACGCCCAGACGCGCCGCCGGGCGGCGAGTGGCTACGGCGCGGTCTCTAGCGCGTCCGTGGCCGTCGCCGGGCCCTCGGGGCTCCAGCCAGGAGTGAGCACCCGGACCGTGAGGTCGCCCGGGTATACCTCGGCGCCGCAGTGCCGGCAGACCATCGCCGGGTCGAGTTCGTGCCCGCACACGTGGTCGAATACCGACGGCGGCGAGTCGACCATCCACTTGTCGCCCCAGGCGCGCAGCGCCGTCAGGACGCCGCGCAGTTCCTGGCCCGCCTCGGTGAGCTCGTACTCGTAGCGCGGCGGGTGCTCGCTGTACTGGCGGCGGGTCAGCACGCCGCCCGCCTCGAGCGCGCGCAGCCGCGCGGCGAGCCGGTCGCGGGGCGCCCCGGTGTTCCGCGCGATCGCGTCGAACCGCTTGTTGCCGAAGACGATCTCGCGCACCGCGAGCAGCGCCCACTTCTCGCCGATCAGGTTCAGGGCAGCCGCCACCGAGCAGGGGCGGCCGGGCAGTTCCTCGCGCATGCCAGCCAGCCTACCTCAGTTGCAAAATCAAACCCACTCGGGTTACGCTCACGTCGACGATCGACAGGTTGGATTTTCAAACCAATCACAACACCTGAGGGGTGGCGCGTGGCCGAGAGCGCGGCGGACGCCGGGACGAGCGGAATCGCCGGGGAAGTCCCCGACACCGGGCCGGCGGCGGGAACCGCGACCGTGCCGAGCGCCCCGGCCGGCCCCGCCGGCACTGCCGACACTGCGCGGGACGTCAGCCAGCACGAGCACTCCGGGTTCGGCGCGGTCTTCGCGGTCGTCTGCGCCGGCGTCATCTGCGTGAACCTCGACATGTTCATCGTCAACGTGGCGATACCGTCGATCGGCCGCAGCTTCGGCGGCGCTAACCTGGCCAACCTGTCCTGGGTGCTCAACGCCTACGCGATCGTGTTCGCCGCGCTGCTTGTCCCGGCCGGCCGGGCGGCCGACCTGATCGGCCGCCGCGCGGCGTTTCTCACCGGGATGATCGTCTTCGGCGTCGCGTCCGCCGCCTGCGCCGTCGCCCCTGACGTCTGGGTCCTGGTCGCCGCGCGCATCGTCCAGGCGGCAGGCGGGGCGCTGCTGATGCCGGCCTCGCTCGGCCTCCTGCTGGCGGCGGCGCGGCCAGACAAGCGCACCGGCACGATCAGGGCGTGGACCTCGGTCGGCGGCGCGGCGGCCGCGCTCGGCCCCGTGATCGGCGGCGCGCTGGTCGCGGCCAGCTGGCACTGGGTGTTCCTCGTCAACGTGCCGATCGTCGCCATCACCGTGCTGGCGGGCCTGCGGGTGCTGCGGCCCGACCCGGCGGCGGCCGCCCGCGCCGGGCTCGCCGCCGAGCGCGCCGAGGCGCTGCCCGACACGATCGGCGCGGCGGTCTTCACCGTCGCGATCGGCGCGCTCGCCCTGGCCCTGGTGAAGTCGGGCGACTGGGGCTGGACCTCGCCGGCGACCCTCGGCCTGATCGCGGGGGCGATCGCGGGAGTCGCCCTGTTCATCCGCAGGTCCGCCAGGCACCCGTCGCCGGTCATCGAGCTGCACCTGCTGCGCAGGCCCACGTTCGCCACGGCCACGGCGGCGAACGTCGTGTTCGGCACCGCCTTCGGCGCGATGCTGCTGCTCGTCACCCTCTGGTGCCAGGACGTCTGGGGCTGGTCGGCGCTGCGCACCGGCCTCGGGGTGGCGCCGGGACCGCTGCTCGTGCCGCTGCTGTCGATCGCGGCCGGCCCGCTCGCCAGGAAGATCGGGCCCGGCCCGGTGGCCGCCGTCGGCTGCGCCATCTACGCGGCTGGCTGCCTGTTCTGGCGGCTGAACCTCGCGGTCACCCCCGACTACGCCACCCGCATGCTGCCCGGCATGCTGCTGACCGGCACCGGCGTCGGGCTCACGCTGCCGACCCTGGTCAGCGCGGCGGTCTCCGCCGTGCCGCCGCACCGGTTCGCGACGGGTTCCGGGATTGTCACGATGGCCAGGCAGGTCGGCATCGTGCTCGGCGTCTCCGTCCTGGTCACGGTCCTCGGCCACCCGGCGGGCGCGGGCGCGCTGCCCGCGTTCCAGCGGGCCACCGTGGTGCTCGCCGTGATCGCGTTCGGCGCG
>Ga0070679_100006380_pt1 | contig 10984 bp, 7 predicted proteins | sample KBSC63BmetaG_FD_65652 | JGI IMG/M metagenome (GOLD analysis project Ga0070679, IMG submission 65652) | Corn rhizosphere microbial communities from Kellogg Biological Station, Michigan, USA - KBS C6-3B metaG | ecosystem: Host-associated > Plants > Roots > Rhizosphere | place: USA: Michigan... | reverse complement strand
GCTGAACACGAGCCAGGCCGTCCCGGGTGAATGGTCGATCTCGCTCAAGGGCTCGACCGGCGAGTGCACGGGCAAGCTCAAGGTCGAAGCCGCGCACCAGTAGTCGGGCGGTACGGCCGGCGGCAATAAGCGATTTAGTATTAAAACACACTAAGAAGCCCATCCGGCGAATCCCTCGAGGACGCGACGTCGCGTCCTCGAGGGATTCGTCCATGCGTCAGACGGTCCACGTCCAGTCGCGAATCTCCGGGGGGTCCTCGAAGTGTTCGCGCGTGTACGCCACGGCTTCGGTCACGCGACGGTTCAGCTCCGCCGTCACCTCGTTGGCTCGGGCCACGGTCAGCGGGCTGAATTCGATCGCGAGCGACGCGAGATCGAACCGGCTCATGCCGTTGAGCACGACCATGTCGAACGGCGTCGTGGTGGTGCCCTGTTCGTTGAAGCCGCGGACGTGAAAGCGCGCCGGGTTCGGGCGGCGGTGCACGAGCTGATGAATGGCGAACTGGTAGCCGTGAAAGGCGAAGACCACCGGCTTGTCGCGCGTGAACAGCGCGACGAACCGGTCCTCGGTCATCCCGTGCGGATGAATCGACGGCGCGAAAAGGCTCATGAGGTCGATCACGTTGACGACGCGGATCCGTAGCTCGGGCGCGAGCCGCCGCAGCCACCACGCAGCCGCAATGGTCTCGAGCGTCGGCGTGTCGCCGGCGCACGCCAGCACGACGTCGGGCTCGCCCTCGCCGGCGTTCCCCGCCCACTTCCACTCCGACGCGCCCAGCGCGGCATGCTCGATCGCCTGATCCATCGACAGCCACTGGAGCTGCGGCTGCTTGTCGATCACGATCAGATTCACATAGTTCCGCGATCGCAAACAGTGATCGGCGACCGACAGAAGCGAGTTGGCGTCTGGCGGCATGTAGATCCGCGCCACCGATCCGCGCTTCGACAACATGACGTCGATCAGCCCCGGCCCCTGATGACTGAAGCCGTTGTGATCGTTTCGCCAGCAGGTCGACGTGAGCAGAATGTTGAGCGACGCCACCGGGGCGCGCCACGGAAGATTGATCGCCTCCTCGAGCCACTTGGTGTGCTGCACCGTCATCGACGCCGACACCATAGCGAACGACTCGTACGTCACGAACACACCGTGTCGTCCGGTGAGCAGATAGCCCTCGAGCCACCCCTCGCACAGATGTTCGCTCAGCACCTCCATCACGCGGCCGTCGGCGCTCACGTGGTCGTCGACGTCGACGAGTCGCTCGACGAGGCAGCGGTTCTCGACCTCGAACACGCTCGACAGGCGGTTGGAGTTGGTTTCGTCGGGGCAGAAGAGGCGAAAGTTCCTCGCCGACGCGTTCCGCGAAAACACGTCGCGCAGCATGTCGCCGAACTGCCGCGTCGACTCTCGCTTGACGGTGGCCGGCAAGGGAACCTCGAGCGCGTAGCGCCGAAAGTCCGGAACGTCGAGCGGCTGGAGCAAGCGTCCGCCGTTCGCGTGCGGGCTCGCGCTCATTCGACGATCGCCACTCGGCGCCAGCGACGCGAGCGTCTCGACCAGCGCGCCATTGCGATCGAACAGCGTCTCGGGCGAATAGCTCCGAAGCCACCGCTCGAGCATCGCCAGCTCGTCGCCGCGCGTGCGCGCCTGCGGCAGCGGCACCTGATGCGCGCGAAACGTTCCCTCGACCGGCAGGCCGTCGAGCACCGCGGGGCCGGTCCAGCCTTTCGGCGTGCGGAGCACGATCGCCGGCCAGCGGACGCGATCCGATGTCGGGCGTGTGGAACGGCTATTAGAGTTCTCTGACGAGCGTGCGCCGCCGCGCGCGTCGGCCTGGATGGCGCGGATCCGCGCGACGCATTCGTCGAGCACGTGCGCCAGCCGCTGATGAACGGTCCACGGCCTGTCGCCGGCGATCTCGAATACCTCGTAGCCGTGCGCCTCGAGCAAGCGTGTCACCCTGCGGTCGTCCTGGCGGGCGAGCACGGCCGGGCTGCTGATCTTGTAGCCGTTCAGGTGCAGCACGGGAAGCACGGCGCCGTCGCGCGCCGGATTGAGAAAACTCGTACTCTTCCACGCGCCCTCGAGCGGCGCCGTCTCCGCCTCGCCGTCGCCGACGACCGCGACGACGATGAGATTCGGATTGTCGAATGCCGCGCCGAACGCGTGCGACAACACGTATCCGAGCTCGCCTCCCTCGTGGATCGAGCCTGGCGTGGGCACGCTGACGTGACTCGGAATTCCGCCCGGCGTGGAGAACTGGCGAAACAGGCGCCGCAGCCCGGCGATATCGCGCGTGATCTCCGGATAGATCTCGCTGTACGTGCGCTCGAGATACGCGTTCGCCACGAGCGCCGGGCCGCCGTGGCCCGGCCCGGCGAGATAGATCATGTCGACCTCGCGCTCGACGATCACGCGATTGAGATGCGCGTACAACAAGCTCAGGCCCGGCGACGTTCCCCAGTGCCCGAGCAGGCGTGGTTTGATGTGCTCCGGACGGAGCGGCTCCCGCAGCAGCGGATTGTCCTGGAGAAAGATCTGACCTACGGTGAGATAGTTCGCCGCGCACCAGTATCGATGAATGTGCCTCAGCTGCTCGGCGGACAGCGGCTCAGGCATATTCGCCTGCGGTTCCAGGTCCGACGGCAGATCGGCGTGAAGAACTGCACTCGAGACTGTTGCATCGAACGCGAATAGTGGATCGTTCATGCGTGCTCCCGTTGACGAGCTCGATCACTCTCCCCTACCACGAAACCAGTGCGCATTCTCGTCCTGAACGTTGGGTCGTCGTCGCTCAAGTTCCAACTGATCGATACGGACGACGCATTGATCGCCGCGCGGAAGGATCGCCGGTTGGCTCGTGGTCAGGTCGAGCGAATCGGAGGTGAAGCAATTCTCACGCTCCAACGCGGCGACCATCCTTCGTCCACGACCGCCGCGTCATTGCGCGACCACGCGACCACGGTCGCGTACGTCATCAACTGGCTTACCACCAGCGAGGGTGACGCTCCCCCGCCGCTGGCGCGCGTGGCGGACGTCGACGCGGTAGGACATCGCGTGGTCCACGGCGGCGAGCATTTCTCCAGGTCGGTGCTCGTGGATGCGGACGTGCGCCGCAAGCTCGAGGCGTTGATCGAGCTCGCGCCGCTGCACAATCCGCACAACCTCCGCGGCATCGACGCAGCGCGAGCCGCGCTCGGCGCCGGCGTGCCGCAAGCGGCGGTGTTCGACACGGCGTTTCATCACACGCTGCCAGAGCAGGCGTATCTGTACGCGCTGCCGTACCAGCTCTACCGGCGCCATGGCGTGCGGCGCTATGGATTCCACGGCACGTCGCACCGCTACATCGCCTATCGCTACCGCGAGCTCACGAAGCGCTCGCGCCCCGCTACCCGGCTGATCACGCTTCACCTCGGGAACGGCGCGTCGGCATGCGCGATCGTCGGCGGCGACTCGGTGGACACGTCGATGGGCTTCACGCCGCTCGAAGGGCTCGTGATGGGCACACGCTCTGGTGATCTCGATCCGGCGATCCTGGAGTTCGTCGCCGAGAAAGAGGGGCTGAGCGCGCGCGACGTGGACACCATGTTGAACAAGCAGTCCGGGCTGCTCGGCATTTCCGGCCTCACCGCGGACATGCGCGAGCTGCTGGCCGAGGCGCGCGAGCACGACGATCGGCGGGCGCGCCTCGCCGTGGAGATCTTCTGTTATCGTGTTCGGAAATATCTCGGCGCGTATCTGGCCGCGATGAACGGCGCCGACGCGATCGCCTTCGCCGGCGGCATCGGCGAGAACTCGCCCGACGTGCGCGCGCGGATCTGCGATGGTCTCGACTGGCTCGGTATCCGGCTCGACGCGGAGGCCAACGCCGCGCGTATCGGCACCGAGGGGCGCATCGACGCGAGCGGCTCGCGCGTGGAGCTCTGGGTCATTCCCACCGATGAGGAACTGCTCATCGCGCGCGATACGTGGCGCGTCGTGTCCGGCGCGCCGCTGCCGTGAGCGCGCATTCGCGTCGTGAAACCGCACACCCGTTCATTCATCACAAAGGGAGTCGTCCCATGATCCAATCATCCTACACGGCGTTCCGGCGCGTCTCTCACCAGGTCTCGCTCGCCGTCGGCTCGCCGGTGGCGTTCGCCACCGCCGTGCTGCTGGTCGTCATCTGGGCCGTGGTCGGGCCGATATTCCACTACTCCGATTCGTGGCAGCTCACGATCAACACGGGCACGACGATCATCACATTTCTCATGGTGTTCGTCATTCAGAATACTCAGAACAGGGACTCGCAGGTGGTGCACCTCAAGCTCGACGAGCTCATTCGCGCCGTCGGCTCGGCGCGCGACGAGCTCGTCGACATGGAAGATTTGTCGGACGAGGAGCTGCGCCGACTGCAGCGCCAGTTCGCGAGGTTACGAATCAGCGCGGAAGAGCATCGCGACCCGGAGTCGTGAGCGCCGCGCCGCGCGCGAGCACCGCGTCCGTCTCGTCGGCCAGCCGGGTCACCAACTCGGCGGCGCTCAAGGAGCGCGCCATACGAATTCCCTGGCCCGCCCAGAGCGACAGAAACTCCGGCCGCTCCTGCCGCGTCGCCGCGTTCCGCATCGGCCGCGTGAGTGAGTTCTGAATCGGATAGGGCAGGATGGACGGATTCACGTTGCCCAGCTCGACCTCCGACATCACACGGTTCACGATGCCGCGTGCCTCGCGCCCGGAAAAGGCGCGTGTGATGCGCGTGTCGTTCTCGTGCGCCGCGAGGATCGCCGCTTTGTACGAGCGTGCGATGCCGCATTCCTTCGTCGTGAGAAACGCCGTGCCCATTTGAACGGCGGACGCTCCGAGCATGAGCGCCGCGGCGATGCCGCGCCCGTCCATGATGCCGCCGGACGCGATCACCGGCACCTTCACGGCATCGACGACCTGCGGCACGAGCGCGATCGTACCGATCAACGAATCAGCGACAGGCCGCAGGAACGTTCCGCGATGCGCGCCCGCCTCGGCCCCCTGAGTGACGATCGCGTCCACGCCGCGCTCCTCCAGCGCGATCGCTTCGTCGACCGTCGTCGCCGTGCCGATCACGTAGACATCGCGCGCCCGAAGCGCGCGCAGCGCCTCCGGCGGAATCAATCCGAAGGTGAAGCTGAACGCGCGCGCGCCGCACTCGAGCACGGCGCCGATCTGGTCGTCGAACGAGGCTGACGATGGAGCGGGGAGCTCCGGCGCGGCGAGGCCCAGCTCGGCGTGATACGGGGCGAGCGCATCGAGCGCCTGCCCGGCATTCGCCGGAAGCGCCGGCGGCGCCATCGGCGCGAACAGATTGATGCCGAACGCGCGCGGCGTGAGCGCCTTCGTCTCGCGGGCGATGTCCGCGATCTGCGCCGGAGACATGTACGCCGCGCCGATGAACCCGATCCCGCCCGCGCCGCTCACCGCGCTCACGAGCGCGGGCGGCGTAGCGTTCGCGCCGGCCATCGGCGCCTGGATGATCGGCTGCTCGAGGCCGAGCGCTCGAGCCAACTGGTTGTCGATGCGCATGCCCGAAAAGCTAACTCCGGCAAGAAACGACCGCGCGTATTACCAAAACACTAATTCAACTTCGCTACTTTCCGCCGGCCAGGCCGCGGGTGTTCACCATCACCAGCACGCCGCCGGGTGTCGGCACCACCGAAGTGCCGAGGAGCACGCGATCGAGCTTCGACCGCCGGTGGCTGTGCGCGTACCTCACCACACGCGAGCCAAGCAGTTGGCCGACGAACGCGCCGGCGACGACGTCGCTCGCCCAATGCTGGTTGAGATAGATCCGCGTGAGCCCCGGCACCATCGCCGCCGCATACAGCACCGTGCCGACGTACGGCGTCGCACCGGGCCAGCGCTCGTGCACTTCACCCGTGACCGACGCGGCCGTCGCGAACGCCACCGCGGCGTGCAGCGACGGATATGAACGTCCCGCGAAATCCGTAAAGCCACGCCAGAACTTGAAATCGAATGCGTCGTTCGGCGACTCGTGCGGCCGGAGCCTGCCCAGTGGTCCTCGGACCAGCTCGCTGATCCCGACCGTGAGGATGAGCGCTTCGGAGGTGTGAAGTCCGATGTCCGACACCGTCTCGGATCCCGCGAGCCGCCCGATGCCATACGTCGCCACGGCCGCGATCGTGAGCGGCTGCTCGTTGATCACCGTGAGATTGTCCACGAGATCGTGGCGCGCCGAGCTGCCCTGCACCCTCGGCTGCTGTGCCCAGTGCGAGATCCGCTCGTCGAAGATAGACACGACGGCGCTGCCCGCGATCGCCGCGCCGGTCAACACCGCATCGCGCCGCGTGAAGAACGTTTTCTGAACGTGCGAGCTGTCCGGCGCCGCGCCGTGCCTTGTATCACGCGGCGTATAGTGCGCGTCGCTTTGAGCGTTTACTGATCGCGCGCCTGCGGCGAATGCGCCGAGCAGGCTCGTGCCTAACGCGAAGCCGAGTCGAATGCGTTGCAAGGTCGAGTTCCGTCCGATGGAATCTCGTCGCCAGTTCGCAGGAACCGCGCCCGAGCGGCCCGACCGATCTAGTGCTACCGCAACGTCGGCTGCTCGTCGCCGGTCACCGGATATTCTCCGGTCCGCGCGACCACGCGCGATTCACCGCCCGGCGTCAACCAGCGGACCGCCGCATCGTGCAGGAGCTTGAGCTGCCGCGCGATTCGCACGAGTCGGCGATGCAGCACCGGCGACGTCGTCTGGTCCGGCAGCGGAATCTTGCCCACCGGCGGGAACGGCGCCGGCGCGCGCGTTTGCGCGATCGCCTCGGCCAGATCGGCGAGAATCGCGTGCGCCGTGGTCGCGAACGGCGCCAGCGTTTCCGTGGTGATGTTCGGCGTGACGTACCCGCTCAGCGCGAGCGCCGCCGTCGCCGCCGAGATGCGTCGCACGTAGACGAGCAGCGCCATGATCGGCTCGAGACGCTCCGGGGTGCCGCGGTGCTCGCTGATCAACCGCTGGAACGACTCCTCCGCGTTCGCCGCCGCCTGCGCGATCGATCGCCGCGCGTCGCGCAGCACGCCAATGTCGAGCGTTCCCGCGCCGCTCGCGCCGCTCGCGCCGCCGGAATCGGCGAGCATCGCGAGCGCCTTTCGTAAATACTCATTGTCGGCGCGAATCGCTGCGGCCACGAATTCGGGCAGCCGATTCCATTCGTCGCCCGGCCACAGCACGCTCGCTCCGACCAGCGCGAGCGTGCCGCCGATCAGTGTGTTCACGATGCGAAGGCCAGCCAGGTGCCAATCGCCGGCGCTCGCCTCGGCGAGGAGCACGAACGCCGGCGTGCCGAACACCGCGTACGCGCCGTAGTTCAGCGGCAGCAGCGCGACGCAGAGAATCGTGAAGATCGCGATCAGGACGTATATCGCGATCACGCTTTGAAACGCCGCGCTCAGGCCAGCGGCGACGATGCCGCCAAGGATCGTTCCGGCGACGCGCTGCATCGCCTTTTGCCGAGTCGCCGCGCCATACGGCTGCAGGATGACGATCACCGTGAGCGTCACCCAGTAGCCGTGGTTGAGATGGAGCAGTCCCGCGGCGAGGACCGCCGCGGTCGTCACGATCGCCACGCGGAATGCGTGATGCAGCACGAACGAATCGGCGTGCAGAATCGCCCGCAGGGGAAAGAGCACCGGCTGCGGTGGCGGATCTTCGACCTCGATTACCTCCTCGTGCTGCGCCACCGGCGCGCCGGTGTTGAGCGATGCGACCAGCGCGGTCGCCGTGGCCGCGTACTCCGACATGCGATCGAGAATCTCCGCGAGCTGCGCGTCGTACGGCCGCTCCGCCGTATTCGTCATCGCCATGACGTCCCGTCCGTTCCACGCGATGGCGATCCGCGGCACGTCGGTCTCCGATTCGATCGCGTCGGCGAGCGTGCGCAGATCGACTTGCATGGCTCGCAACGTCTCCGCCAGGGCGCGCTGCACCGCCGCTTCCGTCGGTGCGAGCGTTTCCGACACCTCGAGCAGCGCGATGAGGTGCGCGAAGAGTTGATCAGCAATCTCGTGCAAGATGAGCAAACGCTCACCGCGTCCCGTCTCGCCGGAGCGCCCGCGCCGCGAGATCGCCAGCGCCGCGCGCGCATTCTCGAGCGCCGTGCGAATCGCGATGCGGTCCGCCTTGAACCGCCACGGATCGTGCGCCGGCTCGTCCGCGGTCGCCGAGGCGACGTCGGCGATATAGTCGGCGAGCGCGCGATAACATTCCGCCACGCGTAACCGAACGGGCCTGTACGGCCGGATGGGCCACAGCACGATTGCCAGCGCCATGGCCCACAGCCCGCCGGCGACGATGAATGCCGAGCGCGCGAGCGCGTCACCAATCGTCGCCGACGGAACGGCGAGCGCGATCGCGAACGTCACCAGGATCGTCACGCCAAAGCCGGGCCCGATGTCCGTCCAGGCGCGCGCCAGCCCGCACAGGAGCGCGATGACGAGCGTGACGACGACCGACAGCGTCAGATGCCCCGCGACCATCGAACCGATGAACACCGCGACGGCACTCGCCACCGCGAGCGCCGACATGATTGCGGCGCGCGTGCGATACGGCCCACCTTTGTCAATTAGCGCGCCGTTCAAACCGGCAAGGCTCATCCACGAGGCACCACCGGGCGCGAAGAACTGCTCCACGAGCAGGGGACTCACCGTCGCGATCGCCGCCCGGAAGCCCGCCGCGTACGCAGGGCGCGCCTTGGCGAGCTCGGACGCGGTGCGCACATCGTGCAGCGTTCGGCGCGCAAAGTTCTTGCGAATCATCCAGCTCCGATCGGGTTCGACACCGTAGTTCAGCGGTCCAGGAGAAACTGATGGCAACTGCGGTTGGTGCAAGCCGAGCGCCGAACGTCCCCGCCAGCGCGATGAGCGCGGCACATGAAGAGGTCGCCGATGCGCACCGATGGTTGATCCTCGTCGGTCTGATCACCGCGGCCGTCATGGAGGTGCTCGACACGACGATCATCAACGTCGCGCTGCCGCAGATGGCGGGGAACCTCAGCGCCACGACCCAGGAGATCGCGTGGGTCAGCACCGGCTACATCCTGTCGAACGTCGTCGTCCTGCCGATGACGGCGTTCTTCACGTCGATCTTCGGGCGACGCAACTATCTGTGCGGCTCGATCGCCATCTTCATCGGCGCGTCGTTCATGTGCGGCACGTCTCACTCGCTCGCCGAGCTGGTGCTCTGGCGAGTGGTGCAGGGCGCGGGCGGCGCCGCGCTCCTCTCCACCGCGCAGGCCACGATTCGCCAGATCTTTCCGCGCGAGCAGCAGGGGATGGTGCAGGCGATCTTCATCCTCGGCATCATCGTCGCGCCGACGCTCGGCCCCACGCTCGGCGGCTGGATCACGGACAACTACAACTGGGGTTGGTGCTTCTTCATCAACGTACCGATCGGCATCTCGTCGTTCTTTCTCGTCAGCACTTTCTTGCACGATCCACCAAACCAGCAGCGGCGAACGGGAACGGTCGACTGGCTGGGAATCAGTCTGTTGATCGCCGGAGTAGCCTCGCTGCAGTACGTGCTCGAGGAAGGGCGCGAAAAGGATTGGTTCAGCGACGCGCTCATCGTCCGGCTCAGCGTCGTCTCGGTCGTGTCGCTCGTTGCGCTGATCTGGTGGGAGCTGTCCCGGAAAAACAAGCATCCGGTCATCGATCTACGCGTGCTTCACAACCGCGATCTCGCCGGCTCGATCTTTCTCTTCATCGCGCTCGGCTTTGGCCTGTTCGGCGGAACGTTCCTCTTTCCGCTGTTCACGCAAAACCTGTTGCGCTTCACGCCGACAGAAACCGGCCTGACGCTGATGCCCGGCGGTATCGCGACGGCGGTAGTGGCGATCATCTGCGGCCGCCTGCTGAATGGCCGGACTCCGCTCGTCGATCCACGAATTCTCATCTACTTCGGCATCGCGATCTTCATCTTCTCGATGTGGAAGCTCGGCCACCTCACCGTGGCGGCGGGTGAGGCGGATGCGCGCTGGCCCCTCATCATACGCGGGTTTGCGCTCGGATTTCTTTTCACGCCGATCAACAACGTCGCCTACGCCAACTTGAAGCCGAGCGAGGCGCAGCAGGCGTCAGGGCTGATCAATCTGTCGCGCCAACTGGGAGGGTCGTTCGGCATCGCGATTCTCACCACCTATCTCGACCACCAGATCTCGGTCCATCGCGCGGACCTGGTGGCAAACACGTTCGCTACGAACCCGATATTCGCCGAGCGTCAGGCGGCCGCCGCCGCGGGCCTGATGGCCCACGGCTACTCCGCGTACCAGGCTCAACAGGGCTCATTCGCGCTCATGAATCAGGCGGTCATGCGGCAGGCGACGATGCTGGCCTACAACGATGCCTGGCTTCTCATTCTGATGAGCTTCGTCGTGATCATTCCGGCGGTGCTGGTGATTCGAAAGCCTCAGGGCGCGGCGCCGGTCGTCGACGCGCACTGAGATCAGGCGCCGCAGGGCCCGTGGAGGGGCGCGACGCGCTCAACATAGGGCCGTCAAGCCGCGTAACTTCAATAGAATGAACGCGGCGGCGCCTCCGTTCCGGGGCGCCGCTTTGCTTCAGCCGTGCGGCCGCAGCCAGTCTCGGATCGCGCGGCGCCTCCACTTTCCCCCCTCCATGCGCTTTCGACGGTCTTTCGCCAGCCTTTCCCGCGCCGTGTATCGCCCCGTCGCCGCATCGCTGTGCATCGCCGCCGTGTTGGCGACCGCTTGCAAAGAAGAACAAGCCGGACCAGCCAAGCTGCCCACCGTTGCCGTCGTGCGCGGGGACATCAACGTCCGTGTCCAGGCGACGGGCACGGTCGAGCCGATCAACCCGGTCGACGTCAAGTCGAAGGCCGGCGGCACCGTGATCAAGATGCCCGTCGAAGTCGGCTCGATCGTAAAGCCGGGAGACATCCTCACTGTCGTCGATCCGCGCGACGTGAAGAACCGCTTCGACCAGGCGGTAGCCGACGACGTCGTTTCC
>Ga0070679_100006377_pt1 | contig 10985 bp, 10 predicted proteins | sample KBSC63BmetaG_FD_65652 | JGI IMG/M metagenome (GOLD analysis project Ga0070679, IMG submission 65652) | Corn rhizosphere microbial communities from Kellogg Biological Station, Michigan, USA - KBS C6-3B metaG | ecosystem: Host-associated > Plants > Roots > Rhizosphere | place: USA: Michigan... | reverse complement strand
AGGACGTGCCCGCCATGGCGTGCGTCGACGACACTACCATCCTCGCCTACTTCCGCGGCGATCTACCGGAGGACCGGGTCGCGGCGATCGGCGAGGAGCTCGACCGCTGCGACAGCTGCCGCGAGCTGATGCTCGTGGTCGCTTCGGCGTGGCGCGCGGACGATGGCGCGCTCGGAGAGACCCGGCGGCCCGGCACCCAGGTCGGGCGCTACGTGATCGAGAGCGCGCTCGGTGCCGGCGCGATGGGCGTGGTCTACGCGGCGCGCGATCCGGAGCTCGATCGCACGATCGCGCTGAAGGTCATGGCGCGGCCTTCGCCACAGCTCGCGGAGCGGTTCCGGCGCGAGGCCCAGGCGATGGCGCGCCTCGATCATCGCAACGTCGTGCCGATCTACGACGTCGGCGGCACGGGGCCCGAGGCGTTCGTCGCGATGGCGCTGATCCGCGGCGTGACCTTGCGCGAGTGGCTCGCGACGCCGCGCACGGTCGGCGCGATTGCGGCGACGTTCGCGCAAGCGGCCGACGGGCTTGCCGAGGCGCATGCGCGCGGCATCGTCCACCGCGACTTCAAGCCGGAGAACGTGCTGGTCGGCGAGGATGGCGTGGTCCGGGTCAGCGACTTCGGGCTCGCGCAGCTCGGTGCACCGCTCGCGGTCGCGCACGGCAGCCCGCCCGAGGACAGCGCCGCCGGCACCCCCGCGTACCTCGCACCCGAGATTCGCGCCGGCGGGGCGAGTGGTCCGCGCGGCGATCAATACGCGTTCTGCGTCGCCCTGCACGAGGCGGTCACCGGCAAGCGCCCGACCGACACGGCCGTGACGATCGCGCCGCGCAGGCTCGCGCGCCTGATCGCGAGAGGACTGGCCAAGGACCCGGCCGCGCGGTTCGCGTCGATGACCGAGGTCGCAGACGAGCTTCGCGCGATCGCATCGGCGGGCCGTCGCCGAAAGCTCGCGATCGCGGCGGTCGCGTCCGTCGCGGTGATCGGCGCCGGTGCAGCCGCGCTCGCGTGGCACGTCCACGGTGCGAGCGCCGAGGATTGTGCGCGCGCCGGCTCGGAGCTCGCGTGGTCGCCCGCGCGCGCCGCCGAGCTCCAGGTCGCACTCGCCGCGAGCGCGCGGCCCTATGCGGCGGCGACCGGCGCGAATGTCGTCGGCCGCCTCGATCGCTACGCGGCAAGCTGGCGGGCGAGCGCGGTCGCGGCGTGTCGCGCGACGCACGTCGATCACACCCAGAGCACGGAACTGCTCGATCGCCGCACCGCGTGCCTCGCCGAACGGCGGAGCGAGCTCGCCGCGGTGATCGAGCGCGTGCCCGCCGCACCCGCGGAGGCCGTCGATCTGGTCGATGCGCTGCCGGCGGTCGCGGTGTGTGACGACGTCGCGACGCTCGTCAACGAGCCCGTACCGCCGCGCGATCCGGCCGCCGTGCTCCAGCTCGCGGCGGTCCGCGCGCAGATCGCAGCGGCGAAGACGAACTTCGCGGCCGGCACGTTCGACGCCGGGGTGCTCGTCGCGAAGCGCGCCGTCGCTGCCGCGCGCGCGACCGGCCATCGCCCACTGATCGCGGAGGCGCTCGAGGTCTACGGCGGGCTCGTGTCGTCGTCGGGCAAGCCGAGCGATGCGCTCGCGATCCTCGACGAGGCGTTACGCGAAGCCGAGGCGAGCCAGGCGATCTACGCGGCACTCGCGATCCGCCTGCGCGAAGCGGAGGTGCTCGGCTCGCTCGACAAGCGGGACGAAGCGCTGCGCGTCGCGAACCTCGGGCTCGCGACCGCCGAGAGCGCGCATGTCCCGAAGCTCGCGGCGGACTTCCAGACCGAGATCGGGATCGTCGAGTCCGACGCGAATCACAGCGAGGTCGCGCTCGCCGCGTACCGCAAGGCGCTGCCGATCTACGAGCGCGAACAAGGTCAGGACGGGATCGAGGTCGGCCATCTCAGCGGCCTCATCGGCATGGTCGAGGACGAGCTCGGCCAGCACGATGCTGCGATCCGCGACCTCACGCGCGCGCTCGACGTCGCAGGGCGCGCGTACGGTACCGCGCACCCGAACTATGCGAACGCGCTTTCGAACCTGTCATCGCACATGTTCTCGACCGATCCGAAGCGCGCACTCGAGCTCGCGAAGCAAGCACACGCGATCCGGCTCGCCTCGCTCGACCCGGTTCATCCGGAGCTCGCGATGTCGTGGTCGAACCTCGGCGGGATCGAGCGCTCGCTCGGGATGCTGCCCGAGGCACGCGACGCGCTGGTGAAGGGTCTCGAGATCAAGATCAAGGTCTTCGGCGCGGATCATCCGAGCGTCGGCGTCACGCAGGTCAACCTCGCGCAGACGCTCTACGACCTCCACGATCTCCAGGGCTCGCTCGTCCACGCGCAGGACGCGGTCCGGATCCTCGCGAAGGCGCTCGGAGACGATCATCCGTACACGGTGAGCGCACAGGCGCAGCTCGGCACCACGCTGCTGGAGCTCGACCGCCCGCGCGAGGCGCTAGCCCCGCTCGAGAAGGCGGTCGCACACGGCGCCGCGGGTCACGACGACTACCGGCATCAATTCAACCTCGCCCAGGCACTCGTCGCGACCCACGGCGATCGCGCACGCGCACGCTCGCTCGCGACCACCGCACTCGCGGCCGCGACCGCGCAGCACGATGCGAAGGCCGTCGCCGCGATCCAGAAACTCCTGGCGTCGCGCTGAGTTGAACGATTTCCTGCGACATCGTCGCGATGCCTGGGTTGAGGGGGCATGCATCGCCTCCTGATCTTGTCCTGCGCCGCGACCGCGACGCTCGGCTGCCTCGGCTCGGACCAGCTGCGTCGCCGCGAATACGACCATCACTATCAACAAGCCGTCGAGCTCTGCGGCCGCACCGACGCCGCGTTCCAGGCCGGCTACAACGCCGGTTACGCGGGCGAACGCATGGGTGCCGACTGGACGGCGATGTGCACGCCCGAAGCGCGCGACCAGAGCTTCACCGCGTACCAGTCGGGCTTCCTGCAGGGTGCGAACAACGCGCCGATCCGGGTCGTCCACACCGTCACGCCCGTGCGGCGCACGACCCGCACGATCGTCACGCAGCCGGCCGTCGCCGCGTGCACGTTCGACAGCGACTGCGGCGGTGGTGGCTGGCACTGCCGCAGCGGGAGCTGCATGGGCTACGGCGACATCGGCGAGCAGTGCGTGTTCAACGAGGACTGCGCGAACGATCACTGCTTCGGAGGGACGTGCCGTGAATAAGCTCGCACTCGTCATCGTGGTCGCGGCGGCCTCGCCCGCTCTCGCCGATGCGCCCGGCGCGACGGCCGTGTCGCCGTACGGCACCTCGCCGTTCGTCGTCGCGTACGCGCCACCGCCCGTCACCGATCCCGCGCATCACGGCTTCACGCTCCAGTTCGAGCTCGGCGGCGGCTCGACGTCGGTCGACTCCAGCGCGAGCGCCGTCGGGTTCCAGCTCGGCGGCTGGCTGACGCACGACCTCTCGCTCGCGTTCCGGTTCACCGCATCCGGTTCGTTCCGGTTCGTCGGTGGCAGCGTCCAGTACTACGCGCTGCCATCGCTGTGGTTCGGCGGTGGCGTCGGCGGCCTGACCGAGATGACGCCCGACTACGAGTACGACGCGCCGTCGAAGATCTCCGGCACGGGTGGGTTCGCACGTGTCGGCTACAACCTGGTCGAGCACGGCGAGCACGCGCTCTATGTCTCGGGCGAGCTCCAAGGCGGTCAGATCGAGGGCGTCACGCGCGCGGTCGCGTTCCTGTCGCTCGGCTATCAGCTGCTCTAGTTGCTATCGTCGCGGCATGGTGAAGCTCGTGGCGGCCGGCGTGGATCTGCGGATCCCCGCCGGCGAGTACCACGTCGCCACGCCCGAGGACGTCGCCTATGCCGACCTGGCCGCGCTGTGCGCCGAGGCGATGGTGCACGGGGGCTGCGTCGGGCAGCTCGACCCGATGTTCGAAGGTGACGAACCGACCTACGTCGTGGTCCTCCGCGTCGATGCAGCAGCGCTGGTCCTCGAGCGCGGCGGCACGACGCTCGCACTGGCCGGCGCGGCAAGCGAGAGCGCACCCTTCCTCGCGTTCGCCTCCGACTCGAGCTTCAACGGTCCGGCGCTCGGACCGACGAGCTTCGTGCTCGGGTATCGCGATACGAGCGGTTACACACCGCTCAGCCGCGCGTCGTTTGGCAGCTGCGCGGCGTCAGATAACGTGTTATATAACGTGCTACATGACTCCCGACATCGTTCGCGACCTCGGGCACCTCACGCTAGGTTCTCGGTTCAAGCGGCTCGGCGATCGGCTCCAGGCCGATACCCAGCGGATCCTCGACGCGCACGGCCTCGCGATCCAGACCGGGCAGTTCACGTTCCTCGCCGCGCTCGACCGGCTCGGGCCGTCGACGATCGGCGAGCTCGCGGATGCGGTCGGTGTCAGTCAGCCGGCTGCGACGCGCACGCTCGGCCAGCTCGCGGAGGCCGGCGTCGTCGCGATCGAGACCCCGCCCGGCGATCAGCGCCGGCGCACCGTCGCACTCGCAAAGCGCGGCCGCGAGCTCGTCGACAAGGGCAAGCGCGACGTCTGGCCGTTGATCGAAGCCGCGGTGAAGGAGCTGTGCGCACCTGCGAAGGGCACGTTGCTCGCCCAGATCGCCGCGATCGAGGATGGACTTGCCGCGATGCCGCTCGACGAACGCGTCGCTCGCCCGACGCGAAAGGCCGCGCGATGAGCGACGTGCTGTTCAGGCCCGTGTGGAACGCCCTCGCCGGCCGACTGGCGCACGCCTCGGTCGGCGGCGATCGCGCGCGCCGGTTCGCACCCGATATCGGCTGGCTCGCGTCCGCGCGGGACGACTCACCGGAGAGCCTGCGCGCGCTCGCGGAGCTCGTCCCGGCGACGGGCACGCTGCTCCTCTTGCAGGCCGACCCGATCGTCATCCCGCCGGGCACCACCGCGACCATGACCGCCGACGCGGTCCAGATGGTTTCGGCGCGGCTCGGCGCGGCGACCTGCGACGCACCGATCGTCCCGATGACCGCGGACGATGCGCCCGCGATGCTCGAGCTCGCGACGCTGACCAAGCCGGGACCGTTCGCAGCGCGCACGCCGACGCTCGGCGAGTTCTGGGGGATCAAGGAACGCGGCGTGCTCGTCGCGATGGCCGGCGAACGGATGCGCCACACGGGGTTCACCGAGGTGAGCGGCGTGTGCACCCATCCGAGCGCTCGCGGCCGCGGGTACGCGCGTGCGTTATCCGCGTGGGTCGCGGCGCGGATCGCGGCGCGTGGCGAGACCCCGTACCTGATGGCCTACGCGACGAACACGGCCGCGATCGAGCTCTATCTGACGCTCGGCTTCGTCCACCATCGCGCGATGAACGTCGCGGCGATCGCGCTCACCGCGTGATCCACTTCTTGGTCGGCGCGTTCGCGAGATCCGGCGGCGTGCAATCGCGATACTGCATATCGACCGAGTCCATCGTGATCGGACCGTGCCCGCGGCACTCCATGTACTGCGTGCGCTTGAACGAGTGCGTGGTCGCGCCCCAGCGCTGCATCAACCACCAGTAGGACGGCCACTCGACCGGCACGACGATCAGCGTCGGCATCGCGCGGTTGCTTGCATCGCGCGCCGGCGTGAACGTCATCTTGAAGCCCTCGCGGATCGCGATCGGGCCGAGGTCATGGCCCGGATCGTTGAGCAGCTTCAACCGCCAGACATGGCCGGTGACGTCGACATCGAGCATCAGCCACGCCTTCGCCCACTGATCCGAGAGCACGGCCTCGTCCGAATAAGGCGCCTGGCGCGCCCAGCTCGGATCGTCGCTGCGCTTCGGTGGCACCGCGATCGGTCGCGCGTCGTGGATCACGATCGTCTCGCCGCTATCGATCGGGACCGCGGCATCGAACGTGGCGAGAGGGCCGTCCACCGTGATCTCGCGCTCGAGGTGGACATCGGCGTACTCGATCGTGAGCTTGTACGTGCCGGGGCTCGGAACCGTCACGCGATACACGCCCGCAGGCGTGGTCGTGGCGTGCTCCGCTCCGACCGTGACCGTCGCGGCTTCGAGCGGTCGCGACTTCGCGTCGACGAGCTTGCCGACGATCTGCGAGGGACCCGCCGCCGCCACACCCGCCAGGCCCAACACCACCACGAGGACGATGCGCATGCTCGATGATTGCACGGCCCTCGCGAGCGCCACGATCAAAAACTCAATCTCGCGCGCGCACGAGCCACTCGCGAAACCGCGGCGAGTGAACGCGGCGCAGGCCCTCTGCCGCGTGGACCTTCGCGTAACGCAGCTGATCTGCAGGCTCGCGCACGATCAAGTCAGCGAGCAGCTCGTCGTGAAACGCGACGAAGTCCTCCGCAGGTGTGCTGTCGCAGGTGAGACCCGCGCGCTTCACGAGCGACGCGAGGAACACCGCGTAGAACACGTGCTCGGTGATCCGGATCAGCTCGAACCGCGCGCGCTGACCGGGTGTCGCCGGCGCGCCGTAGTACAGCGCGAGGTAGCGCTCGACCTCCGCATCGCCGCGGACGAAGAAGTTCGCGGGGATCACGAGATCGAAGTTCCGATCGTCGAGGAACGCGGCCTCCCAGTCGAGCAGGAACAGCCGTTCGCCGTCGAACGCGAGGTTCTCGGGCTTGAGATCGTGATGCGCCGACACGCGATCTGACGTGCGCGGAAATACCGCGGCGACCTCCGCGTAGCGCTCGAACAGATCGCCGACCGGGAACGCGTCGAACTGCGCGACGAAGCGATCGATCACCTCGAACTGATCGACGCTCGCGTGGAACGGCGGGAGCTCGTGCAGCGTGCGGAGCACCGGCGCGAGCACAGCGACCATGTCGGCCGGAAGCGGCGCGCGCGTGATGAAGTCGGTGATCACGATCTTGTCGGCCTCGTTCGCGTAATGAACGCGTGGCGCGATGCCCGCCTCGGCCGCCTGCTGCATGTATGTGAAGTGCTGCGTGGGCCGCGCGCCGTAGTCCCGGAGATGGATCCGGAGCGCGTACGCACGGCTCGCGATCTCGAGCCGGTACACGAGCGACGAGCTCATGCCCTCGGTCAGCGGCCGGATCGCGTCGGGGGCAGCCACGCCGAACGCGGCGTGCAGGGCATTCGTCACGGCATCGCGATGAACGTCTGGAATCATCGCCACGTGATCGTGGATCGCGGCGAATTTTCCTAGCTTGTGACGAGGGGCGGATCCTTGGTACGTATCTAGTGCGCCGGGGTCGGCTAAGCTGGCCCGATGCGATGTCCCGCGTGCTCCGACGCGCAGCTCGACCGCCACGGCAACTGTCACACGTGCGGTGGGATCTGGCTCCCCGACGAGCTCGTCCACGAGCGGCTCGCGAGCTCGCCCGCGTTCACCGGCGGGGGCTACAGCGAGCGCCACTGCCCGATGTGCGACGAGACGATGGACGAGCCGCTGATCTTCGACGTGCCGATCGATCGCTGCGTCGCGCACGGCATGTGGTTCGACAAGGCCGAGCTCGAGCAAGTGATCGCGCGCTCGCGAATCGATGGCTGGAGATCGGCGCCGGAACCACGGCCCGAGGATTCGTTGAAGATGCTCGTCGCCGCGATGCACGTCTGGCGAAAGCCTGGCTAGTCGCGACGCCATGGGGGCACCCTGTGGGCAGGTGCAGACTGGGCCCCCTGGGAGTCGGACTGCAACATGTGGGAAGCCGGACGGTTACGACTGGCCAGGGCCTTGCTGAAGGGAGGGCCATGCATCGGATCGTGCTGGCCGTGGTCGTCGTGTCGGGCCTTGCCGGATGTACCGCGGAGGAACCACCGCCGAGCTATCCCGCTGGCCTCGGCACGCCCGAGAGCCCGCTGCCGCATCCCGACGCGTACGTCGTGCGATCGCGCGTCGCGGTCCAGCTCGGGATCGCGGATGTAACGTCCGCGATCGCGACGCTGCAAGCGTTCTCGCAGCACGGCGGTACTGCGCTGCTCGCCGAGAGTCAGGACCTGCCGTCCGTCCAGGTGCTGAACGCCCTGCCCTCGACGCTGCGCGCGAAGCTCGATGGCTGGATCGATCTCGAGCTCGACAAGCAGAAGCTCGGCACGATGACCGCGCGCCAGGCCGTCGGCCAGATCGCGACGATCGCCGACAACGTCACGAACAACGTGGTGATCGAGAGCATGCTGACGCTGTCGCCGACCGGCGCGGTGCACACGCTGAACGATCTCGCGTTCGAGCCGCTGAGCCTCGATGTCGTCGTGCCGATCGGCGGCCTGATGGGCGACGTGCTCGATCAGAAGCCGACGGCGACGGTCGGCGCGGGCGGAGCGCTCGCGCTCGGCGATCAGAAGTTCGGCCTCGCGTTCGGCAACCATGCGTGGCAGGCGCTCGAGCTCGCGACGACCCAGACGTTCGGCAGCGGGATCGAGAACGTCGAGAAGCTCGACTGCAACGCGATCGCGCAGAGCGTCGCCGCGCGCTGTGTCTCGGGCACGTGCGTCGGCCACGCGAGCGACCTCCTCGCGGTCTGCCAGCAGGGCCTGACCGCGATGGTCGATCAGCTGCGCGGCTCGCTCACGCCGGTCGTGCTCGACTCGCTACGGTTTGCAAGCGGCACGGCGCGCCTCGTCGACGCCAACCGCGATGGTGTCGCCGAGCAGATCCTGAACGGCACGTGGAGCGCCGAGATCGATGCCGGCATGGGCGCCCACGCCGCGCAGATCTCGTTCAGCGCGGAGTGACTAGCGATACTGCTGGCAGTTCCCACAGAACCAGCGCTGGTGCTCGGCGACCCATTGCAAATAGGTTCCGCACGCCTGACACGGATACTGCGGTGGAGCGGCCTGTTGCATCTGCATCTGCGGTTGTTGCTGCTGCTGCATGCCGTGCGGATAGTGCGCGGTCGCCTGCGGCAGCATCGCCTGCTGGCCGCCGCCGAGCTGGCCCGCGTTGAAGTACGGCGAGCTCTGGACGTACTGCTCGAAGCTGCGGAGCAGCGGTTTCCACGACGTCGAGTTCACGATCAGGATCGGGATCAATCCCATCGCCATGACGCGAACCATCGCCGACGGTGCGAACGCGTTGTACGCGAGCTCCGTCATGCCGTTGTTCTGCTTGATCTTGATGCCGACGCCGGTCCAGCCGCTCTTCTTCAACACGACGTCGAGGCCGATCAACGCCGACTTGTAGACCGTGAAGCCCTGGGGCGCCCACGCCCGACCCAGCTCGGCGACGAGCGAGTCCGGCGTGATGTGTTGCGCGGGGAGTCCGAGCGCGATCTTGCCGCGCGAGAACATGCCGGGAGGTTTGATCTGCATGCCGGCGCATCGTGCCCCAACTCGCGGGCGCGATCCGGCTAGAGCGACATCAAGTACTGCTCGAGATCCGCCTCGTCCGTGCCGGCGTAGGTGAACGGCGTGCCGTTGTTGCCGACGCCATTCGTCGCGTAGTGCGCGAGCACGGCGGCGAGCGTCGCGAACCGACCGTCGTGATAGAAGCCGCCCTTCGTATGGGTCCACAGGCCCGCGAGCGGTGCGGTGCGATACTTCCCATCGGGCGAGCGGTTCGCCTGGAACGCATCCACCGCCATCTCGTCCGGCGTGTGCATGTTCCAGCCCGGATCGCTCGTGATGCCCGGCGTGTGACAGCTCGCGCAGTGATAGGTCTCGAACGCGACCTTGCCGCGCGCGGCCGCGGCGGCGTCGAAGCTGCCTGCGGGAGGAGCCGGTGCGGCGATCGCGAGCTGATAGAGCTCGAGCGCCGGCAGCTTCGACGAGATCAGGTCGGTCGCGTTCCTCACCCGATCGAGGTGATTCGCGGCCGCGATCGGAAACTTCGCGGCGTTCGCGAGTCGCGAATCCGTGAAGTTGCCCTGGCCGTGCATCTCGAGGTTCGCGACGAACGCGTTCCAGTACGTGATCGAGCCCCAGCCGGTCCACGTGTGCTCGTTGACGCCGAGGAGGTTGAACGCCGGCGGGATCAACGTCGCGGCGTCCGTGCCTGCAGGCGGGGTCGCCTTGCCATCGAGGAACACCTCCGCGTCGAACTTGCCCGGGCCCCAGCTGTTCAGGATCCCGGCGACCTGTTGCGGCGTGAGCGTGACGCCCGCGTTCGCGAAGTACGCGATCACCGGCTGGACGTTCTGCGCGGTTCCCGCGACGATCGCGCCGACGTTCAGATCGCGGTTCGCCCAGCCATCGAGGCGATGCCCGACACCCGGTGCGAACGCATCGTCGACCGTCGAGTGGCAGAGCGCGCACTGGATGCCGACCGAGGTCAGCTTGCCGCCGCTGTCGAACACGCCGGTCACGCCGACCACCGCGTTCAATTTCAACAGTGCGACGGTCGTCGCCGGATCGGTGAGGCTGATCGTGTTGTTCTGGATCCCGGTGACGACCGCGGCCGGCAGCGCGTCCATGTCGACCTTGAGGCCGAGCGCGAGCGCTTGCATCGGCGTGACGCCTGGACCGACACCTCCGTTCGCGGCACCCGCGATGCCGAGGTGCATCTGCAGCTGACCTCCCCAGAACGCTTCGTCGCCGAACGTGTCGAAGCGAAAGGTCTGACGACCCGCGGCGATCAGCGCCTGGGCGTTGTCGACGACCGGATCGCCAGGCGCCACCGCGGCATCGCTGCCCGGCCGTGCGCCATCGCTCGATCGTGCGTCGTTCGGTTTCGAGTTGCTGTCGCCGCACGCGGCGAGCGCGAAGAAGATCCATGGGAGCGTGTGAGAAACATTCGGGCGCCTCATCGGGCACCGCCTTTCTAGGTTTCTCGATGGAGCGCGACCTCCGGCGCGCCGTTACACAACATTGAGTTCGTCAGATCGGGTGTAACGCCTGGCCGAACAGCTCCGGCACGAAGTCGTCTGCGAGCCACGCGTGGGTCTCCTGGTATGCGTCGCGCGCTTCGTCGTCGATCTCGAGGTTGACGAGGATGGTGCGCGCACCTGCATACGCGGCCGAGCGGACGAACGATGCCGCGGGCCACACCGTACCCGACGTGCCGAT
>Ga0070679_100006375_pt1 | contig 10987 bp, 8 predicted proteins | sample KBSC63BmetaG_FD_65652 | JGI IMG/M metagenome (GOLD analysis project Ga0070679, IMG submission 65652) | Corn rhizosphere microbial communities from Kellogg Biological Station, Michigan, USA - KBS C6-3B metaG | ecosystem: Host-associated > Plants > Roots > Rhizosphere | place: USA: Michigan... | reverse complement strand
AATGCACTGTTAGTGGTGTGACGAAATAGGGCTCACGTGAAATTCCATCCGTGTAATTCAGCGTGAACCCGGTCGCCGTTGCAGGCGAGATTGCTGTGACTTCTGTTGCAGATGTGACGTAGCGGCTATCGTCGGGCCCGGCCCGTCTTTGTCGTGCTTTGTTTTGAGGCGTATGTGTCTTAAGACCAAGCATGTGTCCCAGCCGGCAAACTCGGGCTTGTTGATAGGTCGTTGGACGACGGAGGCGTGAGTGCGCGAGGTCGGCAGTTCGCCGCGGCAACCGCGAGGCACCAGCAATGGCAGCGGCAAACTGAGTGGCAAAAAGCTGCAAACCGGACGACGCGCTGCGCTCACGGTCGTCGCCGTCGGATTCGCCTGGGTCACCGTCGCCGGTGGGGCGACGCCCGCCTTCGCCGCGAAAAAGCCGGTCATCCCGAGCCAGTCCGAGGTGAACCAAGCCAACGCGGCCGCGCATTCCAAAGCGGCGCAAATCGGTGAGACCGAGGCGCAACTCGCCGCCGCTAACGCCGAGCTGGCGACGCTAAATAACAACGTTGAGATTTTGGTCGAGAAGTACAACGGCGCGATGTCGAAACTGGCCGACGCGCAAAGGGCGGAGCAGGCCGCGCAGGCGCAGCTGACCCTCGCCACGCAGCAGCGGGCCGACGCGCAAGTCGCGATGAACCAGTTCGCGGCCGACAGTTACCGCGGCACGGCCGGCATGAGCCAGCTGAACGCCCTGCTCACCTCCGGCTCGCCGGAGGCGTTCGTTGACCGCGAAGCGGCCCTCGCGGCGGTGTCGCGTCACGAGCGGGCGATCATCGACGCGATGAAGCAGGCTGAGGCGGCGCAGCGCGACGCGCAGCAGGCTGCCGACCGAGCCGTCGCCGACCAGCAGAAGGCCAGCGACAGTGCCGCGCAGGCCAAGGACGCCGCTGTCGCTTCCATGAACGCCCAGGCGCAGCAGGTCGCGCAGATCAAGGGCACCCAGGCGGGACTGCAAGCGCAGCTCGCGGTCTTGAAGGGGAAGGCGAAGAACCTCGCCACGGCCCGCGCACAGGGGCTGGCCGAGCTCGCCGCTCAGCAGGAGGCCGAGCGCAAGGCGGCCGCGGCGGCTGCGGCGGCCGCGAAGAAGCGCCAGGACGATCTCGCCAAGCAGTCTGGTGGCGGTTCGGGCGGCGGGGGTTCGGCGGGCACGCCCGTCGATTTGGTCACGCCCGGCACCGGCCACTCCGTCTCAAGCGCCGCACAGCGGTCGACCGCAGTCGCCTTCGCGGAAAGCCAGATCGGCATTTGGTACCGCTGGGCTGGCGCCGGCGAGGTGGGCCCGACGGTCACGTCGAGCGGCACCCAGATGGTTGCGGGGTACGACTGCTCCGGCCTGACAATGCGCGCTTACCAAGCGGCCGGCATCTCCCTTGGTCACTACACCGGTCTGCAGTGGGACGAAGGCATGCACGTCTCCCGAGACCAATTGCAGCCAGGTGACCTGGTGTTCTTCGCGACGGACACGTCCGACCCGGGCACCATTCACCACGTCGGGATCTACATCGGCAACGGCCGGATGATCGACGCGCCGCAGACCGGTGAGCAGATCGGGAACCACAACGCGTTCCGCCCCGACTACATCGGCGCCGTCCGGCCCTGACGTCTCGCCAAAACTTTCACCGCTGGCGGAGTCAGTGGCCGGCGGCCGTGAACCTTTCGCGTGATGCGATGATCTCGACCTCGGCCTCGGCGCGGCCCACCCAGGTGGCGCCTTCAACGGACTTACCGGGCTCCAAATCCTTGTACACCTCGAAAAAATGCTGGATTTCCAGGCGTTCCCACGGCGCCACGTCGTCGATGTCGCGCATGTCACGTTGCCGGAGGTCGGCCGACGGCACGCACAACACCTTGTCGTCTGGGCCCTTCTCGTCTGTCATGCGGAACATGCCGATCGCTCGGCAGCAGATCAGGCAGCCGGGAAACGTCGGCTCCTCCAGCAGCACCAAGGCGTCGAGCGGGTCGCCGTCTTGGCCAAGCGTGTCTTCGATGAAGCCGTAGTCGCTCGGGTAGCGGGTCGCGGTGAACAGCATGCGATCGAGCCGGATCCGCCCGGTGGCGTGGTCGATCTCGTATTTGTTGCGCTGCCCTTTCGGGATCTCAATCGTGACGTCGAAGTCCACCCTGACTCTCCCGCTGGTCGTCGTCGCCGGCACAACGGCGTTTTGGTTAGTGTCGCCTAGACGGTTCGGTGACAAGGAAGCGGCACCGCCGCCGACTCAGGTGGAGGCGGCACGACATGACAGGGCGCCGCCGACGCGTGTCTTCGCGCAGCCGGGTGCTGCTCAGCCTGCTCGCGGTGTTCCTGGTCGCCTCTGGCGGGCTGGTCGCCGCGGTCGTGACCTATCAGCACCAGCGTCACGGCACGCCGTCGAGTGTCGCGGGCGGCGGCGACCACCGCAGCCCGGTTGCCAGCCCAGCGCCAGTCGTCCAGACGACGGCGCCCGCCGCGTGGGCGCTAACACCCTCGCCCGCTGCTGTCGCGCTCTCGCCTCCGACCCGACTGCCGGCTGGTGAAAAGCCCACCGCCAAAGGGCTAACCGCGATGCTGGCCCCTCGGCTCGCCGATCCGGCGTTCGCAGGCGGCACGGTCTCCATCGTGGTCGGCGACCCATTGACCGGTGCGGTTTTGCTGAACGACGGTGGGACGACCGGAGTGCTGCCCGCCTCGACCGCGAAGCTCGCGGTCGCCGCAGCGGCACTCGAGGCGCTCGGGCCGCGGCACCGGCTCACGACGAAGACCGCGCTTGCCGCCGACGGCCGGGTGGTGCTGGTCGGCGGCGGCGACCCGACGCTCGCCGGGCCGAAGGCGGTCGGCCGCTTCGACCCCGGATTTCCCGCGCCGGCAAGGCTCGCCGACCTGGCCGCGCAAACGGCGTCCGCGCTCAAGGCCCGTGGCGTCACCCACGTTCAACTGGGCTACGACGACTCGCTGTTCACTGGGCCGTCGCTCGCGCCCGGCTGGAAGCCGACCTATATCGCCGAGGGCGACGTCGCGCCGGTGAGCGCGCTGGAGGTCGATGAGGGGCAGCCGGATCTCGCCAAACCGGCGCGCACGAACAACCCGTCGGCCGTCGCCGCGAGCGATTTCGCCGCGCTGCTCACCGCGAACGGGGTCAAGGTCGACGGTGCCCCCGAGCCAGCGCGCGGCGGGGGTGCGACGCTCGCGAGCGTCCAGTCACCCACGGTGGCCGCGTTAATCGAGCGGATGCTCGGCCGAAGCGACAACGACTTGGCCGAGGCGCTCACCCGACACGTGGCGATCGCGCTCGACCACCCCGCGACGTTCGCGGGCGGCGTGCGGGGCGTGCGTGAGGTGATCACCAAGCTTGGCGTCGAGCCGGACGGCTTCGCAATGGTCGACGGCAGCGGGCTGTCTCGGTCGGATCGGGTGCGGCCGCAAGCGCTCGTGCAGTTGGTCGACGCGCTGCTGTCGCCGGCGCACCCGCAGTTTTCGCCTGTGCTGCAGGGGCTTCCGGTGGCCGGCTTCTCCGGCACGCTCGCCAGCCGCTACGCCAGCCCGCCAGCGTTGACGGCAAGCGGTCTGGTGCGGGCGAAAACGGGAACGCTCGACGGCGTTGTCGCGCTCGCCGGCTTCACATACGACGCGAGCGGGCGGGTGCTGTCGTTCGCGATCGTCGCCAACGGGATCGCGAACAACGCGACGTTGAAAGCCGAGGCGGCCCTCGACGGGCTGAGCGCCGGACTCGCGGGATGCGGGTGCGGGTGACGGGCCGTACGGTGGGCTGCATGAGCGAGGGAGCGGCGGATGACTGAAGCGGTGCGCCTGATCGACTGGAATCTCGCCGTCACGACCGCGACCAGGCTCGCGCCGCGCGGTCCGGCGGTCACCCGCGAGGAGGCGTTCGCGGCGGTTCGACAGTTGCGCGACCTCGCGCTGGAGGCGGAGGACCACGTCACCGCGTTCACCGGCATGAAAGCCCCACACCCCCATGAGCCGGCGACCGTCGTCGACCGCACCGGCTGGGTGAAGGGAAACATCGGCGGCTTCCAGATCGTGATGGCGCCCTTGCTCGACAAGGTCGCCGCGAAGCGCAGCGGGCAGGTCGGCGGCCCCCTGCTCACCGCGATCGGATCGCGGATCACTGGCGCGCAGGTCGGCATGCTGCTCGCCTACCTGTCGGGCAAGGTGCTCGGCCAGTACGAGCTGTTCCTGCCGCCCGCGAACGGCCGCACCCGCCTCGGCCGGCTCAGCCTGGTCGCGCCCAACATCGTCGGCGCCGAGTTGCAGCTCGGGGTGAACCCACACGACTTCCGGTTGTGGGTATGCGTGCACGAGGTCACCCACCGCACCCAGTTCACCGCCGTGCCGTGGCTTCGCTCGCACGTCCAGGACGAGATCAGCGCGTTCCTCGCCGCGAGCGACCTTGATCCCTCGGCGATGCTCGACCGGTTGCGCACGGTCGGTGAGGTCGCCCGCGAGAACCTGCGCCGCCGCTCCGGTGAACAGACCGAGAAGGAGCCCGGGCTAAGCCTTATCGAGGCCGTGCAGACCCCGGAGCAGCGGGAGATCTTGAATCGGCTCACCGCGGTCATGACGCTGCTCGAAGGTCACGGCGAGTACGTCATGAACGGCGTCGGTCCCGAGGTCATCCCCACCGTCGAGGAGATCTCGCGCAAGTTCGGCGAGCGCCGCCGCGGCCAAAACCCGGCCGACCGCGCGGTTCGCAGGCTGTTCGGCCTCGACTTGAAGTCCCGCCAGTACGCCGAGGGGGCTGCGTTCGTGAAGGCGGTTGTCGACCGGGTTGGTATGAAGGCGTTTAACAAGATCTGGACCTCGCCGAACACGTTGCCCACCAAGGCCGAGATCGCCGACCCGCCGGCCTGGATGTCACGTGTCTTGCGCGCCGAGATCAGCGGCGGCGCCGAGCCGCAATCCGAGTAGACCGGACGACGTGAGGTGGGGCCGACCCCTGCGGTCGCGGCCGTGCGGCGCGCGGTTCGGTCCGCGGTCGCCGACCTGCCGGTCGGCTCGACGGTGCTGGCCGCCTGCAGCGGCGGTGCCGATTCCCTCGCGTTAGCGGCGGCGCTCGCGTTCGAGGCGCCACGAGCGCGGCGATCGCTGACCGCCGGCGGGGTGACCGTCGACCACGGGCTGCAACGCGGCTCGGCGCAGCGGGCCGAGGCGGTCGTCCGCCAACTCAAGGAGCTCGGGCTCGACCCGGTCGAGCGCGTGGCGGTCGAGGTCGGCGACGAGGGCGGGCCGGAGGCCGCCGCTCGCGCCGCCCGGTACGAGGCGCTCGACGCCGTGGCCGATCGCACCCGCGCCGCCGCGGTGCTACTGGGCCACACGCTCGATGACCAGGCCGAGACGGTGCTGCTTGGGCTCGCTCGCGGCTCGGGCACCCGCTCGCTCGCCGGCATGGCGCCGATCTCCGTACCGGGCGGGCGCTACCGCCGGCCATTGCTTGGCTTGACCCGGTCGACCACCGCGGCGGCGTGCGCCGATCTCGGCCTGCCCGTCTGGGACGACCCGCACAACTCCGACCGGTCGTTCGCCCGCGTGCGGGTGCGCTCCAGCGTGCTGCCGGTGATCGAGGCCGAACTCGGCCCTGGCGTGGCCGAGGCGTTGGCGCGCACCGCGCAGCTCGCCCGGGCCGACGCCGACGCGCTCGACGACTGGGCGGCGCGCGCGTTCGCGGAGCTCGCGGCCGCGCCGCCCGACGCCGGGCTCGACGTCGCCGAGCTGGCCGCCTTGCCGACCGCCGTCCGCACACGGGTGCTGCGGCTGGCCGCGATCGTCGCCGGCGCGGAGCCCGGCGCCCTCGCTGCCGTGCACGTGGTCGCGATCGACGCCCTGATCGTGCGTTGGAGCGGCCAGGGCGCGGTCAATCTGCCGGGAGGCGTCAGCGCGTGGCGTCGATATGGCAGGCTTCATCTCGCGCCCTGCAGCGAGGCGTGAGCGAGTGACGCAGCGAGTGAGAGTGGAGCGGCCGCGCGGTGGACGAAGCCGACGTCAGTAACGACCTAGCCTCGATTTTACTGACAGAGAAGGAAATCCAGGCCAAGGTCAGCGAGCTCGCCGCCGCGATCGACGCCGATTACACCGGGCAGGAGTTGCTGCTCGTCGGCGTTCTGAAGGGTGCCGTGATGGTCATGGCCGACCTCGCGCGGGCGTTGCATCTGCCCGTGACGATCGACTTCATGGCGATCTCGTCGTACGGGTCGGGCACCTCGTCGTCCGGCGTCGTTCGCATTTTGAAAGACCTCGATCACGCGATCGAGGGCCGCCACGTGCTCGTCGTCGAAGACATCGTCGACTCCGGGCTCACGCTGTCGTGGCTTGTCTCGAACCTGGAGTCGCGCGCGCCCGCATCGGTCGAGGTCTGCGCGCTGATGCGCAAGCCTGACGCCGTGAAGCAAGACGTCAAGGTCAAGTACCTGGGTTTCGACATCCCGCGCGATTTCGTCGTCGGCTACGGGCTCGACTACGCCGAGCGGTACCGCAACCTGCCGTTCGTCGGCACGCTCAAGCCGTCGGTCTACGAGTAACCGTCCCGAGTCGCCGGGCGAGCGCGGTACCCCTGGGAACGTGTGGGGCGTCCTGTCGGTTGAGTAAGTGGGTACCCCGATGTCAAGCGTCCAGCGACGTGCGCGCCGGTGTACCTTCGAGGTCTCACAAAGATCGGGGCAGATTGGGTCACGCTCGGCTAGCTCGCGCGCGCTCGCGAGGCGTGCGGCCTTCGGTTTGGGTGCAGACGCGTCGAGTGTCACAGCAGGATCGAGTCGGCAGGAGGTACGGGGCGCGAGCGCTCCGCATCCATGAACGTTAAGAGATATGCGCGAGGCCCCTTGTTTTGGGTCCTTCTCGTCGTCGTGCTGCTCGTCTTGCTGAAGGGCCTGTGGAGCGGGGGGAGCGACTACAAGAGCGTCGACACCTCGCAGGTCACCCACGCGATCAACACCGGCAACGTCGAGTCGGCGATCTTCCACGACAAAGAGCAGACGGTGCAGTTGACGCTGGCCAAGCCGCTGCCCGACGGCGCCACCAAGATCTCCTCGTCGATCTCGCCTGACCAAGAGGTGCAGCTACAAACCAAACTCGACCAGCTGGCGCTCGACAAGAACGTCGACGCAGCGAAGCTCTATGACGTCAAGGTGACCCACGGCAGCATCTGGCTCGCCATCTTGCTGAACGCGTTGCCGATTCTGCTGCTCGTCGGCTTGATGATCTTCATGCTCACCCAGATGCAGGGCGGCGGCTCGCGGGTGATGAACTTCGGCAAGTCCAAGGCCAAGCTCATCAGCAAGGACACGCCCAAGACCACGTTCGCCGACGTCGCGGGCGCTGACGAGGCGATCGAGGAACTGCAGGAGATCAAGGAGTTCCTGGAGAACCCCGCGAAGTTCCAGGCGATAGGGGCGAAGATCCCCAAGGGCGTGCTGCTGTATGGCCCGCCTGGCACCGGTAAGACGCTGCTCGCTCGCGCCGTCGCAGGCGAGGCCGGCGTCCCGTTTTACTCGATCTCCGGCTCCGACTTCGTCGAGATGTTCGTCGGTGTCGGCGCCTCGCGCGTCCGCGACCTGTTCACCCAGGCCAAGGAGAACGCCCCGGCCATCGTCTTCATCGACGAGATCGACGCCGTCGGCCGGCACCGTGGCGCGGGCCTCGGTGGCGGCCACGACGAGCGCGAGCAGACGTTGAACCAGCTGCTCGTCGAGATGGACGGCTTCGACGTCAAGGGCGGCGTGATCCTCATCGCCGCGACAAACCGGCCCGACATCCTCGACCCGGCGCTGCTGCGCCCGGGCCGCTTCGACCGGCAGATCGTCGTCGACCGCCCCGACATGGAGGGCCGCAAGGGCATCCTGAGGGTGCACGCGAAGGGCAAGCCGTTCATGGATGACGTCGACCTCGACGTCATCGCCCGGCGCACACCCGGCTTCACCGGGGCCGACCTGGCCAACGTCATCAACGAGGCCGCGCTGCTCACTGCGCGCGCCAACAAGAAGCAGATAGACATGCTCACGCTCGAGGAGGCGATCGACCGCGTGATGGCCGGTCCCGAGCGCAAGAGCCGGATCATGGGCGAGAAGGAAAAGAAGATCATCGCCTACCACGAGGGCGGTCACGCCCTGGTCGGTCACGCGCTGCCGAATGCCGACCCCGTGCACAAGGTGACCATCCTGCCGCGTGGCCGCGCGCTCGGTTACACGCTGGCGTTACCGACCGAAGACAAGTTCCTCGTGACGCGCGCCGAGATGATGGACCAGCTCGCGATGCTGCTCGGCGGCCGTACCGCCGAGGAGTTGGTGTTCCACGAGCCGACCACCGGCGCCGCGAACGACATCGAGAAGGCGACGTCGATCGCGCGCAACATGATCACCCAGTACGGCATGAGCGAGAAGCTCGGCGCGCGCAAGTTCGGCCAGGAGAACGGCGAGGTCTTCCTCGGCCGCGAGATGGGCCACCAGCGTGACTACTCCGAGGAGATCGCGTCGTCCATCGACGACGAGGTGCGCCGACTCATCGAAGGCGCGCACGACGAGGCATGGGAGATCTTGGTCGAGTACCGCGACGTCCTCGACAACCTGGTGCTCGAGCTGATGGAGAAGGAGACGCTGCAAAAGGACGAAGTCCTCCGCGTCTTCGAGCGGGTGCAAAAGCGGCCCAGCCGCGGTAGCTACACCGGTTACGGCAAGCGGCTCCCGAGCGACAAGGCGCCGGTCATGACGCCGCGCGAGCTCGCGCTGCTCACGTCCGGCGGCTCCGCCGAGGCCGCTAGCGACGCTGTGGGCAGCCCGAGCCCCAACGGCTCGGCAGGCTCCAGCGGCTCCAACGGCAGTGCTGGAGGAGTGTCCGGCGAGCACGCCGGCGAGGGCGGCCACCCCGGCTCGCATCCGTCGACCGACTAAGTCGCTGCGGCGGGCCGGATGGCGACGATGAGTCAAGACGACGCGGACGACGCGAGCGACGCGGGTGCCGTCGCCGTTGATTTCCCGCGCATCGAGGCGGCCGTGCGCGAGATCCTGCTCGCGATCGGTGAGGACCCGACCCGCGAAGGGTTGCGGGAGACACCGGCACGGGTGGCCCGCGCCTACGCGGAGCAGTTCGCCGGGCTGCGGCAGCGTCCCGAAGATGTGCTGACCACGGTGTTCGACGCCAACCACGACGAGATGGTTATCGTGCGCGACATCGAGGTGTACAGCACCTGCGAGCATCACCTAACGCCGTTCCACGGCGTCGCCCACGTCGGGTACATACCCAACGTCAAAGGCGAGATCACCGGGTTGTCGAAGCTGGCCCGGTTGGTCGAAGTCTTCGCGCGGCGGCCGCAGGTGCAGGAGCGGATGACCTCGCAGATCGCCGACGCGCTCGACGAGTTGCTCGAGCCGCGCGGCGTCATCGTCGTGATTGAGTGCGAGCACCTGTGCATGTCGATGCGCGGTGTGCGCAAGCCCGGCGCGCGCACCGTCACGTCCGCGGTGCGCGGAGCGTTCCGCGACTCCGATCGCACTCGCGCCGAGGCGCTCGGCCTGATCGCCGGTCGCTAGCGGCGCGCGACGTGGCGAAGTCTTCCACCATGCCGCCCGCGCGCGGAGGTATCGCAACCGGCGCCGAGGCCGCCGTCGGCGAGCGACGGTCGCGTCGGCGCTGGGTGCCCTTCGTCGCCAGCCTGGTCACCTTGATTCTCGGTCTGCGCAACATCGCGATGGTGGTGCGGCCGCACCTGTGGGAGCGGGTCAAGGTGATCGACCACGTTCTTCCCGGCACCGTCGACACCGCCTTGATTCACGGCGTTGCGGCCGCCGCCCTCGTGGTCTCCGGCGGAATGCTGATCCTGCTGTCGCACGCGTTGCGGCGGCGCAAGCGGCGGGCCTGGCAAGCGGTTCTCGTCATCTTGGCCGTCAGCTTCGTGCTGCACTTCGTGCATCGGCCCGATCTCGGCGACGCGCCGGCGTGGATACCCGTCGACGGCGCGATGTTCGTCGGCCTCCTCTTGTTTCGCGACGAGTTCTTCGCCGTCGGCGATCCCCGCACCAGATGGCGGGCGCTGTTCGCATTCGTCGGATTGGCCGTGGCGAGCTTCGGTGTTGGCTGCTTGCTCATCGAGGTGCGGCGCGGCCAGGTTCTCGGCTCGGTGTCGTTCGACCGTGTCGCCCAGCACGTCGCCTTCGGCTTGGTCGGGGTGCCAGGGCCGCTCAATTTCAGGGGCGACCGCACCGGCGACCTTATCGCTGCCACGCTGGTGGCCATGGGCGCCCTCACCGCGCTGGTAACCGCGTACCTGGTGTTTAGACCGGCCGAACCACGAGCGATGCTCGCGCCGTCCGATGAAACGAGAATGCGCGAGCTGCTCGCGACGCATGGCGAGCGCGACTCCCTCGGTTACTTCGCCCTACGACGCGACAAGAGCGTGGTGTGGTCGTCGACTGCAAAGGCTTGCGTCGCATATCGCGTGGTTTCGGGCGTGATGCTGGCGAGCGGCGACCCGATCGGCGACCCCGAGGCTTGGCCAGGCGCCATCAAGGAGTTCATGGCGGAGGCCGAGCGGCACGCCTGGGTGCCGGCGGTGCTCGGTTGCAGCGAGCTCGGCGGCGAGGTGTGGACGCGCGAGACCCAGATGTCCGCGCTGGAGTTCGGCGACGAGGCGGTGGTCGACGTCGCGGAGTTCAGCCTTGACGGCCGAACGATGCGCAACGTGCGGCAAATGGTCCACCGGGTGGAGCGGGCCGGTTACAGCGCAGAGGTGACTCGGGTGCGCGACCTGTCGCCGTCGCAGGCGGCGGCGTATCGCGAGCACGCCGCGAAATGGCGCGGCACCGAGACCGAGCGCGGCTATTCGATGGCGCTCGGCCGGTTCGGCGATTCCGCTGATGGCGACTGCGTCGGCGTGGCGGCGATGAAGGACGGCGTGCTGCGCGCGTTCCTGCACTTCGTGCCATGGGGCGACGACGGATTGTCGCTCGACTTGATGCG
>Ga0070679_100006373_pt1 | contig 10990 bp, 6 predicted proteins | sample KBSC63BmetaG_FD_65652 | JGI IMG/M metagenome (GOLD analysis project Ga0070679, IMG submission 65652) | Corn rhizosphere microbial communities from Kellogg Biological Station, Michigan, USA - KBS C6-3B metaG | ecosystem: Host-associated > Plants > Roots > Rhizosphere | place: USA: Michigan... | reverse complement strand
TGCCGGTGCGCTCGCGCTCGCGCGCTTCGATCTCGAGGATCTTGCCCTTGCCGCCTTCGGACAGCTCCGACAGCTCGTCGAGCTCGCGCGAAAATCCGCGACGCATGAAGCCGCCGTCGCGCCACTGCGCGGGCGGATCGTCGGCGAGCGTGCGCGCGATCTCGCCGGCGACGTCGCGACAGAGCGCCTCGTCCGTCGACGGCAGCTCGAGCAGCTCCGGATGCGCCAGCCGCGCCGCCGCGTCGCCGCTGAACGACGCGTGCAAGAGCGCCCGCACGTCGGGCAGCTTGGCCAGCGACCGCGCCAATGCCACGAGGTCGCGCGGCGTCGCCACGCCCAGCGTCGCACGCCCGGCGAGCCGCTCGAGATCGTAGATCTCGGCGAGCGCCACGCGCAGCTCCGCGCGCAAGGCCGCGTGCTCGACGAGCCACTCGACCGCGTCATGCCGCCGCCGGATCTGCGCCACGTCGCGCAGCGGCGCCGCCAGCCAGCGCCGCAAGAGGCGGCCGCCCATCGAGGTGCGCGTCTCGTCGAGCACGCCGAACAGCGCGCCCTCCTTCTTGCCGCCGATGAGCGTGACGAAGAGCTCGAGATTGGCGCGCGTCGCCTCGTCGAGCACGAGATGCTCCGACGGCTCGTACGGCACGAGCTGCGTCAGCGGCAGCGTGCCCGCCGGCTGCGTATCAGCCGCGTACTTGACGACGGCGAGGGCCGCGCGCAGCGCCAGCGCGCCGAGCGCGAGCGCGCCCTTGGCGTCGCGCGGCAGCTCGCGCCCCGTCGCTGCCACCAGCTCCGTCTCGGCGCGCGCCGCGTTGTACAGCCCGGGCGCCGGCAGCTCCGCCCACGCCGTCTTGATGCGCGCTCGCACCGCCGCCAGCTCGGCCTCGTCGAGCCCGGCGTGCAGCACCTCGCGCGGCTCGAGCCGCGCCAGCTCGTCGACGACATCGCGCAGCGCCACCTGCGTCGCCGCGAACTCGCCCGTGGTGACGTCGAGGTGCGCCAGCCCGACGGCGCCGCCTTCGGCGTACAGCGCCACGAGATAGTGCGCCGCCTTCGGCTCGAGCTGCTCGTCGTCCGTGATCGTCCCCGGCGTGACGATGCGAACCACCTGCCGCTTGACGATGCCCTTGGCGACCTTCGGATCCTCGACCTGCTCGGCGACGGCGACCTTGAATCCGCGCGTGACCAGCTTGGCGAGATAGTGGCGCGCGGCGTGATGCGGCACGCCACACATCGGGATCGGGTTCTCCTTGCCCTTGTCGCGGCTGGTGAGCGTCAGATCGAGCGAGCGCGCCACGACGACGGCGTCATCGAAGAACATCTCGTAGAAGTCGCCGAGGCGGAAAAAGACGATGCAATCGGGATGCGCCTCTTTGATCTCGAGGTACTGGCGCATGAGCGGCGTGTCTGCGGAATCCGGAACGGCCCCCGACATGTGGAAATCGATGTTATATGCTCGCGCACCATGTTGGCACTCGTTCTGTCGGGAATTCTGGTGACGATGCAAAACGGCGCCGAGCTGGCGCGCGAGTCGTGGCACGACGACGGCAAGGTGGTGACGAGCGACATCACCGGCGGCGGGCAGAAGGCGAAGATCACGATCGATCGCGAAAAGCACAACCTGCGCATCGATCAGAACGGGTCGGGCATCGACGTGCCCATCGAGCCGGGCAGCGCCGCGCTCGTCAACATGCACTGGGCGGCCTACGGCATCTTGGCGCAGCAGTTCAACGGCGCGACGTCACCGACGCCGTTCAGGGCGATCATCGCGCCTGGCCGCATCATCGCGGCGACGGTCAAGGTCGTCCCCGCCGCCGCGGGCGCGCGCGAAGTCACGGTCGCCGTCGGGCCGCTCGAGGTCCACGCCACTGTCGACAAAGCCGGGGCGGTCACGCACGCTTCGGTGCCGGCGCAAGGCATCGAGGTCAAGCCGCTCGGCAGCGCCACCGCGCCGCCGGTGCGCCGCCCCGCGCCGGCCGGCGTCGTCGAGGAGCCGTTCGAGATCGACAACCGCGGCGCCAAGCTCTCCGGCATCCTCTGGCTGCCCGCGACGCGCCCGAAGACCGTGCCGGTGGTCATCATCATCGCCGGCTCCGGCCCTGTCGATCGCGACGGCAACGCCGGCGGCCTCTTGCACAGCGACACCTATCGTCAGCTCGCCGAGGCGCTCGCGAAAAAGGGCGTCGCCACCATTCGCTACGACAAGCGCGGCGTCGGCCAGTCGACGCTCGGCGGCAAGCTCGAGGATCTCGGCTTCGACGACTTCGTCAGCGACGCCGCCGCGCTCGTCGCCATGTCCAAGGTCAACGACAAGATCTCCGGCATCTACCTCTTCGGCCACTCCGAGGGCGCGCTCGTCGCGCTCGAGGTCGCATCGACGACGAAGGTGGACGGCATCATCACCGCCGCCGGCCCCGGGCGGCCGGCGAGCGATCTGATGCGCGAGCAACTGTCGAAGCAACTCTTGCCCGAGGACATGAAGGAGTACGACGCCATCTTGGCGCAGCTCAAAGCGGGCAAGACGCCCGAGCCGAAATCGGCGTCGCTGCAGCGGCTCATTCAGCCGTCGCTGGCGAAGTTCATGCGCGGCATGCTGTTGACCGATCCGAAGCCGCTGGCCGCCGCCTACAAGGGCAAGCTGACGGTCGTGCAGGGCGACAACGACATGCAGGTCACCGTCGACAAGGACGCGCGCCCGCTGGCGGCGGCACACGCCGGCGCCAAGTTGGTGGTGCTCAAGGACGTCGGGCACATGCTCAAGCGCGATCCGAAGAAGGGGCTCGATCAGCCGAGCTATCGCGATCCGTCGATGCCGCTCGATCCGGCGCTGGTCGACGCGGTGATGGCGACGATTCGTTAGAGCTTGGCGACGTAGGCGATGATGCGCTGCTTGCGCTCGAACTCCGCCTTGGCGTCGACGGCGGCCTGGCGCGAGCCGTAATCACCGACGCGCACGCGGAAGAAGACGCCCTTGCCCGGGATCTCGCTGGCGACGAGGAACGGCTTGTACCCCGCCGACTGAATCTTGTGCATGAACTCCTCGGCGTCCGCCTTGTCGGGGAACGCCGAGAGCTGCAGCGTGAAATGCGACGCGGTCGCGTCGGGCTTCTTCGTCGCCGTCTGCTGCTGCACGACCTGCGGGCGCGCCGCCGGCAGCGCCGGCTGCACCTTCGGCTTCGCGGCCGGCGTCGGCGGCGTGTCGACGGGCGGATTGTCTTCGTCGTCCGCTTTGTCCTCGACGGCGACGACCGGGGCCGCCTTCTCCACCTTCGGCGGCTGCGGCTTCGGCTCGACCTTCTTCGCCTCCACCACCGGCGTCTTCTTGGGCTCGACCGCGGCCGGCTTCTCGGCCTTGGGCGGCGTCAGCGCCTTGTGGAACGTGAGCCCTTCGTCGGCTTCGTCGGCGTCGCCCAGCTGATCGAGCGCGGCCAAGGGATCCTCGATCGGCGCCGGCGCCATCGCCAACGCGCGCGCCTCGATCCGTTTGCCGATGAGAACACCGACGACGAAAATGAGGCAGGCCGCAACGGCGCTGCCAAAAAAGAGGAAGAAGATCTGCCGTCCGTCGAGCGAGATCTCGACCTTGTCCTTCCACCGATCCAAGTCGCGCATGGGTGACTCCTACAGTCACCTACATTGTGATCAGCGAACGGCGATCGGCGCAACTTTTTGACGGTTTTAGCGGACGATGAAGGTCGGATCGATCGACTGGCTCGGCGAGAACAGGCGCAAGAGCTGTCCGCGCAGGCCGGTCGCCACCGAGCTCTTGCCCTCGTCGACGACGTAGACGGTCTGCCCGTCCGGCGCGACCTGGACGTACCGCGGCTGTTGCGCCTGCACGTCGACGCCAAGCAGCGACTGCAGGTTGTTGCCGCCGCCGGTGACCGCCATGCTCACCGCGGTCCCGTCGGGCGGCACCAGCGGCTTGCCCCTCGGCCCGAGCGGCAGCTGCGCCACGATGTTGAAGACCGGGTTCTCGAAGTGGATGAGCGCGGCGCCGGTGCCCGCCGCCTGCACGGCGCAGACGTTGCTCGGCAGGACCGCCGGATCGATCGACTCCGCGAGCGGGCTGGCGTTGACGTTGGCGGGACAGGCCGGCGCCGTCATCGGAATTCGCCATTGGGTCAGGCGCACGCGACTGATCGTCTGCGGCGGCACTTCGCACTCGCCGCCGGTGCCCGTGCGCTCGTTGGACAAGTAGCCGCTCGAGGTGCCCGACACGGTGAACGCGTTGCCGACGTGCACTTCGTACTCTTGCAGCTCGGGCATGCAGGTCTGCCAGTGCGACGGGCCGCCAATCGGCGTGCGCAAGCAGCGCGTGTCGCCGAACGCGCTCGCGGCGCACTCGAAGTCGACGCCGCACTCCTTGACCGTCGGGTCGGCCGCGACCATCTTCGGATCGAGATCGCACGGCAGGATGCAGCGCTTCTTCCCGTCGGCGTCGGGCAAGCAGAGCGTCTTCTTGTCGATGTTGTCCGGCTGAACCGCGACGGTGATGCCGGCGCAGTCCATATCGCTGGCGCAGACGTCCGTCTCCTCGGGCGCGAACTCGGGCTCGTAGATCTCCGCGAGCTCGAGCAGGTCCGTGCGTGTGCCGGGCGTCGGCGTCGTCGGCGCCGGCGACGTCGTGCCGCCGGGAACGGTCGTGTTCTGCTTCGCCGACAAGATGCGGAACTTGCGCTGCGTGCGCAGGATGTCGCCGCATTTCATCGCCCAGCTGTCGACGGTGTCTTCGGTCCCGTCGGGATTCTGGCCGATGTGCAGGCACATGCCTTGCGACACGTCGACGAACGCGCCCGGGTCGTGCACGCACTGGAACCCGGCGGCCTGATCGCATTCGGGGTCGCCGGTGCAGCCGCGGAAGATCACCTTGTCGCCGGCGAGCACGCCGCGCCCGCACCAGGCGCCGCCGCTGTCGCTCAAGTATGCGCGGTCCTGCGTCGTCGGCGGATTGCCCGCCACGACGAACGGCGCACCGACGGTGCGGTCGCTGCCGGCGACCACGCCCTCCCACGACAGCACCCACGTCTCGTCGTGCACGTGGATCGGATCGACGAAGTAGACGACGCGCGTCTCCGACGGAGACACCGGCAGCAGCATCGGCGGCACCGGCTCGGCATAGAGGCTCGGCAGGTTGCTCGTCGTCGAGCCGCAGCCACCGCCGTCGGGCACGCCGCCGTCGGGAATGCCCGGCGACGTCGGCGGCACGGCGACGCCGCACGGGTTCGTGTTGTCGGGGACGCGCGGCTCGCCGGTGCTGTCGCTCTCCGACGCCGGGAGGAAAAAGCGCGGATGTCCGTTGCGAATCTGATGCGACACGAGGTCCAGCAAGCGCGGCTGCGGATGGCCGAACTGCGCGACGGTCGTCGACAGCGAAATCTGCACGTTCCTCGGATCGCACACCGCCGTGTAGTTGCCCGGCTGCGCGTTGGGATCCTGTTGGTTCGGCTGCGGGCAGGCGTCGTAGATGTTGACGACGGTGCCTTTGCCGTCGCTGGTGATGATCCAGGCGAAGTCGCCGACGAGCACGCCCGGGCTCGCCGGCACCGGCGCGACCGTGTTGTTGATGTCGCCCGGCGGCGCGTCGACGTGCACGAACGCCACGTCCGACGGGATCTCGCCCGGTGGCAGCGCGATGCCGGGCGAGGTCGCGAACACCGAGCGCGGCGGCGTCGAAGGATCGCCGAGCGGGAAGCAGCCGAGCGAGCGCGGCGGCGGCAACGACGGCATGAAGCTCCATTGGTCCGCGGTCGAGGGGCGCGTCGGCGTCTGCTGCAGATTGATCGTCGGCGTCTTCCAGCGCGGATCGGGATTGGTCTCGCACTCGACGTTGCGGTCGAGATCGATGACGCGCACCGAGCCGTCGCGCGCCACGGCGTAGAGGAACTTGCCCGCCGGCGAGCGCGGACCGACGCGCACCGTGCGCACGCCGCGTTGCAGGAGATTATTGTCGTCGGGCTGCAGCGACACCGATTGTGGTGTGCCGATGGCGGCCGATGCGACGTCGAACGGGACGATGTCGACGCGCTCGCCATAACCGTCGCCGATGACGAGTCGGCCGGCGCGCGCCGCGCCCGTGACGTCGCTCTCGGTGTCGACGGCGAGCGTCGCCGGAAACGCCGGCGGCGTCGGTAGATTGTTGGCGCCCATGTCGGTCGGCGGCGGCGGCGCGCCGGCGTCGTTCGACGCGACATTGCCGTTTCCGCCCGCGCACTCGACGGGGCACTCGATCGTCGATGGGTCGGTGATCTCGGTGACGCCCTTGTCATCGACGCGCAGCGCCTGGACGATCGTGGGGCCCTTGGTACCCTGCGGGGCTCCCGCCGGCGTCTTGTCGAGGTTCTCGAGATCCACTTTGACGACCAACTGGCAGCCGGGCAGCGCCACCCAGGCGCGATGACTGCCGCCGGTGCACTGACCAGCCGTACCGCCCGTCTCGTACCCGTGCGTCGCCGGGCTGCCGCCCTGGTCGTTTTCCGGAGCCATCTCGATCCACGACGGACGCGCATACAAGATCTTCGGAATTCCCGACGCCGTCGGCACGCTGAGCGGCATCTGCACGACGCCGTCGAGCGCAGCGTTGCCGGCGCCCGCGGCGAGCTCCGCCGGAAACAGCGACGCCAGCGACGAGTGGATCACGGTCGAGACGTCGACGCGCGACAGATCGCAGGAGTCGCTGTTGGCGGTGATGCCCCAGCAGCCGTCTTTGCTCGCGCGTACATGCTCGGGCAGCTTGCCGACGGGGGCGAAGCCGAAGCCGGGCGTGTAGGGATCGAGATCGACGAGCCGTGACTGCGCGGTGTCGACGAGCGCGAGCTCGCCGCGCGCCGACTGCGGCACCAGCGCGACGAGGAACGGCGTGAAGTTTCCCGGCCCGAGCGGCGGAATGTAATCGATCGGCAGCGGGTACTGCACCACCTGCGCGAGCTGGCTGGCGCGCACCGGCTCGCAATCGGCGAGCGGACGAACGTTGTAGGTGCCGTGCGGCGTCGCATCGGTGACCGCGTTCGGGAAGTACTGCAGGCAGGTGAGCGCGACGTCGGACGGGCGATCGAAGCTGCGCAGCGGCGTATTGATCGTCGTCTGATTGCAGGCGCTGACGGCGACCCAGCCGAGCGCCGCGACGACGACGGCAGCGACGGAGCGCGCGCGGCGCGACAGTGGAAGGCGGAGCGTCATGGATTGAACCCGTCGGGCGGATGGCCGAGCCGCGCCAGCACGTGGTTCTCGGTGGGGCTGTTCGGCTCGAGGTCGACGATGGCGATGGTCGACTCGCTGTAGTTGGTGACGTAGGCGTGGTGCTGAAGGCCGATGTCGGCGATCGGCAGCTGCGAGCCGACGTCGCTGAAGTTGAACGTCAGATCGTTGGGACCGGAGATGCCGCTGAACACGGTGTCGTCGACGCCCGGGCGATCGGGATCGACGATCATGAGCTGGTTCGAGAGGAAGCAGGCGATGACCACCTTCGTCTTGACGAAGGACGGCGAGCCCGGCGCTCCCGGCACGACGAAGCGGCGCACGCCGATGTGCGACGGCGTCTGGCAGACGTCGACGACGTCGGTGACGATGTTGTGCGGCTGGCTGCCTTCGGTGTCGTCGGTGCGCGTATCGAGCACCATCAGCGACGGCGGATTGTTCTCGGTGACGAACGCGCGCTGCCCGCCGATGTCGAACTTGAAGTCGCGCACGTCGGTGCCCTGCGCAAAGGTGTTCGACAGCGCGAACGACGACTGCGCGGCGACGGTGACGACGTCGGCGTCGGCGATGCGGAAGGTGGCGATGAGCGGGTTGACGCTCGAGGTCACGTACCACAGCGAGTGGCGATCGGTCGGATCCTGCTGCGCCAGCGCGAAGGCGCCGTGGCGGCCGGTCAGATCCGGCGGGAAGAACTCCGACGACTCGGAGAGCAGCGCCATCGAGGGCGCCTTATCGGCGGCGATCACCGAGATCTGTCCGGTCGCCAGGTGCGAGACGACGAGGCGGCGGCTACTCGGATCGGACGAATCGATCACCATGCCGAACGGCTCGGTCGGCAGCTGCGTCTTGCCGTTGTTGTTGACGCCGACGGTGCAGGTGGGCTGGCTCTCGCAGTAGTAGTCCTGCACGAGGAACGTCGCATCGCACGACGCCGGCGCCGAGGTCTTGTGCGTGACTGGATCGTACTCGACGCGGGAGGCGAGCGTGCTCGGCGCCGCGACGCACTGAAGGATGCCCGGATCGTTCATGTCCTTCGGCGCGTAGGCGCTGCCGGGAAAACCGGGATTGTCGCTCGGCGGCTGGCTGCCGTCGATCGGCGCCGGGAAGTGCACATCGATGCGCGTCACCGACGGATCGCCGCGCACCGCGACGAAGAGCGTGCGGTGCTGCGGGTCCGGCGGATTGCTCGCGTCGGGCGCAATGCGAATCGCTCCGGCGAAATTGCCGACGCGCACGGTCGAGTTCTGCAGGATGAAGCCGCTCTCGTCACAATCGACGATGGTCGGATCGAGCCGATCGCGGAAGCAGAGCGCGTCGTACTCGGCGAGGTGCTGGTAATAGTCGAGCGTGTGGTCGGGCTGCGCGGTACAGCCGGGCGGCAGCGTGACCGTCGCGGCCTCCATGACATTGAGCGGATGGAGTAATCGATAGGCCGCGACCGTGCACTCGAAGCTGAACATGTCGACGATCATCACGGTGCCGCCGCCATACCGCAGGTCGGCGTTCCCGTTCGAAACGTAGACGTAATGCCCGCCCGGATCCATGGCGATGCCGGCGGGGAAATAGAGCTGATCCGTCTGCGGATCGGTGCTCTTGGAGTTCAGATCCCAATGACAACCAGCGACGAGAGCCGCCAACACGAAGAGGCAGGTGCGCATCAATCGAGGGGTTGGATCATTAATGTGGGCGGAAGGTTGCCCGAGACCGTGCGGGTTGTCTACTGGGTCTTGCCGCCGTCCCCCACGCTCACGCCCTAGCAGAGCCGCCGCATCAAAAACGTATCCGGCTCGATCACCGCCACCGTCGACGTGTATGGATCAGCCACCGTCATCCCGTAATGCCGCCGCGCGTTCTGCAGCAAATACTCCCGCGCCCTTCTCACCTCCGTCGGCGTCCGCAAAATATGCCCGTGATAGCGATCGTCGAGCACCCTCCCCTGCCGCCCCATCACCCGATTGAGCCCCTTCGCCACCCGCACGCCCAAGCCCTTCATCCCGCGTGACAGCGCCTTCTCGTCCTTCGCCTCGACCAGCAAGTGCACGTGATTCCCCTGCACCGAGTAGTGCACCAACTTGAACCCGAACCGATTCGCCCCGCCCCAAAACGCCCGCGACAACGCCCCAAAGCACCGCCGCGATCGCAAATTCCAAACGCCGTCCTTCATCCGCCACGTGACATGCACGGGAAACCGCCTCTTCAACACCGGCCGCCTCCGATGCACCACCCCCGCCCGCTCACGCACACGCCTCCGCCCCGCGCCCTTCCGCCTCCCACCCCACGTCCGAAAGTTCAAAACCTCTTGCTTCATCTTGTTTAGGCACTGTTTACCATTCCGCCGCACCAAACGCAAGGGTACGGACGCGGTACATCGCGTACACATTGTACGCAGCACATCGCGTACACGGACTCAGGACATGGTTGACAGCTCACGCTTACCGGCGAGGAGGACGCGCCGGTGCCGTGGAAAGAGAGCTGCGCCATGCAGGAGAGGTTCAAGTTCGTGTTGGAGGCTGAGAAGGGCGAGAAGTCGATCGCGCAGCTCTGCCGCGAGTACGGCGTCAGCCGCACCGCTGCGTACAAATGGCTGCGCCGTTATGACGACGAGCCGTATCCAGAGGCCCTCGACGATCAATCGCGGCGACCGATTCATAGCCCGTGGCGTACCGACGATCGTGTCGAGGACGTCGTCGTCGCGGCGCGGAAGCGCTATCCGCATTGGGGTCCGCGCAAGCTTCGCCATTTGCTGCAGTCGCATCGCTGTCCCGGCGATGCGTGGCCGTCGGCAGCGACGATCGGCCGCATTCTCAAGCGCCGCGGCTTGGTGCGTGCACCGCGCCGCCGACGTCGCACGCCGCCGTATACGCGCCCGTTCGCAGAGGTCACCGCGCCGAATCAGCTGTGGTGCATCGACTTCAAGGGCCACTTCGATACGCTCGACGGCACGACGATTCATCCGCTGACCATCACCGACGCCTTCAGCCGCGTCGTGCTGCGCTGCGAGGTCATCCTCGAGCCGCGCTCGGCGGAAGTACGTGATGTGCTCGAGTCGGCGTTTCGCGAGTACGGATTGCCCGAAGCGATTCGCAGCGACAACGGACCGCCGTTCGCCTCCACGGGGCCCGGCGGTCTGACCGAGCTGTCGGCCTGGTGGATCCAGCTCGGCATTCGCCACGAGCGCATCGAGCCAGGCAAGCCTCAGCAAAACGGCCGGCACGAGCGCATGCACCGCACGCTCAAGTACGAGACTGCGGTGCCGCCAGCGAAGACGCCGCGCGGGCAGCAGAGCCGCTTCGATCGCTGGCGCAAAGAGTTCAACTGCGAACGGCCGCACGAAGCGCTCGCGATGGCGACGCCGATGAGCGCGTATGCGCCGTCGGCGCGCCGCCTCGACGAGAAACTGACGCGCGAACAGTGTCCATTCGACGTCGAGCGTGCGCTCGTCGACAAACACGGCCACATCCGTTGGCAGCGGCGGCGCGTCTTCATTGCGACTGCGCTGCGCGATCAGCTCGTCGAATTGCGTCCGACGCGAAAGCGGCGGCGCTGGATCGTCTGCTTCGGACCAGTCGTACTCGGCCACTACGACGAGCGCGCCAAACACCCACGCTTGTCGCGATTAGCGAAACCGCAAAAAGTGCAAACCATGTCCTGAGTCCAAAACGTCAACCATGTCCTGAGTTGCACAGTTATGTCCGAAGCTGCCGCGATCGTGCGTGCGGGCCGAGCGCGCGTGCGGCGTGCGGCCTGCGTCGTCGTGCGTGCACGGCCTTCGCAAACGGAGCCGCGGACCTGC
>Ga0070679_100006372_pt1 | contig 10990 bp, 6 predicted proteins | sample KBSC63BmetaG_FD_65652 | JGI IMG/M metagenome (GOLD analysis project Ga0070679, IMG submission 65652) | Corn rhizosphere microbial communities from Kellogg Biological Station, Michigan, USA - KBS C6-3B metaG | ecosystem: Host-associated > Plants > Roots > Rhizosphere | place: USA: Michigan... | reverse complement strand
CTTTTCTCTTGAATTGCTTTTTGTACTTCAGGAAAACTTGCGTTCCAATATTCTAAATCACTTTTGCTATTTATAAAATGTGCCTGGTTTTTTTGTGTAAATGTATTATATAAAGATGATGCGGCGGCGCTGTTTTGTTTATCAGCAGTAAAAGGCTTACTAATGGCATCGCTTTGCTGGATAGACGCATCTAATTCAAAATCCAAGGTTGGCGTTACGCTGTATTGCGCCAGCGCATGTTTCACAGCAGACTGAACAAATGCATAAATTATTTTTTCATCTTCAAACTTAATTTCCTGTTTGGTGGGATGTACATTTATATCGAGGCTTGAAGGATCCAGGTCAATAAACAAAGTGTACATGGGGAAACTATCTTTCGCAATCATATCGCTAAAAGCATTCATCACCGCATGATTTAGATAAGCGCTTTTTATAAATCGATTATTTACAAAAAAATATTGATCGCCTCTTGTTTTCTTTGCCGTTTCAGGTTTACCCACAAAACCATAAATATTCAGATAGTCTGTGTCCTCTTTTACACTTACTAATTTTGCGTTATAATTATTTCCAAGTATCTGTATGATTCTTTGTTTTAATGAACCTCTTTCAAGGTGAAAAACTTCCTGCCCGTTGGAAGTAAGTGAGAAAAAAATATCGGGAAAAGCCATTGATACACGGATAAATTCATCAACGATATGCCTTAATTCTGATGAATTGCTTTTTAAAAAATTTCTTCTCGCAGGCACATTGAAGAACAAATTTTTCATGGCGATATTAGTTCCTTCAGGCGTTGCCACCGGCTCTTGCGAAATGACTACACTGTTTTCAATTTCTATACAAGTACCAACGGATTCTCCCTGCTTTTTTGTCTTTAGTTCAACCTGTGCAACACCTGCAATACTTGCCAATGCTTCACCGCGAAAACCCATTGTTTTTATATGAAACAGATCGTCAATATTTTTTATCTTGGAAGTTGCATGGCGCTCAAAACTCATCCTGGCATCGGTTTCGCTCATTCCTTTGCCATTATCAATTACCTGTATTAAAGCTTTGCCTGCATCATTTACAAAAAGTTTAATCTCTGTTGCGCCCGCATCTACGGCATTCTCCAGCAATTCCTTTACAGCACTTGCGGGGCGCTGGATTACTTCACCGGCCGCAATTTGGTTAGCAATGTTTTCGGGTAATAAGTTGATAATGTCGGACAAACTTTTTTTCTGCTTTTAATTGTCAAAATTAATAATTATCCACCTGCTATTTTTAAGTTTGATAATAATAACTTTCGGAATTTCGACAGTTAAAAAATATAAATACCGCCTTTAACATCAGCTAAAAAGTATAATTGTTTAACTTGTGCACCTTATAAAATATATCCTCTTCTAATGAATAAATTTTTTGTTAACGTTATACTTTTTGTTACCATTTCTTCAACTGCAGTTTCACAAATTCAAAAAATAACGCCGGCACAGCATTGGGCTGACAGCGTTTTTAACTCTTTAACCGATGATCAGAGAATTGCGCAACTAATGGTGCTTCGCGAGAGCAGTTATACCAAAAACGGCCCCGTATACTATGATTCATTAATTATTGATGCGATTAAAAAATACAATATTGGGGGAATAGTACTTTTCCAGGGCGGCCCAGTACAACAGGCAAATTTTATTAACTACTTTCAAAGCATTGCCAAAACACCGTTAATGGTTTGTATTGACGCCGAATGGGGATTAGGAATGCGGCAGGACAGCGTTATTCCGCTCAACCATCAAATGATGCTGGGCGCAGTAAATGATACATCTATCGTTAGTGCCTATGGAAAATTAGTTGGTGAACAATGTAAACGGGAAGGTATACAAGTAAACTTTGCGCCGGTTGTTGACATTAATAACAATCCCGATAATCCTGTAATTAATGATCGATCATTTGGAGAAAATAAATATAAAGTTGCTGAATATGGCGTTACTTATATGAAAGCAATGCAACGGGAAGGCGTGCTTGCATGTGCCAAACATTTTCCCGGACATGGTGATGTTTCTGTTGATTCGCACCTCGATCTTCCGGTAATAAATAAAAGCATGGCGCAACTGGACTCTTTGGAATTATACCCGTTTGAGCAAATGTTTAATGCAGGTGTTGGCAGCGTTATGATCGCCCATTTATACATTCCCGCAATTGATACTACTGCCAACACCGCTACTTCTTTATCTAAAAAAAATGTAACAGGCTTATTAAGAAACAAGCTTCATTACAATGGATTAACTTTTACTGATGCACTTGGCATGAAAGGCGTTGCAAAATATTTCCCCGGTGGCCAGATTGCTGCACAGTCGCTAATTGCAGGTAATGATATGCTTTGCCTTCCTGAAGATGTTGCCACTTCAATTGCAAAAATTAAAGAAGCTATTGACAGCAATAAACTAAGATGGGATGATGTGTATGCAAAGGGTAAAAAAGTTCTGGAATATAAATATTTATATGGATCGGCCAATGTTAAACCCATAGACACAACAAACCTTGTGAATGATTTAAACAGTGGCACCAATAATATAAAAAAACTAGTTGCTGAAAATGCAATTACAGTTTTAAGTAAAAAGGATAAGCAATTTTTCCCTTTAGATGTTTTCAATACAAAAAAGGACATTGCTTATATAGGAATTGGCATTGACAGTGCCAACACTTTTGCAAAAAGGTTGCAGGATGATTGTCATGCAGATGCATTTTATTTTAATTATAAAGAAGACAGTGCAAGAATTCCATCAACTGTTGAACTGATAAAAAATCGGTATAAATCAGTAGTAATAGGTATTCACAATTATAACCGTTATCCATCAAATAATTTTGGCATCAGCGTTTATGCCATGGCGTTAGTAAAGCAAATTCAACATAACAATAAGACAATCATTTTTGATTTTGGTAATCCTTATGCACTAAAAAACTTTTGCGATGCTGATAATCTAGTCGCTTGTTATGAAGATGATTCTATTACCCAAAATGCAGCAGTTGATATTCTTGAAGGGAAAATATTTACTAAAGGAACACTGCCTGTAACTGTTTGCGATAATTATAAATATGGTAGCGGCATTATTTCAAAGAGAATTATGCCTGTTGCTACTCCTGCATCACAAGGCTTGAATGGTTTACAAATGATGAATGATATTGATTCCATTGCCAACCTGGGAATTGCCGGAAATGCTTATCCCGGCTGCGTGATTTTAATCGCACGGCATGGAAAGATTGTTTTTGAAAAAGCATATGGCAAATACAACTATGATACGCCGCAGCCTGTTAATCTAAATTCCATTTATGATATGGCATCCGTAACAAAAATTTGCGCTACCACTCTCGGAGTAATGAAATTGTATGACCAGGGGAAATTACGGCTTGATAAAACACTTGGAACTTATTTGCCCTGGGTGAGAAAAAGCGATAAAAAAAATCTGAATATTAAAAATATACTACTTCACCAGGCGGGGCTTGTCGCTGATGTTGTTTTCTTTAAGAAAACTGTCGATCCGCTTACCGGAAAGCCTTTACCTCAATATTTCCGGCCGGATTCATCTGCTAAATTTAGTGTGAGAGTTGCACAAAATTTGTACCTGCGAACAGATTATGCAGATTCAATGAACCAAAGTATTCTTGACAGTAAACTTCTTCCCGGCAATAAATATGTTTATAGCGACAACGATTTTATTTTAATGGCAGATGTTGTAAAGGCTATTTCAGGATTGCGGATTGATAAATATGTTGACAAATATTTTTATAAACCGATGGGACTTCAATCCATTGGCTTTAATCCAAGAAACCGGTTTGATACGAATTTGGTGGCCCCTACAGAATTGGATCAATATTTCCGCTATCAACATTTGCACGCAGATGTTCATGATGAAGGAAGCGCTATGTTTGGCGGTGATGCAGGACATGCGGGTTTATTCAGCAATGCAGAAGATATCGGAGCTATCCTTCAAATGTTTTTAGATGGTGGTTCATTCAAAGGAAAGCAGTACATAAAACCTTCAACATTGAAATTATTCACTGCCTATAATTCAAGCATTAGCCGTCGCGGAATTGCATTTGATAAACCTGAGAAAGATAATTACACTACAACTGAGGCACATCCGTATCCATCGAGATTCGCTTCACCACTTACTTTCGGCCACACCGGCTATACAGGCACTTGTATTTGGGTTGACCCAAAATACGATTTGGTTTACGTATTTTTAAGCAATCGAGTGAACCCTGTAAGAAGCCTGGATTTATATAGGCTTAATATAAGGGGGGCTATTGAAGATGCTGTTTATAAAGCAATGGTACCTGCTATTCCCGAAGTAATTGCAAGAGAAAAATCAGAGTCCAGAAAATAATTAAACAAAAGGGGAGTAATTTTATCTTTTAGAAAATTGGAATTTATTTGCTCAATTATATAAGATTGCTTAACTATTAAAACGATTGACTATGCAATATCCATATCAAATAAAATCATTGGAGCAATACAATGATGCTTATAAAAAAAGTGTAGATGATGCTGAACATTTTTGGGCTGAAATCGCTGAAACCTTTAGTTGGAGAAAAAAATGGGACAAAGTTTTAACCTGGAGTTTTACCGGCGATGATGCGCCACAGGTAAAATGGTTTGAAGGTGCAAAATTAAACATCACTGAAAATTGCCTTGATCGTCATCTTGAAGAAATGGGTGACAAGCCCGCTATCATTTGGGAGCCTAATGATCCTGATGAAAATTTCAGGATGCTTACTTACAAACAACTGCATCAAAAAGTTTGTGCCTTTTCCAACGTATTAAAAAATAACGGAGTTAAAAAAGGAGATCGCATTTGCATTTATATGGGCATGATACCCGAGCTTGCCATTGCGGTATTAGCTTGTGCAAGAATTGGCGCTATTCATTCAGTAGTTTTTGGCGGTTTTTCTGCCCAATCAATTGCGGATCGTATTAATGATGCCGCATGCAGCCTGGTAATTACTTGCGATGGAGCTTTCCGAGGATCGAAGTCCATTTCTCTAAAATCTGTTATAGATGATGCGTTAGTTCAATGCAGTTCGGTAAAAAAAGTGATCGTTTGTACTCGTACCCGCACGCCTGTTTCAATGATCAAAGGCCGCGATGTATGGTGGGAAGATGAAATAAAAAAAGTGGAAACACAGGGAAATCCTGATTGTCCTGCAGAAGAAATGGATGCAGAAGATACGCTGTTCATACTATATACCTCCGGTTCTACCGGCAAGCCAAAAGGCGTTGTTCATACCACTGCCGGCTATATGATTTATACTACTTATACATTTGTGAACGTCTTTAATTATCGGCCAGGTGAAGTTTATTTCTGCACTGCAGATATTGGCTGGGTTACCGGGCATAGCTATATAGTTTACGGCCCTTTGGCGGCAGGTGCAACTTCTATGATGTTTGAAGGCATTCCTTCTTATCCTGATGCAGGCCGTTTTTGGGATATTACAGATAAATTCAAGGTAAATATTTTATATACTGCTCCTACGGCTATTAGAGCCTTGATGGCTCATGGCCTTGATTTCGTAAAAGACAAAGATTTAACTTCTCTTCGTGTACTCGGATCCGTTGGTGAGCCCATAAATGAGGAAGCGTGGAATTGGTTTAACGAAAATATTGGTAAGGGCCGATGCCCGATTGTTGATACATGGTGGCAAACAGAAACCGGTGGTATTCTTATCTCACCAATTGCTACCGTTACCAATTTAAAGCCTTCCTATGCTACACTTCCATTGCCTGGAGTACAACCTGCTATAATGGATGAAAAAGGTAGTGAAATTCAAGAAAAAATTGCTTCCGGAAATTTATGTATGAAATTTCCATGGCCTGGAATGTTGCGTACCACATGGGGCGATCATGAACGTTGCCGAAAAACTTATTTTGATGCCTACCCCAGTTATTATTTTACTGGCGACGGTTGCCTGAGAAATGAAGAAGGATATTACCGCATTACAGGCAGGGTAGATGACGTTTTAAACGTAAGCGGCCACCGCATTGGTACAGCAGAGGTTGAGAATGCTATTAACATGCATACCAATGTGGTGGAAAGTGCTGTGGTAGGTTATCCGCATGATATTAAGGGCCAGGGTATTTATGCATTTGTTATTACTGAAAAGGATGAACATAGCCCTGATTCAACAAAAAAAGATATTCTTGAAACAGTAACACGTATTATTGGCCCCATAGCAAAACCAGATAAAATTCAATTCGTAAAGGGATTGCCTAAAACAAGAAGCGGGAAAATTATGCGTCGCATTTTAAGAAAAATAGCAGAAGGCGAAATGGAAAATCTTGGCGATACCAGTACGCTTCTCGATCCTGATATTGTTGATGAAATTAAAAAAGAGAAAGTATAATTTTTCTTTCATGAAAAGATTTCTTAAAATATTTCTTTGGACACTCCTCGTCCTTTTTATTCTTATAAATTTTATCAGTGCAACCAATGCTTATAAGTTCACTCATTTTTATGAGCCCGATGAAGTAACAATAAAACCTTCGTCCCAAAAAGGGTTCTGGGATCACACTGGAGATATTTTACTAGGAAATAATTATATCAAGAAGAAAAATATTCCTATTCCGGATTCTTTTTCTAAAGTAATTTTTACAACAAAAAATAAAATAAAATTAGAAGCCTGGTACAGCATTGCAAATAGATCAAAAGGCTCTGTTGCATTATTTCACGGATATGGCGATAATAAAACAGATATACTACAGGAAGGCAAGTCATTCTTAAATATGGGATATGATGTGTTACTTCTTGACTTCAGGGGACACGGTGGAAGTGGCGGTAATACCTGTACCATTGGCTATCTCGAGGTGGAAGATGTGAAGCTTGCTTATGATTTTCTAAAAGATAAAGGCGAGAAAAATATTGTGCTCTGGGGAATTTCTATGGGAGCTGCTTCAGTAGCGCATGCCATTGAAGAATACAATCTTCAGCCATCGAAAGTGATCCTGGAAATGCCATTTGCAACCATGCAGGATGCAGTGGAAGGCCAACTTAAAACAATGCATTTACCCGCGGAGCCATTAGGTACATTACTAACTTTTTGGGGTGGCGTTGAACATGGATTTTGGGCATATAATATGAATCCTGATAATTATGTAAAAGATATTCATTGCCCGGTCTTAATGCAGGTTGGACAGCACGATCTAAGAGTTACGCCCCAGGAAAGAAAAGATGTATTTAAAAACCTTGGCCAACCAAAGCAATTAGTTATTTATAATAATAGCGGCCATGAATCTCTTTGCAAAAAAGAACCTTTGAAATGGCTTGCCAGCGTGTCAGCATTTCTTAACAACTAATATTATTATTATTGATAATTTTTTTGGAAAGCTTAAACTTTTCAAAAGTTGTTTCTTTGCACCATGCATCCCAAATACTTATCTATCGGCGACTTTGATTATCTCCTTCCCGAAGAAAAAATAGCATTCTTTCCTTTAGAAGAAAGAGATCAGTCGAAATTGCTTATCTATAAAGATGAAAATATTTCTGAGGATATTTATTTAAACATTGCCAATTATTTACCCGAAAAAAGTTTCCTTGTTTTTAATGACACAAAGGTTATTAAAGCAAGAATTTTATTTAATAAAGAAACCGGTGCCGTTATCGAAATTTTTTGTTTAGAACCTTATGAATCCATTAATGATTATGCTGTTGTTTTTCTGAAAAAAAAATCAGTAAGATGGAAATGTATGATAGGCGCGGCAGGTAAATGGAAGCAAAAATATCTTGAAAAAAAATTTACAATAGGCAACAACGAAATAATATTAAAAGCAGAGCTGGTTCAAAAATTAAGCGACGCTTACGTTGTTGAACTAAGCTGGACGCCAGGCGAATACTCATTTGCAGAAATTATAGAAAAGGCAGGAAGCACACCATTACCACCTTACATAAAAAGAAATGCGAGCAAAAGCGATGTTGAAAGATACCAAACCATTTATTCAAAATATGAAGGTTCAGTTGCAGCGCCCACTGCCGGGCTGCATTTTACAGAAAAAATATTTTCATCTTTAAAAAAGAAAAGTATTGAAACAGGATTTGTTACGCTTCATGTGGGCGCAGGTACTTTTAAACCTGTAAAAAGCGAAACTATGCAAGGCCATGAAATGCATTCAGAATGGATTGATGTAACAGTAAATTTTATTGACCGGCTTATTCAAAATATAGGAAATAATATTTTTTGTGTAGGAACTACTTCTGTAAGAACGGTTGAAAGCCTTTACTGGATGGGTGTTAAAGCAATGCTTCACCTAAACGCAAGTATTGAAGAACTTGAAATAAAACAATGGGAAGTATATGAGGATGATTTAGCAAATAATTCAGTTAGTGCAAAAGATGCCTTGCAATCTTTATTGAATTTTCTTCATGCAAAAAAGACAGAGCGGCTTTTCGTGAGAACACAAATAATTATTGCTCCGCGTTATCAATTCAGAATAATAAGGGGAATGATTACGAATTTTCATCAGCCTAAATCAACATTGTTATTATTAGTGGCAGCAATGGCAGGAAATGAATGGAAGAATATTTATGATTATGCTCTTAATAACAATTTTAGATTTTTAAGCTACGGAGATGGCTGTTTAATTTTTGATACAGCAAGCTCAGTAGTTGCCTAAACTAATATTTGTATGTGTTTCCGGGAAGCGACGTGGAATTATTTCCTCAGGCGTTTCCTTTTCAAATAATTTTTCAACCTAATATATAGGTTTACAGAGCTTAAAAAAAAGGCACAATACTTTCTATTATTAATTTACTTCTAAAAAAAATTTATTATGAGACCAATATGGACAGGCGCCATAGGCTTTGGCCTGGTGAATATCCCGGTAAAAATGTATAGCGCCACGCAAACGAGTAATCTTAATCTTGATATGCTCGATAAAAAAGATCATTCCAATATTAAATACCAGCGTATAAATGAAAAAACAGGCAAAGAAGTAAAGTGGGAAAATATCGTGAAAGGATATAAAATAGAGGGAGAGTATGTTGTGTTAGACGACAAAGATTTTGAAGCAGCCAGCGCAAAAAAAACAAAAACTATTGAAATATCGGACTTTGTAAAAGAAGAAGAAATAAGCAGCTTGTATTATGAAACGCCCTATTATCTCGAACCTGATAAATCCGGGACAAGGCCTTATGAATTATTGCGGCAGGCCTTATTAAAAACAAAAAAAGTAGGCGTTGCAAGTTTTGTAATGAGAAGCAAAGAAAGCCTTGCTATTTTAAGGCCCGACAAAGACGTAATTGTTTTAAACAGGATACGATTCGAAGAAGAAATAAGAGATACGGATGAACTTACACTTCCTAAAAATACAGAAGTAAAACCAGCAGAACTTAAAATGGCAATGACCTTAATTGATCAGCTCACTGCGAAATTTGATATCTCAAAATATAAGGACACTTATAATGATGAGTTGCTAAAACTTATTAAAGCTAAAGCCGGGGGCAAAAAAATTAAAGTTCCTGAAATGAAAGTGGTTCATAACAAAACAAAAGACTTGATGGAACAGTTAAAAGCAAGTCTTGATGTAAAACGTAAAAAAGCTTCTTAATTATGGCGCTTACACTTTATAATAAAAAAAGAAATTTCAACGAAACTTCAGAACCAACCGGTAAAATAAAAAAATCTGTTTCTAATCTTTCATTTGTTATACAAAGGCATAAAGCTTCCAGGCTGCATTATGATTTCAGGCTGGAGCTTGATGGCGTTTTAAAAAGCTGGGCCGTACCAAAGGGGCCTTCTTTAAACCCAAAAGATAAGCGTCTGGCAATGATGGTAGAAGATCACCCTTATGATTATAAAGATTTTGCCGGTGAAATTCCTGAAGGGAATTATGGTGCAGGAATCGTTGAAATATGGGATGAAGGAACTTATAACGATATTGATAATTCGCCTAAAAATGTTGCAGAAAAAAAACTGCGTGCAGGGTTAAAAGCAGGAGATCTGAAATTTCAATTGTTTGGCAAAAAATTAAAGGGAGAATTTGCATTAGTAAAATTGAAGAGTAAAGAAGATAATAGCTGGCTTCTTATAAAACATAGAGATAATTATGCGATAGATACTGAATATAACAGTGAAGAACAAACGAAAAAAAATTCCCCGATAAATAAATGGCTTGAAGAAAATAAGAAGCCAGTGAAAAAAAAAAGTTCGTAGCTACATCTATTAAACCGGACAGAAAACTTACTGACTTTGTAAAGCCAATGCTGGCGAAAGAAATTGATAAGCCGTTCGATGATAAAGGCTGGCTTTTCGAAATAAAATGGGATGGCTACCGTGCTATAGCCGAAAAGAATAAAAAAGATATTTTGTTGTATTCCCGCAACGGCCTCAGTTTCCTTTCTACCTATCCTATTGTAGCAGACCAGATATCGATTATAAAAGAAGATGTGGTAATTGATGGCGAGATTGTGGTACTGAATTCAGATGGTAATCCTGATTTTCAATTGTTACAACATTATTCTGAAAATCAGGATAAGCCCATTCAATATCATATCTTCGATTTACTGGAACTCAACGGCCACGACACTACGCAACTTCCCCTTACGGACAGGAAAGAACTATTAAAAAAAATTATTCCAGCCAATGAGGTAATTAAATATTCGGATCATATTTTAAAGGATGGAAAATATTTTTTCCAGGTTTCAAAAGAAAAAAACCTGGAAGGAATAATGGCAAAAAAATGTGACTCAAAATATTATGCGGGAGAGAGAACAAATGAGTGGCTAAAAATAAAACACCACAAAACACAGGAAGCTATCATTGCCGGTTATACGCAACCTGCAGGCTCCAGGAAATATTTTGGGGCTTTGATCCTGGCTACTAAGCATGGAAATAAACTCGAATACATCGGGCATACTGGCGGCGGATTTAACTACAAATCATTAAAAGAGATGTATGAGAAACTTCAACCATTGATTCACGAAAAATCTCCATTCGATAAGAAAATAAAAACAAATACGCCCGTTACATG
>Ga0070679_100006371_pt1 | contig 10991 bp, 10 predicted proteins | sample KBSC63BmetaG_FD_65652 | JGI IMG/M metagenome (GOLD analysis project Ga0070679, IMG submission 65652) | Corn rhizosphere microbial communities from Kellogg Biological Station, Michigan, USA - KBS C6-3B metaG | ecosystem: Host-associated > Plants > Roots > Rhizosphere | place: USA: Michigan... | reverse complement strand
AATCTCGTGCCCTGGATGCTCGCCGCCATCTTGGTTTATACCGTGGTTCGGCCGGCTGCAGGCATCCACGAACAGCCGCCACGACTGCGCGCCAACGCCTTCTTTGTGCTCTTCGGCTTGGGGTTGGGATTCTACGACGGATTTTTCGGTCCGGGCACGGGCTCGTTCTGGGCCATCGCGCTGGTGTTGCTGCTCGGACAAACCTTCGGTCGGGCGACGGCGATGACCAAGCTCATGAACGCGACGAGCAATCTCGCGGCCCTCGCGATGTTCGTCGCCGGCGGCCATGTGCACTACGCCGCGGGCGCGGCGATGGCGGTCGGCCAGGTTATCGGCGGCCGCATCGGAGCTGGCCTCGTGGTCACGCGCGGGGCGCGCTTCGTTCGACCGATTTTTATGGTGGTGGCGACGGCCACGCTGGCCCGTCTGCTCTGGGTGCAGTACGCGCGTTGATCATTGGCATGTTCGCCGCAGTTCGGCGAGGACGCAGGCTCCGCGCCTGCCTGCGGCGGGCAAGCTGCCTCGCGCTACTTGGATTGGATCGATCCTACTCGCCGGGTTGATGCGCGATCCAAGCGGCGAGTTTCTCCCACGCGCGGGCGCGATGGCTGATGCGATTCTTCACCTCGTCGCCGAGTTCGGCGAAGCTCTGTTCGTAGCCCTCAGGCGCGAACAGCGGGTCGTAGCCAAATCCGGCGCCGCCGCGCGGCGCGATCAACAAACGCCCCGCGCATTCGCCCTCAAAGACGTGTTCTTCGCCGCCCGGCCCGAGCAACAGAAGCACGCACGCGAAATGGGCCTGACGGCGCTCGGAGGCGACCCCGCGTAACACGGTGACGAGCTTGGCGAGATTGGCTGCGCCGTCGCCTTGGGGCCCGGCATAATAGGCAGATTCGACGCCCGGTGCTCCGGCGAGCGCATCCACGCATAAGCCGCTGTCGTCGGCGAGGGCCCACGCGTCCGAGGGCAATCGCGTGCGCAACGCCTGCGCCTTCTTCCGCGCGTTGCCGACAAAGGTGCCGGCGTCCTCGGCGACCGGCGGCATGCCGCCGACGACGCGGGCCGAAACGATCTCGACGTTCGCCTCAGATTGGTCTGCGAGCGACTGCAGTTCCGCGGCCTTGTGCGCGTTTCCCGAGGCGAAGTACAATTTCATCGTCGCCAGGACCTGACACGCGTTTGTCCCTGAGGGCAAATCGCGAGACACCGCCGGGAAGCGTGCCGCGGCGCGCTCGACGCCGCAGCCTATGCGCCAGCATCTCTACCGGACGCCGAAGACCGTCTCGTCGATCATCAATTTGTCGGGGTACTTCACATGGCCGCGGGTCAGCAGATCGCCGTCGAATCTCTCGTGGCGCACATCGATCAGGCGAACGCCTTGGTCGGGCTTTTCCGGACGCAAGCCACTGAAAATGCTTTTGGCTTTGTCGTCGGCGAAAAGCACCGGCGCGTGGTACACAAAAAGATAGTCGAGCTGGCGCGCCCGGATCAATTCGCTGAGCAACTGCGCGCCACCTTCGAATAGGACTCCGGAGATTCGCTCCTGGCCGCATCGCTTGCGAAAATCGGCGAATGGCACGCGCTGCGTCGGTGAATCGAACGTCCACACGGTGATGCCGGCATCCCGGAGCTTGCGGACGTATCCCAAGCCGCCATGCGGTGTGGTCACGACGATCGTCCGCTCACGAAATTCGTCGGTAAACACGCCGGGCAAATTCTTGTCCACCACCGAGCGCAGCAACCCGTCGAAGACGAAACGCCGCGGCGACCACTCCGGGCGGTCGGGGCAGCGCGCCGTTAGTCGCGGATTGTCCTTGAGCACCGTCATCGCTCCGACGGCGATCCCCGGAAACAGCCGCCGCCAGCGGTGCACATCGGCGCGCGACGCTTCGTTGGTGATCCAGCGCGATTCGCCGGTGCGGCAGGCAATTTTCCCATCGAGCGTGGTGCCGGCCTTGGCCGCGAGCAGCGGCTCCTGATGCGTCGCCCAGTGGTTGAAAATCAAGTTCAGGTCGGTGCACGCTTTTTCGAGCACCCCCGTCGTCACGGCGATGCCGGCGGCGCGCAGCACTTCGAAGCCATGGCCGGCGTGGGCGGGAAACGGGTCGGTCGCGCCGACCACCACGCGCTTCAAACCCGCCTTGATGATCAAGTCCGTGCAGGCCCCCGTCCGTCCTTCGGTGCAACACGGTTCGAGCGTCACGTACATCGTGGCGCCCGGCCGCGGTGCGCGACCGAGGGCTTGCAACGCCACCCGCTCGGCATGCGGACCGCCATCCGGCGCGGTTGCGCCCTCGGCCACGATCACTCCGTCCTCCACGATCACGGCCCCCACCATCGGATTCGGATGCGTGTCACCCCAAACGCCACGCGCCAAATCGAGCGCGCGGCCCATGAAATAGTCGTCGTTCGGATCGATGCTCATCCGGCGCGGCTAACGTAGATAATTCTCATGAGGTGGCAAAGCGACAGATCGGGCACCGCGGTCCGCCCTTACGCGGAAACGTACGGGTTGCTCGCTTTCTCCCGCTCGATCGAGGTACGCGGGCCGTGGCCGGGATAGACGGTGGTTGCGTCCGGCAGCGTGTAAATTTGCGTCCGGATCGAATGCTCCAGGACCGCAAAATCACCGCCGGGGAGATCGGTGCGTCCGACGCTGCCGGCGAACAGGGCATCGCCGACAAAAGCGACGTGTTGCGCGGCGAAATAGAACAGGACGCTGCCGGGACAGTGTCCGGGGACATGGCGGACTTCGGCGGTGACGCCGAGCGCGGGCAGCATTTCGCCTTGGCCGATCCATTGGTCGACGCGCACTGGCTCCAAATTCAAGCGCTCGCCCATGAAGCGCTCCATGATCTCGGGCTGCTCGATCATGATGCGGTCGTCCGCGTGCGCGAGCACGCGCGCCCCCGTCGCGCGGACCAGTTCCGCCGCGCCTTGCGTGTGGTCCCAATGGCCATGGGTCAGCCAAAGCTCCGTCAGTTTGCACTTCGGCTCGGCCAACAGACCTTCGATCTGCGACCAGATACCCGCCGGAGCATCGATCAGCACGGCCTCCCCGCGTTCAGGCGACGTGAGGAGATAAGCGTTGGTCTGAATTGGCCCACCCGGCAAAACATGCAGCTTCACTCGCTCACTCCACCTGGAATTTTGAATCCCGCAAGGATGGCCTTCCTCGCCTCGCCTGCTCCCTAGCGCTTTTTCGGGCGCGGGCCGGCTGCCGTCGTCCGCGCATTTCTCGGAGCGATCGCGTTCGCCGCGTTTGCCGTTGCCGCGGCAAAGGCCCCGGCGGCCGAGACCGTGACCGTTCGCGTGACGCCATCCCAGGTCCAACGGCATCGGTACGATCCCGCCCGGCCGCCGCTCGGGGTGAAACTCGCGGCCGACGAGTTGGGCGTCTGCATCACGCGGTTTGGGTGCGGCGTGGAATTTCGCGCCGGCTGGGACCGCATCGGTGATCGGTTCTCCGCAGCGACGATCTCGGCGGTCGAGATCGAAACCCGGGTTACCATCGATATCTGGACGCTGGCCGGCGCCGCGGCGACCGTGGCGGCGCATGAGGAAGCGCACCGGACGATCTCCGAGCACTTTTATGCGACGGCCGGCACCGTGGCGCGACGGCTCGGCCGTCGGGTCGTCGGCCGCCGGCTGCCGATGCCGCGCAACGCCGCCGCCGCGGGGCCGGATTTGCGACCGCTCGAAACGGAGGTGATCGCCGGCTTTCTGCGGGAAACGTCCAAGCGCTGCGAATACGCGCAGACGCGTTTCGATGCGATCACCGATCACGGCCGGCGGTCCATCGACAACCGCCGGGCCATTGCCCAGGCAATCGCGGAAGAAAATCACCATTGGGCCCCCGCCGCAGGTTTGCCACGCGAGTAAAAAGCGGATGTACCCGAGTGCTGCCGATTTAGATAGCAGCTCAATCCGGCATAATATTGTTGTTTAACTCCAACTTACTCGGCGGCACTCTGGTGCCGCAGCCTGCCATGGATCCGACGACCAAAGACCCGACGCGCCCTCCCGGCCGACGCATTCTTTGCGCCGAGGATCACCAGCAGATGGCGGAACTGCTGGCCAAGGTGCTTCGGCGGGCAGGCCATGTCGTGGTCTGCGTCGCCGACGGCCAGGAAGCGATCCTCGCCCTTGGCGGAGCGTCGTTTGATGTTGTGGTGACCGACCACCACATGCCGCGCGTGACCGGCCTCGAGTTGGTTGCCCACCTGCGGCAGCGCGCCTTCGCGGGGCAGGTCGTCATCCACACGAGTCGTTTGACGCCGGAGGAAGAGAGCGCGTACCGCGCCTTGGGCATCGATGCGATCGTGATGAAGCCCGGCGGCATATTGAAATTGCCCGAGCTGTTGCGCGACCAGACCCGCCACCCGGCGCCTTGACCGCCCGCTGCTGCGCGCGTCCGCATCCGGCGAACCGCCGGCGGTCCCGATGGCTGCTCGGACCGGAAAACGCCCGACTATGGATGGCGGCGCCATCGGTAGTCGTAGTGACACGCGGCAAACACGCGTCACGTCGCAGTGTCAGCGGTACGCATGCCAAGGCCGATTTTCGGTACGTAATTGCACGCACTTTGCTGATACGCGCTCGACTCACAAGTGCTTGCCACCCTGGATGGCGGCACGCCGTCATGAATGTCGTCGATTACCCCGAGGCCTTGCGGCTGCTCGATCAAGCGGTGACCCTCCTGCAGGCTCGAGACTTCGCAACGCAGCAGGAACTCGTGTACAAGCTGCGGCGGTTGCAGCGCGCGTTCGACATCTTTCGGGTGCAGATCGGACAAGCGGTACCCGCCTTGCAGCGCAATTGAGCGCAGCCGGCTGCTGTGCCTGTGCGTGGCCGCTAAACCGTCGATCAAACTAGCCTGCGGCGACGACGAAGGGTTGTTGGCGCCTTGGGCAATTCGCTGCGAGACTTCGGCCATGCCCAAGGAAAGTGCCGGACTCCTCCTTTACCGCCGCGTCAGCGCACACCCGGGCTACGAGGTCTTGCTCGTTCACCCGGGCGGACCTTTCTGGGCGAAGAAGGATCGCGGCGCGTGGACGGTGCCGAAAGGCGGCCTGGAGCCGGGAGAAGACCCGCTGGCCGCGGCGCGACGCGAGTTGCGCGAAGAGACGGGGTTCGTCGTGAACGGGCCGTTCGTATCACTCGATTCCATACGCCAGGCCGGCGGCAAAGTCGTCCGTGCCTTCGCCGTCGAAGCCGACGTCGACGCGACGGCGCTCGTTTCGAACCGAATCACACTTGTCTGGCCGCCGCGTTCCGGTCGGACGGTCGAGTTTCCGGAAATCGATCGCGGCGCCTGGTTCACGCCCGCGGAGGCCGCGGAGAAAATCAATGCCGCGCAAGTGCCGCTGCTGCAGCGCCTGGCCGTGATCGTCGGCGACGAACGCGCCCGCTGAGTGCCTCAGCCGCGTTGGGAGCCGCGATCCGATCGTCCGTCACGATCGCGTCGCGTGTTCGAACCCGCTTCAGCGCCGCCGTGCACACGGCAAGAGCGGCGCGTCACAACGCGTCTTGGTACAAGCGCTCGTAGGCGGCGGAGGCGGCTTTCCAACTGAAATCCCGCGCCATCCCGTGCCGCTGGGTCGACTGGTAACGCGGCTTGTCGTTCCACAGCCGCAGCGCGCGCGTCAGAGCTTGACGGAGGCTCGCCACGGTCGGATCGCACATGACGCCCGTGCCGATGTCCGGATGCTCCTCCACGTCGATGACCGTGTCGGCCAAACCGCCCACGCGGCTGACGACCGGAACCGTGCCGTAGACCTGCGAGTACATTTGATTCAAACCGCAGGGCTCGAAGAGCGACGGCATGAGGAAGAAATCGCTGCCGGCTTCGATGAGATGGCTCATGGCCTCATCCAGCTTGGGGCAGAGATAAATTTTGTGCGGTGCGAGGGCGGCGAGTTCGGCGAGCTCCGCTTCCATCCGCTTGTCGCCTGAACCGAGCACGATGAGCTTGCAGTCTTGGGTGAGAAAGAAGTCGCGGTTCGCGAGGACGAGATCGATGCCTTTCTGCTCCGTCAGCCGGCACACCATGCCGAAGATCGGACTCTGCGCATCGGGTTGCTGACCGGCCCGCTTCAGCAGTTCCGCGCGACAGAGCTGTTTCCCCGCCATATTCGCCTGGGAATAGCGCGCCGGAATCAAGGCATCGGAGGCCGGATTCCAGATCGCGGTGTCGACCCCATTCAACAGCCCGGAGAGATCGTCGGCGCGCGTCTGGACGACGCCGTCGAGACCACAACCGAATTCCGGCGTCTGAATTTCCTTGGCGTATCGCGGGCTGACGGTCGTGACGCGATCGGCAAAGAGGATGCCGCCCTTCAACAAATTGATCTGCGAGTAGTATTCCAGTCCATCGATGTGAAACAACTCCTCCGGTAGATTCGTCCGCGCGAAAACCTTCGCCGGGAACACGCCCTGGAAGGCGATATTGTGGATCGTGAAGATCGTCTTGAGCGCCAGGGTGATCTGGTGCCGGCTCTCGGCCTCGCGCAGCAGAACGGGCAGCAGGGCCGCCTGCCAGTCGTGCGCGTGGACGATATCGGCCTGGATGTCGGACAGCCGCAGCGTTTCGATCACCGCCTTGCAGAAAAATATAAACCGGTCCGCGTTGTCTTCGAAATCGCGCTCCCCGTTGCCGTAAGCCCCGCGGCGGTCGAAGAACTCTTCGCGGCAGATCAGATAGACGTTCAGGTTTTTGCGTGGAGAAAAGACCCGGACGTCGCCGCTGAGGAAGGTATTCGCCATTTCCACCTTCAGGCGGAGTCGCCGCTCCGCACCGACCGCGTCCTTATGCTCCAGCGCTGCCCGATACCCGGGCATGAACACGGACACCTCGTGACCATTGTCGGCGAGTGCGGCCGAGAGCGCGCCCACGGCGTCGGCCAGGCCGCCGGTTTTCATATAGGGGAACAACTCACTCGCCGCATGGACGATTTTCATGGCGATATTTCAGTCTCAACCGTTTCGTAAGGGTCCTCTGAAAGCAAGTTTGCACCACGACTGTTCCCTGACTTTTTCGACATGACTCTACGCGACCGCCTGCTCGATCTGATTCGCGATCACGATTACACGCCCGGCAACGAGTTCGAACTCGGCCGCCGGCTCGGACTCCAGAAGAAGCAGCGACCCGCGCTTGCCTTCGAAGTTCGTCGGCTTCTCGCCGGGGGTGAACTCGTCCGCGTCCACGGCGATCGGCTCCAACTGCGCGGCACGGACGGCGAGATCAATGGCAAGATCATGTTTCGCGCCGGCGGTTCGGCGGTCGTCATCCCGGATCGCGTCACCGGCACCAACACCAATGAGATCGAGGCGATCCAAATCGCGCCCGACGAGACGAACGTCGCGCTGCATGGCGACCGCGTGACGGTCCGCATCCTCCCCCACGCGCGAACCCGCCGGCCGGGAGAAACCGCCGGGCGCGTCGTCCGGATCCTCGCCCGCGGGCGCGCGACCATCGTGGGCAATCTGCAAAAGCGCGGCCGCCAGTTCGTCGTGATCCCCGACGATCCGCGGCTCGTCCATGAGATCGAAGTCGGCGATCCGGCCCAGGCCGGCGTGAAACCGGTGCCGTCTGCCGGGGACAAGGTCGTCGTGGGACTGCACGAGTGGAAGCGCCGGCAGGACCCGCTCACCGGAAAAATCACGGGCCGCCTGGGCCGCACCCATGAACCGCGGGCCGAGCTGCTCGGGGTGTTCGAGAAATTCAATCTCGATCCCAGTTTCCCCGATGCGGTGCAACGCGAGGCGGCCAATCTGCCGGAGCGCGTGCAAGCGCGGGAGTTGGTTAACCGGCTCGACTATCGCGAAGTGCCGACCTTCACGATCGACCCCGACGATGCCAAAGACTTCGACGATGCCCTTTCGGTCGAAATGCTCGACGACGGCGCCGTCCGCGTCGGCATCCACATCGCCGACGTCTCGGCCTACGTGAAGCCCGGCACGGCGCTGGACACGGAAGGGCAACGCCGGGGCAATTCGACGTACCTCGTCGGCGTGGTCGTGCCGATGCTGCCGGAGAAATTATCCAACGGACTTTGCTCGCTGGTGGAAGCACAGGACCGCTTGTGTAAGGCCGTTTTCCTGACCTTCGGGCGCAATGGCACGGTGAAGCACACCGCCTACGCGAACACCGTGATCCGCAGCCGCAAACGGCTCACGTACAAGCAGGCGTTCGCCCTCCTTTTCGAAGACAACCTGAGCCGGATCCGCGCCTTGCCGCTGCCGGCCAAACATCAAACGGGGTCGACCGGCCGCGCGTTGCGGGAATTGTCGGACGCGGAGCTGATGGATCTGCAATCCTGGGTCCGCACGCTCTGGCGACTCGCCTCGAAGCTGCGGCGGGATCGCATGGCCAACGGGAGCCTCGACCTGGACATGCCCGAAACCAAGATTTTCGTCGACGAGAAGGGTTACGCCGACCGCCTGGAAAAAATCGAGCACGACGAAAGCCACCAGTTGATCGAAGAGTTCATGCTGGCGGCCAACGAGGCCGTCGCGCGCGTAACGCGGATGCACAAGCTGCCTTCCTTGTATCGCGTCCACGACGAGCCCGACCCGGACAAATTGGACGAGTACCGGCAGTTGCTCGGCACCTTCGATATCCGGGTGGGCGATCTCACGCATCGGCCCGAATTGGTGAAGCTCCTGGATACGCTGCGCGATCATCCGCAAGGCTACACCCTGCGCACGCAGCTTCTGCGCAGCTTGAAAAAGGCCGCGTATCGGGCGAGTGCCGACGGGCATTTTGGCCTGAACAAAAAAGACTACACGCATTTCACGTCCCCGATCCGGCGGTACTCCGATCTCGTCGTGCACCGCGTCTTCGATACGTACCTGGTCAAACATCAGGGCTACCCCGCCCAGCCGGGGCGCACGGCCTATACCCTGGCCCAGCTCGAAGCACTGGGCGAACACCTGAGCCTCACGGAGATCAACAGCGCCGAAGCGGAGCGCGAGAGCGTGAAGATCAAGCTGCTCGAGTTCTTCGAGCGCGAGATGACCAAGAAACCGAAGACCCGGTTTACCGCGGTGATCACCGACGTGCGGCGCAACGGGCTCTTCATCGAGTTGGTCGAATCGATGGCCTTCGGCTTTATCTCCACGTCCGCCCTGCCGCCCGACTATTACGCCATGGACGCAGCCGAAACGCAGCTCATCGGGAAACGGACGAAACAGAAATTCGCGTTGAATGGGCGGCTCGAGGTGGTGGTCCACCGCGTCGATCGCTTCAAACGCTTGATCGACTTCCGGCCCGCCGATTGAGCCTGCGCCGCGGCCGCGCCGTTCGCGGTCAACCGCCTAGGCCATAGACGAACGAGCTTTCCAATCGGGTCATCGCCGCAGCGGTTTATTTCCGCGGCGCCGTCGGGATTTTCTCTGGACCAGGCCTGGCCCGTGCGATGCCATCAAGGCATTGCCAAGCCCGTGAGCCTACCCCACTCCGAGCATTCCCGCTGGTTCACCGAAGAGGTGCAACCGCACGAATCCTCCTTGCGCGCCTATTTGCGCGGCAAGTTTCCCTCGCTGCCAGATATCGACGACCTGGTGCAGGAGTCTTACGCGCGCTTGATCCGGGCGCGGGCGCATGGCCGCGTGACCTACGTCAAAGCCTTTCTCTTCACCACCGCGCGCAATGCCGCCCTCGATTTTTTCCGCCGCGGCCAGGTCGTGTCGTTCGAGAGCGTAGGCGATTTTGGCGACTTGTCCGTCATACAAGAAGGGCCGACCGCCGCGGATGTCGTCGCCAAACAGGAAGAACTCCAACTCCTCGCCGAAGCCGTCCGCTGCTTGCCGGATCGTTGCCGCCAAGTACTCACCCTGCGATTGCTGTATGCGCTTTCCCACAAAGAGATCGCCGCGCGCCTCGACATCTCGGAGCACACGGTGAAGGCCCAACTGGCGAAAGGCATGCGCCGGTGCAGCGAATTTTTCGAAGCGCGCGGCCTCAAGCCGGCAACTCGCGAGGAGGCTGCGCCGTGAGCGAGTGGCAGCGCCAATCGCAACGCGAGGAAATCGAGGCGCGGGCGGCCGCCTGGCTCGCGCAGCGTGACGACGCGTTTACCGACGAGGACCGCGCGGAATTTGAACGCTGGTGCGCCGAAGATCCGGCCCATGCGGCCGCGGTGGCGCGGCTCGAGCGCGTTTGGGAATCGCTTCGTGAGTTGCGCGATTTTCGGCCCGAGGCGCGCGCGCACCCCGACCCGGATCTGCTGGCGCCGCACACCGCTCCCCAACGCCTCCGCTTCCCGCGCGGTCCGGTGCTGGCGGCCGCAGCTGCCATCGCCGTGCTCGCGACGTTTTGGCTGAAGCCGGCGGCGCATCACGTCGGCTCGACCGTCGCCGCCGAAGAGACTTACTCGACCGCGGTCGGCGGATTTCAGCGGGTGTCGCTCGCCGACGGTTCCGTGGTCGAGCTCAACGCGAGTTCCGAGGTGCACGTCCGTTATACCAAGACCGAACGCCACGCGACGCTGCTGCGGGGCGAGGCGCATTTTTCCGTGGCGTCCAACGCGCAGCGTCCCTTCTGGGTGGAGGCGAAAAACGTCGCCGTCCGCGCCGTGGGGACGGCGTTCGATGTCCGCCTCGACCGTGACAACGTCGAAGTGCTGGTGACCGCGGGGCGCGTGCGCGTCGATCGCGACGCGGTGCCGCTGACATTGGCGGGAAATTCCGTGCTGTCGGCCGGCTGGCGCGCCGTCGTCTCGCCGCACGGGGCGGTGGCCTCGGCCACGAAGCTGGCGGGAGACAGCGTCCGGGAATTGCTTTCGTGGCAAAGCTCGAAACTGGTTTTTGTCGATACGCCGCTCTCCGAAGTGGTCGAAGAATTCAACCGCCGTAATCAGGTGCAGTTGATTCTCGCGGATAGTGAACTCGGCGCGCTGCCAATCGGCGGCAGCTTCAGTGCCGAAAACGTGGAATCGTTCGTCCGACTGTTGGCCAGCAACGGAGACATTCGGGTCGAGCGACCTGCT
>Ga0070679_100006367_pt1 | contig 10995 bp, 11 predicted proteins | sample KBSC63BmetaG_FD_65652 | JGI IMG/M metagenome (GOLD analysis project Ga0070679, IMG submission 65652) | Corn rhizosphere microbial communities from Kellogg Biological Station, Michigan, USA - KBS C6-3B metaG | ecosystem: Host-associated > Plants > Roots > Rhizosphere | place: USA: Michigan... | reverse complement strand
GCTCGCCGGCGACTTCGGCGTCAGCATCGCCAAGCCGGCCGACGCCGACTTCGGCAACGATCAGCCGTCGTCGTCACGCGCGGGCGGCGCCGCCGGTTTCAGCCCCGAGCTGCAGAAGGCGCTCGACGATCTCGCCAAGAGCGGCAAGATGTCGGACGCGACGCGCCGCATGCTGCTCGACGCGCAAAAACGGCAGCGCGCGCGCACGCAAGCGCAATGAAGCTGGTCGTCATCGGCAACTCCGGCTCGGGCAAGTCGACGTTCGCGCGGCGCGCGGCCGACGAGCACGGGCTGGCCTTTCTCGAGCTCGACATGATCGTGTGGGAGCCGGGGAAAATTGCCGTCGAGCGGCCGGCAGCGGCGGCGCGCGCGGATCTGGCGGCGTTCATCGCGGCGCACGAGCGATGGGTCGTCGAAGGCTGCGACGGCGATCTGGCCGAGGCGGCGCTGCCGGCGTGCACCGAGCTGGTGTTCATGAACCCGGGCGTCGCGGCGTGCGTCGCGAACAATCGCGGGCGGCCGTGGGAGCCGCACAAGTACGCGTCGGCGGCGGAGCAGGATCTGCGGTTGCCGATGCTGCTCGGTTGGGTCGAGAGCTACTACACGCGCACGGACGCGCGCTCGTACGCGTACCACCGGCGGCTGTTCGACGCGTTCCGCGGCAGCAAGCGCGAGCTCACCGGGTAGGGATCAGCTCGCTGCGCGCTCGGCCCTGATGGCGGCGAACTTCATCGTCGGCTGCGCGGGCGGCGCATCGGCCGGCTCGATCTTCACCACCATCACCGTCGCGCCGCCACACTGGCGGCAATCCGGCAGCAGGCCCGGCGTCGCCGCTTCGAACAGGAAGCGACACTTCGTGCAACGCACCATGCCCTCGTTCTTGCGACGCTCGCTCCGGACAGCAAGTGTCACGAATCTGCACGCTCCAGCGCCTGCTGTAGATCGCCAATCAAGTCGTCGACATGCTCGATGCCGACCGAGATGCGCACGAGCCCGTCGCTAATGCCGAGCTTCTGCCGATTGGCCGGCGGAATCGACGCGTGGGTCATGATCGCGGGATGCTCGATGAGCGACTCGACGCCGCCGAGCGACTCGGCGCAGGCGAAGATCTGGGTCGCGCGCAGCATCGCGCGCGCCCGCTCGAGCGCCGGCTTCTTGCCGTCCTTGATGACGAACGAGATCATTCCGCCCGGTCCGCGCATCTGCCGCTCGGCGAGCGCGTGCTGCGGATGCGACGGAAGGCCCGGGTAGATGACCTTGTCGACGGCGGCGTGCGCCTCGAGCCACGCGGCGACTTTGCGCGCGTTCTCGACGTGGCGCTCCATGCGCACGTGCAGCGTCTTGGTCCCGCGCAAGACGAGGAAGCAGTCCATCGGCGACGGCACGGCGCCGATCGCGTTCTGCAGGAACGACAAGCGCTCCTTGACCTCGTCGTCGCGCGTGATGACGGCGCCGCCGACGACGTCGGCGTGGCCATTCAAATACTTCGTCGTCGAGTGCACGACCATGGTCGCGCCGAGCTCGAGCGGCCGCTGCAGCGCCGGCGTCAGGAACGTGTTGTCGACGGCGAGCCACACATTGCGCTTCTTGCAGATGTCGGCGACGGCCGCGATGTCGCACAGCTTGAGCAGCGGATTGGTCGGCGTCTCCACCCACACGAGCTTCGTCGACGGCCGCATCGCCTCGCCGAACGCCGTCGCGCTCGTCGGGTCGACGTAGGTGACCTCGATGCCCATCTGCTTCATCACGCGCTCGAAGATGCGATAGGTCCCGCCGTACAAATCGTCGGCGGCGACGACGTGGTCGCCCGAGCGCAGCATGTGCAGGACCGTCGTCGTCGCGGCGCAGCCGGACGCGAACGCCATGCCGTAGCGCCCGCCTTCGAGCGCGGCGAGGTTGCCTTCGAGGGCCTGGCGCGTCGGATTCTGCGAGCGCGAATATTCGAAGCCCTTGTGCTCGCCCGGGCCGGCTTGCACGTAGGTGGAGGTCATGTAGACCGGGACCGAGATCGCGCCTGTCGTCGGATCCGGCGTTTGGCCCGCGTGAATCGCCAGCGTCTCGAGATGCGTCGACTTCGTGTTCATGGCGGCAGAAACTAGCACAAGCCGCGTGTGGCCGCTCGGTGGACGGCGGCGCGCGGGTCCTGTCACTGCGGGGCCCGTCCCGCCCTGCGATCCTCGGACATACCGTGCACCGATTGGGAAGTCTGTGGCTTCTCCGGCGTCGGCGTCACACGTGCCCCCTTCCGTCCGAGGATCGCAGGGCGGGCCCCACCCACAGCGCCACCCGCGCGCAGTCGAGCCCCTCGCTTGGCGGGCAGGGGGCGGCAGGGTTCGCGCGAAATGCTGGGGATGGTTAGGCGGTGACGGCGGCGCGTTGTTGGTCGCGGTCTTTTTTGATGCGGAGGATGTCGGCGGCGGTTTCTTCTACGGCCTTGCCGGTGATGTCGATGACGGGCCAGGAGGGGTTTTGGCGGAAGACGGATTGCGCATAGGAGATTTCTTGCGCGATGTGATCGCGCTGGCCGTAGGAGGTGTCCGCCGGCATGCCGAGGTGTTTGAGGCGCGCTTGGCGAATCTGGAGCAGCGCTTCGCCCTTGATCGTGAGGCCGAAGACGCGCTCCTGATCGATTGCGAAGAGCTCGGAGGGCGGATCGATGCCGAGGACGAGCGGCACGTTTGCCACTTTGAGGCCTTTTTGCGCGAGGAACGTCGACAGCGGCGTCTTCGACGTGCGCGAGATGCCGACGAGCACGAGGTCGGCCTTCGGTAGATTGCGCGGCTCGCGTCCGTCGTCGTTGCGCACGGTGAACTCGACCGCCTCGATGCGCCGGAAATATTCGTCGCCGATGGTGTGCAAGAGGCCCGGCACGCCCTTCGGCTGCGTGCCGAGATACGACGACAGCTTGGCCATGAGCGTGCCGATGAGATCGACGGCGTCGACGTTCTCCTCGTCGCACAGCCGGCGCAAAAGCTCGCGATGCGCCGTCGACACGACGGTGAACACGACCAGCGCCTTCATGTGCTTGGCGCGGTTCACGATCGATCGCATCTCCGCCTCGAGCCGCACGCGCGTGTACATGCGCAGCTGCACCGGCACCGACGTGAACTGCAACAGCGCCGCGCGCACCACCTTCTCGGCGGTCTCGCCGGTGGCGTCCGAGATGACGAAGATGAGGCGCGGCTCGCTCATGATTCGCGAGCGATGGTAGCATGCACGCAAATGCGTGCGCTTCTCGTCGTTTGCTCGTTTGTCACATTCTTCGCCATCCTCGTCGCGTGCAACGGCACCGACCAGGGTCCGCGCTCCTCGTTCACGCCCGATCAAGCGGCGGCCGCGCGGCAGGCGTGCATGTTCCAGGCGGGCACGCTGCCCGGCTTGTCGCAAGCGAAGGACGCGATCATCGGCAGCGACATGCCCATCGACACGATTGTCGTGCTGATGATGGAGAACCGCTCGTTCGATCATCTGCTGCAGAATTTGCCGGCGTTCGGCCAGCCCGACGCCGAGGTCGCGCCCGCCGGCGTCACCAACCCCGACAGCGACGGCACGCCGCGCCCGACCTACCACCTCACCGAGTATTGCTTCGACGACACCTCGCACGGCTGGACCGACGTCCACACCGAGTGGGGCGCCGGCGCCATGAACGGCTTCGTCGTCGCCAACAACCACAACGACGACGCGCCCGCCGACGGCAAGCGCGCGATGGGCTACTACACCGAGCAGGATCTGCCGTTCTTCTATTCGCTGGCCAACACCTTCGCGCTGGCGGACCACAACTTCTCGTCGGTGCTCGGCCCGACCTTCCCCAATCGCGAGTACCTCTACGCGGCGACCTCGTTCGGCCACACCGGCAACGACATCTTCGAAGACGAGAACGCCACCATCTTCCAGGAGCTCGTCGCCGCCAAAGTCGACTGGCGCATCTACTACACCGACCTGCCGGGCGCCTTCATCTTTCTCGGCACGCTCTCGAAGTACCTCGACAACACCTACAAGATCGGCAACTTCTACTCCGACGCGCAGGCGGGCATGCTCGGCCAGCTCAACTTCGTCGACCCAAAGCTCGGCCTCGGCGCCGCCAGCCGCAACGACTTCCATCCGCCGGGCGATATCCAAGAGGGCGAGAAGCTCATCAGCGACGTGGTGCAGGCGCTGATGCAATCGCCACAGTGGGCGCATTCGGCGCTCATCGTCACCTTCGACGAGCACGGCGGCATCTACGACCACGTGCCGCCGCCGCCGGCGTGCGCGCCCGACGACATCGCGCCGATGCTCGACAGCGGCGACGCGCCCGGCGACTTCGCCAACTACAGCGTGCGCGTGCCGCTCATCGTCGTGTCGCCGTACGCCAAGCCGCACTTCGTGTCGCACGCCGTCTACGATCACACGTCGATCACGCGCTTCATCGAGACGCGCTTCAAGCTCGGCGCGCTCACGCGCCGCGACGCCAACGCCGATCCGCTGACCGACCTCTTCGATTTCAAGAAGCCCGCATTCGCCACGCCGCCGTCGCTGCCGATACCGACGGTCGATCCGCAGAAGCTCGCCGACTGTATCCAGCGCTACCCCGACGACGGCGGCGTCGGCTTTGTGCCCGACATGGGGCCGCAGCCCTAAGCGGAGTGCTCGGAGGGCAAGCGGAGCGCTCGGAGGGCAAGCGGCGCGCGGGTCCTGTCACTGTGGGGCCCGTCCCGCCCTGCGATCCTCGGACACGCCGTGCACCGATTGGGAAGTCTGTGGCTTCTCCGGCGTTGGCGTCACACGTGCCCCCTTCCGTCCGAGGATCGCAGGGCGGGCCCCACCCACAGCGCCACCCGCGCGCAGTTGTCTCCTCGCTAAGCGGGCAGGGCGCGTGGCCCTGCGCTTAGCCAAGCGGGCAGGGCGTGTGGCGATGCGCTTAGCTCCGTCGCCCCCTAAGCGCGACGTGGTGTAACAGCGCGGGTGACGTCGCGGGTGGGGCCCGTCCGAGAAGCGCAGGACGGAAGGGGGCACGTGTGACGCCGACGCTGGAGAAGCCGCAGGTTTTCCGATCGGTGCAAGGTGTGTCCGAGCATCGCAGGGCGGGACGGGACCCGCGGCGGCAGGACCCGCGCTGTTACACCGCCTCGCCGCCTATCCCCCTAGCGCGTCCGCCGCGATGAATGCGTGCAGCGACTCGAGCTGCGCGCTCAGCTCCTCGGCGCGATGCTGCAACAGCTTGCGCAGCGACAGCATGCCGACGAGCTTGCCGCCCTCGTCGAGGATCGGCAGATGGCGGATGTGCCGGTCGACCATCGTACGCAACGCCTGATGCTCCGGCGTCTGCGGCGTGGCCGTGATGAGGTCGTGCGTGCAGACGTCGTAGACCTTCGTCGTCGCCGGATCGAGCCGCTTGAGCACCACCTTGCTCATGACGTCGCGCTCGGTGAACAGCCCCTTCAGGTCCCCCGCGTCGACGACCACGCACGCGCCGGTGCGGTTCTTCGACATCGCCTCCACCGCCTCCAGAACCGTCGTCGTCGGCGCCACCACCGTCGGTGAGCCTTTTAGAATCTCGCCGATTCCTGCCACGCAACACCTCCTCGGGACGTTGCGCTCATTCTAGCATCTGGAGCGCACGTTCGATCCTGGCTTTGCGCGTCTCGGGGCGTTTTGCTTCGTCGATCGCCCGGACGTGCTCGCGGCGGTGCGACGGCGCCAGCTTCTCCCACGCCGCCTTCTTGCGCGCATCCTTGGCGAACGCCGCCGCGAGCTCGGGCGGCAGCGTGTCGCCGGGCAGCGGCGCGTCGTCGAGCTCGATCTCGATCGCGACGGTATCGCCGGCTTCGACGCCCGCGGCTTGCAGCGTCGCCTTGTGCACGCCCATGTAGTACTTGCCCGACTCTTTCATGAGCGAGCTGCGGTAGGGCGTACCCGCGAGGGTCCCGCGCACGCGCGCGCGGTACTCGAGCTTCGCTTTGACGGCGACGTCCTCGGGAACCGCGACGTAGTGGCCGCCGCCCTTGACCGGCTCGATGCGCGTGCGAAAGCGGATCACGCGAGCACCGGCAGCCGACGCGCCGGCGCGGCGACGCCGTGGGCGGCGCGCCAGTCGATGACGCGCGGGCACTCGGGATCGGGCGCGCTCGCGTCGCCCGACACGTGCATCGTCACCACGCGACAGCCGCCGCGGCACAGCGCCAGGTAGTCGCACGTGTTGCACGGCTCGGCGGCGGCCTCGCGCCAGCGGCGGAACGGGCCGAACGCGCCGTCCTCGTCCCAATAGTCGCCGATGGCGTCGACGCGCCGCTCGACCGGCGGCGCGAAGCTGCACGCCGTCAGCATGCCCGACGCCTTGGCACCGACGAGCAGATCGCCGCCCGCGCATCCATAGATGGCGAGCCAGCGCATCACCTTCGGCTTGATCTTGTGGTGCGTGACCATCGGCGTGTACGAGCAGTCGAGCCGCACGCGCAGGCGATGCTTGCGCGCCAGCTTCAAGATCGTGGGCACGAGCGCGCGATGCTGCTCGTCGCTGCAACGCAGCGCTTCGTAGGTCTTGATGCCGCGCCCCGACGGCTTGAAGCGCAAAAGCTCGACCTCGCGCAGCTTGCGCGACTTGGCGTAGGCGAAGACGCGCGACAAGCCGTCGAAGCTGCCACGCGTGACCACGCAGTTGATGCCGACGTGCTTCGTCGCCTTGCGCAACGCGACCACGGCGCGATCGGCGCGTGCGAAGCCGTCGAAGCCGCGCACGGCCGCGTAGTCGTCGCCGACACCGTCGATCGAGACGTTGATCTGTCCGAACAACGGCGCCCAGCCGACGAGGCGCTCGAGCTCGGCGTCGCCGTACAGGCCCGACGTCGTCAGATTGGGCACCATGCCGCGCGCGCGCGCATGCTCGGCCGCTTCGCCGAGCCACGGCAGGAGCGCCGACTCGCCGCCGCCGAGCGCGAGGTGAAACACGCCGCGATCGGCGAGCGCGTCGATCGCTCGCTTCCACTCGTCGCGGCCCCACTCGCCGGCCGCCCCCGTCGGCGTCGCGCCGGTATAGCAGCCCTGGCAGCCCGCGTCGCAGCGGTTGGTCAGCTGCAGATGCGCCTCGAGCGGCGCCGACAGCCGCGCCTCGTTCCACTGCTCGTCCGGCTCGTCCCGCCACAGCGGTGTCTCTCGATACCCGAGCCGCCGCGCCCGGTCGCGATCGACGAAAACGAGCGCCCGCGGACGCTCCAAATGCACGATCCCGCCGAATTTCTCGTAGCGAAAGCCCCGTGGTGTGCGCCGGATCACCGCGAAATAGCGTAGCATAGATAGGATCACGCCTTTGTCGTAGGGCGCCTCTAACACTTTGGGCGCGTTGGCGAGTATTCGAGGGAGAGGGGATGTCGCTCCTCATTGAGCGGCGCGAGCTGCTCGACCGGTTCAAGCGCGGAGAGCGACGGGCCCTCGAGGAGGTCTATCGCCACTATGCGCCCGAAGTCGCCGCGTTCCTGCAGCGAGGATTCACCTTCTCGTCGGCGGGACGGCCGCTGCATTTCCGCGGCTACGCGCAACCGTTCGATCTCGACAACGCGCTGCAGGAGACGTTCGTGCGCGCGTTCAAGGAGTCGGCGCGCCTCGCCTACGACGGCCTCCATCCTTATAAGAGCTACCTCCTGGCGGTCGCGCGCAACCTCGTGCTCGACGAGTTCCGCAATCGCGAGGTGGCGATGAGCCCCTTCATCGACCAGCTCGACGGCGCCGGCGCGGCCGAGCCGTCGACGGGCGCGTCGCAATTCGGCGAGGACGCGGCGCCGGCATCGACGACGAGCGACGCGCCGTCGGCCGGTGTGTCGGCGGAGCAGGAGTTTCTGCGCAACGAGCTCGGCCGATTGTATGCAGCCTTCGTGGCAAGATTGGACGAGCGCGATCGTACCTTCTTCCGCCATCGGTTCGAGGAGCAGCAGACACAGGTCGAGGCGGGGACGGCATGCGGGCTCTCGCATATGCAAGCGCGGACGCTGGAAAAGAAGTTGCGGCGCGCATTTCTCGAGTTCATGCAATCGAACGGTTACCTGGAGGCGTACGCCGCGGCAGCGACGGCAAAAGCGACATGAGCCACGAACGGTACACGCGAATCATCGACGACATGGTCGTCCGCGACGTTGAGCCGGGCGAGTGGAACGAGCTGCATCGGCACCTGGCCGGCTGCGTGTCGTGTCGCGCGCGCTACGATCGCGTATCGCTCGCCGAGCGAATGTTGCACGGCGGACCGGATGCGCTCGTCACGCCGTCGTCGTCGACGCTCAAGCGCCTCGAAGGCGCGGTGCTCGGCGCGGCGGCGCCGGTGCCGGTGTGGCAGCGCGCGGTGCAGTGGTTCGCGCCGACGCAGCGCTGGGCGGTCGGTGTGGCGGCGGCGGCCGCGGTGGTGGTGCTGCTCCCTTTTTTGGCGCGCTCGCCGAAGCCGCACGACGAGTTCCAGACGCGCGGCCCGACGGCAAGTCACGACCGGACCGCCGGTCTGAGGGCGTTCTGCATCGGCGATGAAGGCGTGACGCCGCGCTGCGCGCGCACGACGCAGCTGCGGCTCACCGTGTCGAACGCCGGCAAGTTCCAGCACGTGTTCGTCGTCGGCTTCGACGACGACTTCAACCCGAAGTGGTACGCGCCGCGCCCGCCCGAGCAGCAGTCGGTGGCCGCGCCCGACGGCGTCGATCAGCAGATCGGCGCCGCGGTACGCCTCGGCGTCAACCACGATCCGGGCAAGGTGCGCATCTACGCCATCTTCTCCGACGCGCCGGTGACCACGCCCGAGGTGCAGGCCGCGGCGGACAGATTGCGCGAGCAGGGCAAGCATCCGTCGCAAATCGAATCGCTGCCGCTGTTGCGCACCGACGTCATCCAAAAGTCGCTGGTGCTCGACGTGGAATGAGAACCGGTGTGTTGATGGCCTCGCTCCTCGTGTGCGCCACCGCGTCGGCGCGAACGAAGACCTACGCCGTCGTCATCGCCGAGAACCGGTCGCTCGATCCCGGCGTCAAGCCGCTGCAGTTTGCCGACGATGACGGCGCCAAGACGTGGGAGCTCTTTTCGCTCTTCGCCGATCGCACCGCGCTCTTCGTCGTCCTCGACGCCGACACCGCGCGCTTGCATCCCGACGCCGCGCGCAACGCCGAGTCGCCCGAGCGTGCCGCCATCTTCGACAAGCTCGCGCGCTTCAACGTCGAGATGGCGCGCGATCTCGATCGCGGCGACGAGCCCGAGCTCTTCTTCATCTACGCCGGCCACGGCGACGTCGACGGCAACGGCCAGGGCTACGTCAACCTGCGCGACGGCAAGCTGACGCGCGCCGAGCTCTATCGCGACGTCATCGCGCCGTCGAAAGCCAAGTTCGTGCACGTCGTCGTCGACGCCTGCAAGAGCTACTTTCTGGTCAACGCGCGCGGCAGCAACAAGCGCTGGGTCGACGACTCGGTGCCGCCCGAAGAGGGCGCCGCCGGCGACGCGCACTTGCAAGCGTTCCTCGAGGAGGAGCAGCTCGAGCGCCATCCGCGCGCCGGCGTCATCGTCGCCACCTCCGGCGATCAAGAGACGCACGAGTGGGCGCGCTATCGCGGCGGCATCCTGTCGCACGAGCTGCGCTCGGCCCTGTCCGGCGCCGCCGACGTCAACGGCGACGGCAAGATCGAATATTCGGAGCTGCGCGCGTTCCTCGCGGCGGCCAACGCGCGCGTGCGCAACCCCGAGGCGCGCGTCGACGTGTTCGCGCGCGCGCCCGCGCTCGATCGCCATCGCCCGCTCGTGGATCTGCGCACGGCGTCGCCGACGGCGCGCTATCTGCACTTCGGCACCGGCCTCGGCGGCCGCTTCTTCATCGAAGACGATCGCGGCGTGCGCGTCGCCGACCTCAACAAAGAAGCGGGCACCGCCTTCGACGTCATGGTCTCGACGCGCCACGCCTACTACGTCCGCTCCGACGACCAGGAGGCCGAGGCGCGCGTCGGCGAGCGGCGCGTCGACGTGGCGTCGCTGCCCTGGCACGCGCGCGCCATTGCCGCGCGCGGCGCGATCGACGCCACCTTCCGCAACGATCTCTATCGCGAGCCCTACGGCCGCGGCTTCTACGACGGCTTCGTTGCCACGTCGGGCGATCTGCCGGTCGAGGAGGGCGGCGGCTTCGTCGCCGCGACCGCCGCGCCGCGTCCGCCGTCGCCGCGCCATTGCATCTCGATCGCGTACGGCGTCACCGGCGCACCGGCCGGCGACAGCGGCGTGTCCAACGGCTTCGATCTTCGCTACGCCTACCGCTTCTGGCGCGCGCTCGATCTCGGTCTCGCCGGCGAAGCGAGCTATGGCTCGAGCAGATCCGGCGATTCGCTGTGGCGCGCCGCCGCGCTCTTCGTCGTCGGCGCCGAATGGCGCCCGGTGCCGCGGCTCGGCCTGCGCCTCGACACCGCGATCGGCTGGCAGCTGTTGTCCGGCAACGTTCAGCTCGGCGGCCAGAAGCTCGTCGGCACCGAGCCGCGCGGCTTCCGCTACGAGCTCGCCGGCGGCATAAACGTCAATATCGCCGGCAGCTTCGGGCTGTTCGCCCGCGGCGGCCTGGCCCTCGACGGCGTGTACCCGCAAGGCTCGCCGTCGGCCCTGACGCCGAACGGATTCCTCAATCTCGGCGTGCAGTTCTCACTTTGATCAAAAAACTGCTCACTCCAGTTAACAGTTTGGCGCCCCCCCTGCGTAGATGAAGTCAGATGTGAGCTTTGTCGGCTCACGAGGGGCAAAAGCATGGCGAAGACGGTGGCCGACTGCGCGCGGGGGAATTCGGCGGAAGAGACGGTGCTGCTGACGGCGCTGCTCGCGACGAAGAAGAAGGTGCAGCACGATCGCCTGTGGGCGGAGTTCGTGCAACGCTACGAGCGCTTGATCGTGAGCTGCGTGGTCAAGGCGCTGCGCCGCTACGGCGCCACCTTCTCGCGCGACGACCTCGACGATCTGGTCGGCGACGTGTGGCTCGTGCTCTTGCGCGAGGACATGAAGAAGCTCCGCCAATACGAC
>Ga0070679_100006366_pt1 | contig 10996 bp, 12 predicted proteins | sample KBSC63BmetaG_FD_65652 | JGI IMG/M metagenome (GOLD analysis project Ga0070679, IMG submission 65652) | Corn rhizosphere microbial communities from Kellogg Biological Station, Michigan, USA - KBS C6-3B metaG | ecosystem: Host-associated > Plants > Roots > Rhizosphere | place: USA: Michigan... | reverse complement strand
AGCGTTCCGCTTTCCGTGATTTCGTTATCCAGAAAAGCGCGCTGCATTTCCCGCCAACGATAGACTTCGAGCTCGATATTGGCGAGAAGAACCGCCAGCGCATAGACGACCTGACGCGGCAATAATTTAATTGAGGCTTCATGGAGTTCACGCTCTTATTGAGACGATGGCAACCTCATCTTTCTTCGAAGACGTGCTGACGCCTAGTGGCGTAGTCCTAAACGGCCCGAAGTCTTACGACCCGCAAATACGCTCTCCTGATCTTCTTTCACGCATCATACGCTACGGTTCTATCGCCGTCGGCGAGTCGTACATGAACGGCGATTGGGATGTCGAAAACCTGCAGGAATTTATATATAGAGTCGTGCGCAGCGGCGTGGTAGAGCGTATATGGAAAATAGGTGCGTGGCGCGCAATACCGACCTATCTGCAGCATCGGTTTCTGAATCCGCAGAGCATTGCGGGCGCCAAAAGGGTCGCAGAGGTTCATTACGACATCGGCAATGATCTGTACGAGGAAATGCTCGGCAAAACCATGGTCTATTCATGTGGTTATTGGAAAGATGCGAAGACTTTAGATGAGGCGCAGAGCGCCAAGCTTGATCTGGCTTGTCGGAAACTCGGCCTCAAGCGCGGCGATAGGATTCTCGACATTGGTTGCGGTTGGGGAAGCCTTCTTATGCATGCGGCAAGGAATTACGGCGTACAGGCGGTGGGCCTTACCATTTCCAAAGAGCAGGCCACGTACGCGCGAGAGCACGCCTTGGGACTTCCCATAGAGGTGCGGCTCGAGGACTATCGTGAGACTGATGACGGTCCATATGACCACATCGTTTCCATCGGCATGTTCGAGCATGTCGGACACCGCAACTACGGCACATATTTTCGTACGGCCCGGAAATTATTGAAAGACAATGGATTATTTCTGCTACATACCATAGGGGTCGACCGGACGCCTAAAAAACCGGACCCATGGTTCGACAAATATATTTTTCCGGGCGGCATTCTTCCCTCGCCCGAGCTGATCACTTCGAACATAGAAAAGACCTTCAAAATAGAAGACTGGCATAATTTCGGCTACGATTATTCCAAAACGCTTGAGGCATGGTTCGAGAATTTCGATCATGCCTGGCCGAAACTTCGCGAGAAATACGACGAGCGGTTTTACCGCATGTGGAAATTCTATTTACTGAGCATGGCAGGCGATTTCCGCGCGAGGCATGCGGAGCTCTGGCAAATAGTGCTCTCCCCGCACGGAGTAAGCGGCGGTTACGAATCCGTTAGATAGTTTTGTTACGTATAAGAATAAAAGACGCGACGCCAGCAAATACTGCTAGCCCCGCACAAAGAAGCGTGCCGAAAACGTATGCATTTTCCGCACCGAACAATCCGAGGAGGGCCACTACAATAAGACCTGCAGCACGGGAAACTGCGTTGTTTATCCCGGATGCGATGCCCGAATCCTGACGGGAGACGGAACTCATTACCGTGGCCGTGAGCGGTGTCACAAAAAGCGTGAGACCGATGCCGAAAAGCAGCACTCCGGGAAGAACGTTAAACAGATAATTTGACGCGTGCGGAAGGTTAACAAGCGTAAGAATTCCGAGCCCGGAAATAATCGGGCCAAGCGTCATGAACATACGGGGGCCGTATTTTTCGGTATACACACCCATGCGTCCGGAAAATAAGAGGAGCAGGATCGTCGCCGGAATTGTGGAAAGCCCTGCCTCTATGCTCGTATATCCGGCACTTTGCTGGAGAAAGATTATCAACAGGAAGAAAAAGCCCGCGAGCGCACCATACATCGCGAACGTCATGATGTTGGCGCCGGAAAAGTTGCGCGATGCGAACAAGCGGAGGTTCACCATCGGGTCGCTTTTGCGTGCTTCGAGCGCGATGAAAAACGCGAACAAAATAATGCCGGAAATGATCGAACCAGCAGTCGCCATGTTCCAATGCATTGCGGGCCCTTCGATAAGACCGTAGGTGATCAGCGCCAAGTAGCCGATCGTAAGCAGGCCGCCTAAATAATCAATCGTACGCGGTCTGTCGTCGCGGCTTTCCTGGATGTTCAAAATGCCGAGCCACAGACACACAGCGACAATCGGTACATTGATAAAGAAAATCCATCGCCAGGTCACCGTTTGTATAAGATATCCGCCGATAAGCGGCCCCAAGATCGTGGCGATCCCCGACCAAGCAGCCCATCGGCCGATCGCAACCGAACGCTTGTCGTCGGGGAAATTCGTATTGATGATGGCAAGGCCTTCAGGGACGATGAGCGCGGCAGCAACTCCCTGCGCGATGCGCATCACAATGAGAGTCGCTACGTTCGGCGCGAAACCGCACAGAAGCGAAGTGATCCCGAACACTATGAGACCCGTCACGTACATTTTCTTTCGCCCGAAAATATCCCCGAGCGAGCCGGAAATGAGAATAAGCGATGCTAGAGATAACATATAGCCGTCCACGACCCATTGCAGATCGGCAAATGTCGCACCGAATTCTTTGGAAAGCGCCGGAAGCGCGAGATTGATCACCGTGCTATCTAAGAATACGACGCCGCTTCCAAGAATAGTGGCAATTAGGGTCCCCCATTGCGCACGTGTCATATCGCTATCATACCGTATCTGAGGCCTGGGGGGGACTCGAACCCCCGCATAGCGGTTTTGCAGACCGCCGTGTTACCTCTTCACCACCAGGCCGAATTGATGTACTTTAGCACGAAACAACCCTAAAATGAGGCCTGTTGCCGGGATGGCGGAATGGTTTACGCGGAAGACTTAAAATCTTTGACCCTTCGGGGTTTGTGGGTTCGAGTCCCACTCCCGGCACATCTTTAAAATTCAGTGAATTCATGTAGAATCACTGGAACCGCCCTTAGCTCAGTTGGTAGAGCAGCTCGCTCTTAACGAGACGGTCGTAGGTTCGACTCCTACAGGGCGGACAAATATGACGACCATTGCCCGCACATATTATTTTGAATCTGCTCATCGTTTGCCCAAGCTCTCTGAGACACACAAGTGTCATCACATGCACGGACACAATTATAAATTAATCGCAGGAGTTCGGGGCGAACTCGACGAGCGAGGATTCGTGATGGATTTCGCGGAGCTCGATGAAGTAGTGAATCCTTTGATAAAGCAGATCGATCACAAGGTCCTCAATGAAATTCCCGGACTAGAAAATCCGACCGCGGAACTTATCGCAGAGTGGTTCCTGGAAAGAATTCCCCAGAGCACGAGCATTCGCATATATGAAAACGACGACTGCTATGCGGAAGTCTCGAGGGACAAAAACTGAAAGACAGGCTAGTATAGGCGCATCGGGCAAGTGGCGGAATTGGTATACGCGCATGGCTTAGGACCATGTCCGAAAGGTTGGGAGTTCGAGTCTCCCCTTGCCCACAACTACATCTATTTGTACTATCCTCGCGGAACTTCAGGAGTCGGCAATGAAAACGTTCATACGGCCTATCTGGTCTAGATTCAGATGGAAGAGACAACTGCGCAACCACGCATACAACGCAACGGTTTGGTTTATACAGGCTTTTCCGGAGTCTTTGGCGGACAATAAGCATCCTGAGTTCGAGATGGTGACGCTTGTCACGTTACTTGTCTTGCTGTTCACAATACTTGTACCGCTCTTCTTGTACCTGTGGGCCCTTGCATGGTGGTGGTGCATTCTGGTCGGCATAATCTCGTATTATGTTCTCAGCGCAGTGTACCTGGCTATGTACCGCAGAAGACCGAAAAAACGAAAGAGCCCGCGATAAGCATGCGATGCGGGCTCTTTTATTTTCTATTGATTAAACTGCACGGTCTGTATTTGATTGCGGTTGGGATCGACCGCCGGACCGTTGCCGCTTAAGGCGCCAAGGCCGAAGGTGCTGTCGAGAAGCGCGATTATGGACCAAATGGAGATCATAATGAACATGCCGACGATGCCCCATAGCATATGCTGTTTGCCTTCGCTGTTCTCGCCCCCCTCTTCTACGTTCCAAAGAAATTTAACAAGCCCCCAAAGGAAGAGCAAAAATCCTGCTGCAAAAATAACTTCAGCCGCAGGCTGCAATACTTCGCTCGCGAGCCGTCCGAGAATGTCGTTGACTGCCGGCATAGAGTAAACCGGTCAGCGTATTCTTATTGAGAGGTCGCGCCCGACGGAATGATGGCAGGAACTATAGCCGTGTTTGCGCCGGTGATGCCGAAGGTCGCCTGAAGAAGATGGATGATGCCCCAGATAGAGACCATTACGAAAATAGCGATGAGACCGTAGAACATCTGGATGAGGCCTTTGTGTTTTTGTTCGCCGACCGAGGTTAGATATTGTACCAAGCCCCAGAAGAATACGATAATCGCGATGGTAATGATGACGCCGATGAGACCATTGAGGAAGCGGTTGATGGTGACCAACGTGCCCATGAGGCCGACCGCCTGCGCTGAAGCTATCGCGGGAAGAGCAAGGACAAGAGATGACAGAGCTGAAAGGCCTATGGTTTTTCGCATAATTTTTATGAAATAAGTTGTTGCTTATATCGTAAGCTGGTACGGTGAAAAAACAACGTCATACTGTGGATATCGCAAAGTGTGTTGCCGGCGCAAAATGTTAGTGCTCCTCTTCTTCCCCGCCTGCTTGCGATATCTGTATCGCCGCCCACGCGCCGAATATAACGATTACGATCGCGACGATGACGAAAACGACAGTCGGATTGAATTGCAGGTAATGCACGATGGCTAAGAGCACAATAAGAACAAAGAGTACGCTGATACCGTAGTACATGTACTTGAGCCCATCCATTCTGTTCTCCAATCCCAGACGCGTAAGATATGCGATGAATCCGCCGAAAAATAGGAGAAGTGACGCGACAAGCATGAGTCCAACGATGATGTTGAAAAATCCGAAGAATTGGGAAACGGTGAAATTATTTATCGTGCTTGAGCCGTTGTCTGTGGCGCTTGTCACACCGGTCTCTGCTCCTGTCGGTGCATATGTATTTTGCTCTTCAGAAGTAACTCCTGCGACTTGTCCGTACGGATTCATAGCGGTGTTTATTCATTTAGTAGGCTCGCAGGAGCGGGTGTTTGCTGCACGGGAGCATTGCTCCCGGAAAAAAGCGTCGTACCGATGAGACGCACGATGCCCAAAATAGAGACCATGACGAAGATTATGATGACACCCCAGAGGACATATGCGCGGTATGGGGCGGATTCGCCTGAACTCAGTTTCATCATATTGGACGCTATGCCCCAAAGATAGATGACGATGCCGAGCGCTACTAACGTGGCGATGCCGCTTGTGAGAAGCGTAAATACCTGATCCGCCAATTCTTTGAACGTTTTTGGGGCTCCCGCGGCTTCGGCAATGAAAGGGACACTCAGTGCTGCGGCAAAAAGAAATATCCTGAACTTCATATCAATTCAATTGCGTGGTGTTGCCGACGACATTGGAAACGGTGTTGCCGATCAATGTCGCCAAGACCCACGCGCCGAGAATGAGACACGCACCGATTATCACGTACACAAAATTCTCTTTGGCTTTCGAGAGCTTTTCCGAATTTCCGCCAGCGGAGGCGAATTTATACCCCGCAATGAGCATAAAAAGCGCGACGACCGGCAAGCCGATCTGCACCATCACTTTTAAAAATCCCGCAATAAACGTAGGAATCGTACTGTACGCGGAGTTCAATGGGTTTTGTATCCCCTGGCTCTGCGCTGATACAACAAGAGGCAGCCAGAGCAAGGAAGCACTATATATAAGTATGGTTCTTAACTTCATGGACTGAGTATGGTACCCATCTGCTTATCCGCTCTCTGGACCGCATCCACGGATTTCAATTCTCCGCTTACGGTGCTTTCAATCATATCGCGGAAAAGTGCGCCCGTCTTGTCGGGATCGGGATCGATCCACGCTTTTGAGATGTTTGCTTCTGTGTCGACAAGAGTCCCGGGAGTTTTGGGCGTGTTGCTGACCAATTTCTGAAGCGCGGCGGAAGTATCGTTGGTCGTCTGCACCGGCGTGGCGTCGGTCGATATCACGCGGCGAAGCGCGCTTGCCATGCCGAGGTTTTTTGCGAGCGGCCCGATGAAATCGGGCGAAGCTATAAGAAACGCCATAGTAAGCGCACCGGTCGGATTGTGCGCGTTCCTAGAGAGCGCGAGAGCGTACACGCGAGAGGTATCGATAGTGTACTGGCCGGTTCTTATTTGCGGCAAGGGAGCCATCGCGAAATTCAAATTGGGATTTGTCGCGCTGATACTGCCGTTTTCGCTCGCATGACCCACATACATTGCTACATCCGATGCGGCAAATGCTGATTGCGCATTTGGGAAAGCGCGTGACCAGGAATAATCCGGCTGCGAGGGGTCCGCGAATTCCGTATAGAAGTCGAGTGCAGTCACCGCAGCGTTCGAACCATTTTGCACCGCTAATTGGGAGCGCAGAATTCCTTCGGAGTCCACTCCGGTAATCTGGCCATTTGCCTGCATGATAAGCGTTGCCAAAATATCTTTCGCGGAGCTGATATTGTCGTAGTTGCCGAGCGCAATACCCGCTTTTTGTACGGTGCCGTCGTCATTTTTCTTAACAAGACTCTCCACCATATTTGGGACTTGGTCCCAATACTGCGGCGGTGTCGCGATGCCTGCCGTGGAGAGCGCATCTTTGTTCCAGAACAGCACGAGCGGGTCGACAAAAACCGGCACTGCGACTATGCCGTCTTGCGCAAGAAAGGGCGAGGCCGCGTCGATGAACGTGCTTTGGAATTGCGATTGCGGAAATTCCGCGTACGAGACATGGAGAGCGTAGCTTGCATCACGGTAGGCATGGTCGTCAGACATGAGAAACAGATCCGGGCCTCTGCCGCTTGCGAGCGCGGTTTTCAGCTGTTGATCGTATTGCGTCGGATCGACTTTCACGTAGGTGACTTGGCTGAAGCGCGAATCGTTGTCGGCCGCATCGCGCAGCGCCTGGTTTATCACGGTATCGTCGAGCGTGCCCCAGATGACGATGGATCCGATGCTGTTGGTGTTATTGCTCGCCGTGATGAGGGCGAATATAAGAACGCCGGCAATGCCTAAAGAGCCAAATACGGCGAGAAGCGTTATCTGGAATGTGGAGAGTTTCGGCATGGTTAAGCTTTACATCGCACGCAAGACGAGCCCATAATGATGCGCCCCCGCGGGGAATTCGTCTGATAGTTTAAAGCCGATATGCTCCGCATACCCTATCGCGGTATTTCTGTCTATCACATGCTTTTTTATGGGACCGAGCCCTCCGAAACTTTCTTGCCAATCGATAACCACTAGATAGCCGCGTGGACGTAATATTCTGCGCGCTTCACGCAGAACCTGCTCTTTGTTTTGCACTTGGAAAAGAAGATTCGAGATGAGAACGACGTCGCATGATTGGCCGGAAAGCTTGGAGCCGTTTTCTTTTTCCAGGTCACCCCACAAGATGTGCACGTTTTCAAGGCCGAGTTTCTTTGCGTCGTTGAGCGTACGGCGCAATAAGTCTTTTTGCACGTCTATCGCGTAGACTTTTCCGCTGCCGGAAAGCTCTTGCGCTATAGCGAGCACATAAGCGCCGGAACCGGACCCGAAATCGGCGACAACCATGCCGCTCTGGATGCCTAAAGCGGCGACATTCCGCTTCGGATGAGCAAAGCTCGCAGTATTGTGCGGAAAGTGTGCATGTGCAGTGTGCTGCATCGATACAATTATATAGCAAACGGCGCGCCTCAGAGGCGCGCCGCGGGTATTTCTGTGGGCAAGCTACTCGAACTCGAGCGTATCGTAGGAATTCTTAGCGTCGATAAGCGTATAGCCGCAGGCTATGAAGATATTGCCGGCTCGCTTCGGGTTCCTGAATTCCGCAGAGTTTGAGCCGCTCAAAAGTCCGACCCAGTTTATAATCGTATTTATCGCCGCCTGTACGTCTTGCGTGGATTCCCCTTCTATCAAGAACCAGCGTCCGCCGACGACTGAATCGTCGGGTCTCGATCGAACTCGTGCCATTCCCTGCTCCTATTTGAACTGCCTGCACGAATTCTGCGTTACGCGTTATGAAAACAACGTTAGAGCGTCACGCTTCTTCCGTTTCCGCGTCAAATATGACGAATGATGCGAGCGAGTCACCTTCGCGCATCTTCATTACGCGCACGCCCTGCGTCGCGCGGCTGAGTGTCGGAATTTCATCAAGCCCGGTCCTGATGGTCTGCGATTTCTTGGACATCGCGACGAGTTCGCCGCCTTTTTCTACGAGCACGGCGGCGCCAACAAGCTGCTTGGTCTTTGCGGTGATGGACATCGTCTTGATACCTGAGCCGCCTCGGCCCTGCGTCTTGTATTCGCTGAGTTTTGTCTTCTTGCCGTAGCCGGTCGAAGAAACGACGAGAAGCTCGGCGCTTTTTGCATCTTTCGGAACGATGCCGGTGCCGACTATCATGTCACCGCTTGAGAGCTTCATGCCGCGTACACCTGCAGCCTGGCGGCCCATTTCTCGGACATCTGCTTCTTTGAATCGGATTGACTGGCCTTTTGCAGTCGTGAGCATCACATCGTCGCCTTTGCGGACGAATTGCGCGGAAATGAGCGCGTCGCCTTTGTCGAGCGTGATGCCGATGAGGCCAGAGCGGCGCACTTCTTTGAATGCTGCTGCAGCAGTTTTCTTCACGGTGCCATCTTTGGTCGCCATCAAGAGCGATAAACCATCTTGACTCTTCACTTCTTTGGGCATCGCAAGTATCGAAGTGATGTTCTCGCCCTGTTCTATGGAAAGAAAGTTCATTATAGATTTGCCTTTGGTCGCACGTTTGCCCTCCGGCACTTCGTACATTTTCAATTGATACACTTTGCCACGATCGGAGAAGAAAAGAAGATCGCTGTGTGCAGAGGCGGTCAAGAATTGCGTGACAAAGTCTTCTTCTTTGGTATCAAGATCAACGACGCCGACGCCGCCGCGCTTTTGGCGGCGGTATTCTGCCGGATTCGTGCGTTTGATGTAGCCACCCTGCGTAAGCACAAGCACGTAATCTTCATCCGCGACAAGATCCTCCGCGGAAAGAATGGTCGCTGCACGCTTTACTATCTTGGTGCGGCGATCGTCGCCATATTTTTCGATGAGATCGCGGATCTCTTTTTTAATGACTTCCATTATTTTCTTGGGGCTCTTCAAGAGGGATTCAAGGTACTCGATCAAAGCCTGCACTTCCCTGAGCTCATCCTCGATCTTCTTGCGCTCGAGGCCGGAGAGGCGCTGGAGGCGCATTTCCAGAATTGCATTGGCTTGGATTTCCGAGAACTTAAATTTCTGCATGAGCTTCGTTCGCGCGTCTTCTGTGTCTTTTGACTTCTTGATGAGCGCGATTATCTCGTCTATGTGGTCGAGCGCTTTCGAGAGGCCGAGCAAAATATGCTCGCGGGCCTTCGCTTTGTCGAGGTCAAACTTCGTGCGCTTGGTAACGACGTCTTTGCGGTGCTCGACGAAATATTCCAAAAGCGCTTTGAGCGACAAGGTCTGCGGCACGCCGTCGACGAGCGCGACGACGTTGTAGTGGAACGCTTCCTCAAGCTGCGTATGTTTGTAGAGATAGTTCAAGACCGTCTGCGGATGCGCGTTGTTCTTGAGCTCTATCACCACGCGGATGTCTTTGGTCGACTCGTCGCGGATATCGCGAATGCCTTCGAGCTTTTTCTCGTGCACCAGATCCGCGATCTTCGTGAGAAGGTCTGCTTTTACAACTCTAAACGGTATCGAGGTGACGATGATGGAATAATTTCCTTTTTTGTCCTCGACAATTTCGGCATCGCCGCGCACGACCACCGGTCCGCGACCAGTTGTATACGCATGTGCGATGTCTTTGGTATTGAACGCGATGCAGCCCGTCGGGAAATCCGGACCCTGCACGAATTTGAGCAAGTCTTCGGTGGTCGCATCCGGGTTCTCTATTATATGAATAGAGGCTTCGCAGACTTCGCGCAGGTTGTGCGGCGGGATGTTACTCGCCATACCGACCGCGATACCGAGCGTTCCGTTGAGCAAAAGATTTGGCGCCGCAGCAGGCAGGACCGTCGGCTCCTGTTTGGTGTTGTCAAAATTAGGAACGAACGAAACGGTTTCTTTCTCGATATCTTTGAGCATTTCTCCCGCGAGGCGGCTCATTTTGGCTTCGGTATAGCGATAGGCGGCCGGTGAGTCGCCATCTATCGAGCCGAAATTACCTTGCCCGATGATGAGCGGATAGCGCATAGTGAAATCCTGCGCCATTTTTACCATCGCGTCATATACGCTCGAGTCGCCGTGCGGATGGTATTTACCCAAGACATCGCCGACCACGGTCGCACTTTTGCGGGTCTTGGCAGAAACGGTGAGTCCTGCTTCATGCATCGCATACAAAATGCGGCGATGTACCGGTTTCAGTCCGTCACGCACATCAGGAAGCGCACGTGCGGTGATGACCGACATCGCATAGTCGAGATACGACTCGCGCATTTCTTCGGTTATCGAACGGGCCACTATTCCTTTGGAATTTTGCGGCAGCGGTTCAGGAGTTTCCCCTTCTTTTTTTCGAGCCATGATGGCTTAATTATAGCAAAAAATAGGGCTTGTGCACGCCCAGAATGCGTGCTATAGTCGTAAATAGTAACGGTTGGCTGGCCGACCCTAAATGCCCCCAGGGCTGGCTTGCCCGAGCACCTTGCGACCTTCTTCGCCCCTTCTGCCCCCACAGAAGAGATTGAAGGAAGCAAGGTGCTCTCTTTTTTATTGCGCGACGTACGAAGTGCCTGTAGCGGAATCTTCCTGGATGATCTGAATTTCTCCCGCTGCTGCGGCATTTGCCGCGTTCGGCGTTTGCGCAGCATTGGAAACCCAGCCCGTATCGTCAGGCGGCAGTGGCGTGGTATCTTGCTGCGCTTGTGCCTGCTGCACCGCTTGATTGTATGCTTCGTTTAAAGGTTGCAGATTTGTGGGGCCAAGACTCCGGAAAAAATAAACA
>Ga0070679_100006365_pt1 | contig 10996 bp, 10 predicted proteins | sample KBSC63BmetaG_FD_65652 | JGI IMG/M metagenome (GOLD analysis project Ga0070679, IMG submission 65652) | Corn rhizosphere microbial communities from Kellogg Biological Station, Michigan, USA - KBS C6-3B metaG | ecosystem: Host-associated > Plants > Roots > Rhizosphere | place: USA: Michigan... | reverse complement strand
ACACTCGGTTACAGCGTATGGGCATTTACTATGATCATCCCTTCACTCATTGCTTTGAAAATTATTAACTGGAAGCTCGATAAAGATAAAAAAGCCATTGTGTATGGGTTATTAATCGGATTATCCGGTGCAGCGGGTCAACTCCTGCTTTTCCTGGCATTGAGAAGTGGTCCGGCATACCTTGTTTTTCCTTTCGTATCACTTTCCCCGCTCGTTACCATTTTACTTTCCATTTTATTGCTAAGGGAAAAAGCATCCGCGAAAGCGTGGACGGGTATAATCATTGCGCTTGTTGCCATTCCGTTGCTTTCTTACCAGCCTGCTCAAAATGGCGGAAGTTCAGGATATCTGTGGATCATATTTGCGCTGCTTGTGTTTTTGCTGTGGGGCGTTCAGGCATATTTTATGAAATTAGCTAACACACATATGAAGGCAGAAAGCATATTTTTTTATATGATGATCACTGGGATTGCGCTGATTCCTTTTGCAATTTTACTAACTGATTTTTCAACAGATATTAATTGGGGCTTTAAAGGTCCGTACCTCGCAGCAATGATTCAAATATTGAATTCAATCGGGGCACTCTTCCTGGTATATGCGTTTCGTTATGGCAAAGCGATCATTGTGAGTCCTCTTACCAATGCCGGGGCGCCCGTTATTACGATTGTTATTTCTCTGATTATTTATGGTGTGTTCCCGCATACAGCTATTTTAACAGGCATGGTACTGGCGATAGTTGCCATTTTTCTTTTGGCTGATTGAAAAAATTAAAAAGCTATTGAATGTCAAAATTTGAAAATAAAAAATTTGTTAGGAAAGAAAAAATAAAATAATTAATTTTGAAATTAAACGAAATGAAAGAAATTTATGAATGATATTGACTCTTTAGCAGATTTAAAAATCGGGGAATCGAGTTACTTATTTAAAGAAATTAATGGTCAGCCCAACCTCTGGAAAAAAACTTATGAAGTCCTCCTGAGTCAAAAAAAGCAGATTGTTACTTTCCTGAATGAGATATTCAAAGTTAAAAACCTGCAGATAATTCTCACAGGCGCTGGTTCATCGGCTTTTGTGGGCGAAATTCTGCAACAATCATTTTATATAAAAACCGGGATACCGACCAGAGCAATTCCCACCACCGATCTTGTAACCCATCCGAAAGAATATTTTCAAAAATCGGTTCCTACGCTGCTTATTTCGTTTGCGCGGTCAGGAGACAGCCCTGAAAGCATCGCAACATTTAAGCTTGCCGAGAGATTTCATAAAACAATATATCATCTTATCATTACCTGTAATCCCGACGGGGAGCTTGCGAAAACGGCTAAGTCAGCAAAAAACGCTCTCATCTTTTTAATGCCCGACGAAGCGAATGACCAGGCATTGGCGATGACAGGCTCTTTTACCTCGATGGTTCTTGCAGGCTTGTTGATCGCCGATATCAGCAATATTGAGCAGAACGAAGAAATTGTAAAAGCGGTTACGGAATTCGGGAAAGAAATTATAAAAAAATATGGGGAAGAATTGAGCACGTTAGCCGGGAGAGATTTTAAGCGCGTTGTTTTTTTAGGTTCTGGTCCTTTAAAAGGCGGTGCAAGGGAATCTCATTTAAAAGTTCTCGAATTAACGGACGGGCAGATTATTTGCCAGTATGATTCTTTTCTCGGTTTTCGCCACGGACCAAGGGCTGTGATAGATGAATCTACACTGCTTTTTTATTTATTTTCATGTGAACCTTATGTTTATAAGTACGAAGTGGATCTTGTGCAATCGATCAATTCAAACGAACATTTTCTTTTCAGTATTGGCATCGGTCAATGTTTGAGTGAATTGCCAAATCTTAATTTTAACCTGACCATTGATCTTTGCTGCCGCGGTACCAAAATCTCCGATGACTACTTTGCCATTTGCAGTGTAATTCCTGCGCAAATTCTCGGCGCTTATAAATCGCTTGCATTGGGATTGGCGCCTGATTCGCCCTCAAAAAATGGCGGCATATCGAGAATCGTGCAGGGTGTGACAATTTATCCTTATTAGTTTTTAAATATCTTTTTTCGTACCGTGCAATTAATTTGCGCTTGAATGTTCTTAGAAACTTTGAAGATTTGCTGCGTGAAAACGGTACGATGAAAGCCTACCTGTCGGGAGACGCGATTGCACGCAACGGTTGACGCCATGAAACGATATTGCTTATACCAAAATAATATAGGTTTTTACCATCCATGCGATAGAATTTTTTATACTGAAAAAAAGAGAGTGCTAATGCAAAAAAAGTTTGATGTAATTGTCGTTGGCGAATTAAATGTTGATTTGATATTAAATCAGATTGAGTCTTTCCCGGAAGTGGGCAAAGAAAAGCTCGCAGAAAATATGACGCTTACATTGGGAAGTTCCTCGGCAATTTTTGCAAGTAACCTCAGCGCTTTGGGAATGCGCGTGTCTTTTATCGGTAAAGTGGGGAATGATGTATTTGGCAATTTTTGTAAAGAACAACTCGAAGCGAAAGGCGTTGATACTTCTATGCTGATGATGAGCAATAAATGGAAAACTGGCGCTACCATTATTCTGAATGCTGATGAAGACCGGGCGAATGTAACTTACCAGGGCGCTATGAAATATCTGGGCATTGGTGACATAACAAGCGAAATGTTAAGCACAGCAAATCACCTGCACTTTTCATCTTATTTTTTACAGCCGGGTTTTAAAAATGAGTTACACAATTTATTTAAGATGGCAAAAGAACTTGGGTTGAGCACATCCTTCGATGTGCAGTGGGATCCGGAAGAGAAATGGGAACTTGATTATAAAAAAGTACTGCAGTATGTAGATGTGTTTTTGCCAAATGAAACAGAACTTTTACAACTCACGGGTACAAAAACACTGGAAACCTCGATAGATGCAGTACAGGACGCTGCAGCGATTACGGTAGTGAAATTAGGAAACAAAGGTTCCGTTGCTGTTTATAATAAAAAGACATTGTTTAAAGAATCATTTTTAAACAAGCAAGTTGTGGACGCCATTGGCGCAGGCGACAGTTTTAATGCAGGGTTTATTTTAAAATTTTTACAGGATGCTCCCTTAGAAATCTGCCAGTTGTTTGGCAATTTAACAGGTGCTATTTCAACCACTGCAGCAGGAGGTACTTCAGCTTTTACGGATCTTAAAACTATAATGAAAATTGCCAAAGAAAAATTTGGATATGATGAATAAACCAACGCTGCAGCAAAAATGGAAAGAACTTCAACTGCAAGGGCAGGCATTACTTGCAACAAACTTTTATAATTTTGAAACGTTGCAGGGTGTATTGCAAGCGGCAAGTGCAACAAAGAAATCCATCATATTACAACTTACAAAAAGCTCAATAGATTATATGGGGCTTTCTGTTGCAAAACAACTTGCAGAATCAATGTTGAAGTTTTACGGTGTTGAAGGATGGGTGCATCTTGATCACGGTGATTCGTACGAGTTGGCAGCCGCATGTTTGGATGCGGGTTTTGAATCGGTGATGATTGATGCAAGCGAAAAACCGTTTGATGAAAATGTGCGCATCACGCGAAGTGTTGTAAAAATCGCAGAGAAATATGGAGCAAATGTAGAAGCGGAACTTGGCTATGTTGCAAAGCTTGGTCAGAGTACAAATGAAAAAGGTTTTACCGAAGCATCGGAAGCAAAGCGGTTTGTAGAAGAAACGGGTGTACATGCATTGGCGGTTGCAATCGGTTCTGCACATGGGTTTTATAAAGAAGAACCCAAACTCGATCTTAAGCGACTATCTGAAATACGAAACGCAACAAGTGCGGCGCTGGTGCTGCATGGCGCTTCAGGCATTCCTCATGAAACATTGAGAGAAGCGATCCGCCGAGGCATTTGCAAAATAAATCTTGCAACGGAGATCAAAAATATTTTCATGAAGACGCTAAAAAATAAACTGGCGAATGAAGAGGAGATAGACCTGCGAAAAGTATTCCCTTGTGCAACTACCGCTGTAACACAACTTGTGAAAGATAAACTTCTTGCCATTGAAATTGATTAACACAAATGAATAGACCATGAAACTTCAAAAAAACACGAGAAAATTTTTGCATGTTTTTTTTGCCGCCGGGCTTGCTATGCTGCACTCCTGCGACTCCGCAACCGATAACAATAAATATTATACGGCAGATGATTTTTATAAAATCAAAAAAATAGATGTGCATGCTCATGCGCTTTCCCCCAGACCGGAATTTGTGCAGCAGGCAAAGGAAGATAATTTTATTCTAACCAGTATAAATGTTGAAGTTCCTGATCTGCCGCCTATAGATAGCCAGCAATATTATGTACTTCAATTGCATCACGAGTTTCCAAACAATATTTTTTTGATTACAACCTTCGAAACAAAAACCATTAATGAACCGGGCTGGGCTGACAGGCAACTTGACTATTTGAGAAAATCTTTTGATAGCGGTGCCCTTGGAATAAAAGTTTGGAAAAATATCGGGATGGAGATAAGAGATAAAGACAGCAATTTTATTATGATAGATAACCCCGTCTTCGATCCAATCTTTAATTACCTCGAGCAAAATCATATTCCTGTGATTGGTCATCTTGGTGAGCCAAAAAATTGCTGGCTTCCTTTAGATTCAATGACCACAAATAACGACAGAGAATATTTTGCACAGCACCCGCAATATCACATGTACCTTCATTCTGACTATCCTTCTTATGAAGATCAAATAAATGCACGAGATCATTTGCTCGAAAAACATCCCAACCTGAAATTTATCGGAGCACATTTGGCAAGTCTTGAATGGGATGTTGATGAAATTGCGCAGCGGCTTGATAAATTTCCAAACATGAGTGTTGAAACCGCCGCACGTATGGGACAACTGCAGTATCAATCGCTTGACAACTGGCAAAAGGTTCATGATTTTTTTATCAAGTATCAAGATAGAATTATGTATGGAACCGATCTTGAGCAATCGCATACAGACAATCCTGACAGTGTAAGAAAAAACGCGCATGAAACTTGGACAAGAGACTGGAGATATTTTACAACCGGCGACAGTCTTCAATCAACATTGGTAAATAAAAAATTTAAAGGATTGGATTTACCAAAAGAAGTAATTGATAAGATTTATTTCACCAACGCAAACAAATGGTATTTTGAGGAGAAGCAATAAGTGATTGTACAGGATGATGTGCCTTAACGATGATGCTCTATTGATTACTAACCAAAATACATGGAGACAACCACTTGATGAATTGATCACTGTTGGACCATTGTTTATTTCAATAAAAAAGAAACAAGCCGTGAAAGGAGAAATTCATTCATTAGTTTCTAATAAAAAACTAATGGCAAGAGTTTCGGAGGATGTTATCTCGTTTGAAATTACATCCATACTTGATCATGAGGTGATCGTTATTTCGTAAACTGAAAAAGCAGTACAAAGAATTTCTGCACACTCATAGAGCAAATGTATAAGAGCTCATATAGTGTTTTAGATTTTTATCAAATAATAGCAACCATTTTCCTAAAGCATAACGCTCTTCAACAGAATGAAAAATTAAACATTACTATTGCAGCGATGAAAAAATATGATTACATTGTATGTAGGAGATTCAGCGCGGAATAAAACCTCATTTACCCAATTAGTCAATGATTTAAAATTGATATTTTTTGAATCAAAAATAACAACAATATCCTTCTGAATAAGCGACCTTGCTACCCGCAATAACAACAAGACATATTCAAGATACAAATGAAATAAAATGCAAAAAGTTTGAATTACATTTCAGTTTGTCGGAGTAAAATATTATTACCAAAACAAATAGTAATAACAAAAACATGAAGCAGAAAGTCGTTATAGCTGTAATGATGTTGTTTACTCTTCCCGTTGTTCATGCGCCCCAGGTTTTGTTTTCAGAAGGAATGATCTTATAAGTTAGATTTCTATTTACTGCAGCAGATGGCAGTTGTTGTGCTGCTTCTTTTAGTTACAGTAAAATAATAAAGGTTGGTCACAATACTGAATTCAATATAAATATCACACCAAACCCGGTTACTGCAGGTTTTATCAATCTTGCCTTATCCTCCGTAAACACAAGCACGGTAATTATTTCCATAACAAACATGAATGGAAAGATTGTATATACTCATCAATTTACTTCCACTTCAGATTATCTTACCGAAACCATCAATGTAAACGGACTTGGTAAGGGAATGTATGTATTAAAAGCTGTAAATGGTAATACAAGTAAAACGATGAAATTTATGAAAGAATAATCAAAAATATATATTCTTTGCATCTGCATAATCCTTCTCGCTCTTGTGCAGCGGCTACCCCATGTAAATGAAAATCCTTTCTTCGCTCTTTGATAGCTTCAAAAGATTTAATCAAGATACGCTTATCTTAGTTTCATGAAAAAATTTTCCAAAGTATTTTTTGCTATCACTTTCACGATTCAATTTTTATTCTCCCAAACAACAACTGCACAACAAAAAGATTTTGCAGTAAAAGGGTTTCATCTTGATCTGAGAATACAGGTAATGAAGATGGATGCTCTAAAAGCTTTTGCGAAAAAATTAAGTGAACAAGGAATAAACACGTTGGTGATGGAATGGGAAGCTACTTATCCTTTCGAGAAACATCCGCTAATCCCCAATAAATATGCTTATAAAAAAGAAGAAATAAAATCTTTTATAAAATATTGCGGTGATATTGGTATTGATGTTATTCCATTGCAACAAAGTTTTGGGCATGTAGAATATATTTTGCGTCACGAGCGATACAAAGACTTGCGGGAAGATCAAAAAGATTATTCACAGGTTTGCCCTTCGGAAGAAGAAGGTGACAAAAGATTGTTCACTGATCTGTTTACAGAACTCGCCGCCACACATCCTTCAAAATATTTTCATATTGGCGGCGATGAAACTTATTTACTTGGTCATTGTGAAAAATGCAAAGCAAAAGCTGCTAAAGAAGGTACATCGAAATTATATATAGACCACATAAAAATGCTTTGTGATATTGTAATCAGTTTAGGTAAAATACCGGTGATGTGGGCAGACATCGCATTAAAACATCCCGAGGCTTTAAAACTTTTACCAAAGCAAACAATTCTTGTTGACTGGAATTACGGTTGGGACCTGAACAATTTTGGGGATCATCAAAAGCTTATGGAGTCAGGATTTGAAGTTTGGGGTGCTCCTTCTTTGCGTAGTCATCCCGATAATTATTTTCTAACGCAATGGGAAAAGCATTTCAAAAATATAAGAGATTTTATACCTGTTTGCAGACAATTAGGTTATAAAGGAATTGTTATGACATCATGGTCAACGTCAGGTCAATACTCTACAGTTTGGGAAACTTCTGATGATATAATTGATCTCTATGCAATAAGACATGTGTATCCGATCACCGGTTTCAACATGTTGCTGAGCGCATATACTAAAAGTTTACAGGCACAAAAAGATTTGAATATTCCTGAGTTTATTAAAACGTATGGTAAAGAACAGTACGGGTTCAATAATGAGCAATCTGTTTCTTTTTGGCAAGCTTTAACAACATGTCCCTATGAAATAAAGCAGGGAAAAGTAGTTGCTTCACAAAATATCACAATGTCGCAGTTGGCAGACAGCCAGGCACTCGCTGTAAAAATTTTATATCAACTGCAACCGCTGAAAAATAAAGAAGAGTTTGAACATTACCGGTTAATGGCTGATATAAGAATGCTTTATCTTACTTATCAAAAAATTGAAGCGGAAGTAAATGACTCAAGCTTCAGTAATTCGAAAGTGTCTCCAATTTTAATGCAATTGAAAAAACTTATAAATGATTCAAAATTGATTGATCAACGATTTATAAGTTTAAATAAAGCCACACTTTACACTGAAGGATTACAAGAGGAAAATAATCTTCGTAACAGTAAAATTATTTTGCTTTATCAGCGACTGGCAAAAGAAAGGATGTAAGAATATCTGAATTATATTTTCTCCTTTCAGGTAATCGTAAAATTAAAAAACGCTATAGTCTTGAATCAGAGTAATAAAAGGAAAAGCTAAACTTTGTCCGGTATTCTGCTCTTATACAAATGCTCATTCATATTATATCAATCTCTATTGATTTTACTTTAACCTATTACATTCGCTCATGGTATAAATGTTGAGGCCATACATTTATTGTTCACCTTAAATAAAGCCTTATGCAAATACCAAACACAAGCGGAAAACTGTGTAAGCTCTCCACATTTTTGAATCATGCATCAAAAGAATTTGATGATGCAGCGTCGCATATAGAGCAGAAAAAAATAAAAATGAGTGTAAGAAATCTTGCTTTAAAGATTAAGCAATATGAACATGAGCTAAATTCTCAAATTGCTATGTTAAACCTGAAATGTTCTTTCAGAAGTAATAGTGAAGCGGTAAGTAACTCTATTGAGAAGAAAAAACTTTCAGATAAAAAGTTAATTGGGTTGTGTTGTAACAGTGAAGTATTTTTTTCAAAAGCGTATAACAGTATTCTAAATGGGTTCGTTCCCTTCAAACCGTTAAAAGATATGTTGAGATACCAGCTTACCGGAATTCTCAGTGCTTTCAGGCAATTGAAATTACTTCGTTCTGTGATGACGCCGCAAGTTACAGAGGTGACAGTATATTAAGTGTTGAGAGAGATAAAAGCCCATGTTGGTGCATGGGCTTTATTATTGATTGCATATTTTATCTAAAGAAAAAAATACAAGGAAAAGACAATTGCAGTAAGCTCTATTGACCAGATCCTCCATATTTTGTTCCCCCTGTGATAGTTCCACAACACAAAATCTATTAGCATCGCATTTATTTCTGTAAAAAGAAACAAAAACAAAAGCATCACTGTATGGGCGGGATCTTTAAATATTAAATACATGGATAAAACAGGCAAGCAAACTTCAGCAATAAGAAAAGGTGATATCCTTTTCAGGGCGTCAATTTGTATTGACAAATTCTTGCTGCTGCCTAACTCATTTTCGTGCAAAAAGGGCTGTACATCCGCATTAGTGGGGTGGTTTTGCAGAATGTAATCTTTTTCACTCTTGCCTCTTTTTTGGATGGACGTGTGGAGCATTGTCATAGCTTACTTATTATTCCGGTTAATTGTTCTTCAACTTGTGTTCTTTTAAGACGCATTAAATTGTCACAGTACTTTTATTTAAAGTACACGAGATCATTAATTAACTTCTAAAAAACTATAACGGGTAAAGGCGGTTTTTGACTTTCTATTCTTAGAATGCTTATTGGATAAATTGGATTTGTTATAAAGGGATTGGAGGTATTTAAATGCCATTCGTTGGATCTGTTGATTTCAGGAATTGCGTAACGAATGTAAAGACATAAAGGGCAATGTTTGTTTTAAAATACCGTTTAAATTCAATTAAAAAACAGGATGTTAAAGAGGAGATTCTCCCTTCAAAGAAAAATTATTGAATAATAATGGCAAGTGATTAATACAGCACGCCACTCATCCAACGTTCTTCAACATCTCTTAGTTCATTTATTTATATTCGAAATATGAAAAGAATAATAACAAGTGCTCTTATAATCCTTTTCTTTTTTTGTCAGCAATGCTTTATTTTTCAAAAAGCGATTGCTCAAAAAAATAACAGCGACTCCTTATATACTTATGGTGCAGCTTCGCCTGGCGGAACAGGAAAATTTTACATGGGAAGGGAAATAGCGCATGTAATGGGCGCATCTAATGCTGCATGGTTGGACAGGAGCAGCAGACCACAGGAAGAGCATACTCAATTAGCAATTGATAAAATTGAAGTACCGGAAAATGGAGTGATTGCAGATATAGGCGCAGGAACGGGTTACTATACTTTTAAGCTCGCGCCAAAGGTGCCACAAGGAAAAGTGTATGCAGTAGAAATACAGGATGAAATGATCACTGCGTTGAAGGAAAGAAAAAAGAAATTGAATGTAACAAATGTTGAGGTTATAAAAGGAAGTACTACCTCGGTAAACGTTCCTGAAAATTCAATTGATCTTGCTATAATGGTAGATGTTTATCATGAATTGGAATATCCTGTTGAAATGTTAACCTCTATTAAGAAATCGCTTAAAAAGGATGGCAAAATTTTATTGATAGAGTATAAAGGAGAGGACCCTGCAGTTGCTATACGTCCGTTACATAAAACAACAGTGGAACAATTAAATAAAGAATTAAGTGCAAACGGCTTTAAGCTTACCTATGAAGGAAAATTTATGCCCATTCAACATTTCCTGGTATATAAAAAAGAGGATTAAATCTTATCGTCACAAAATATCAGCGCAGAGCAATTGTATGGTCAAGACGTAAGAATTGATAATTTATGATTGATCGATTAAAATTAAAAACTCACTGCCACAGGCATGCAATCATCAACACTTAATCACATACCTGTGACAGTAAGATAAATTAATCATCCACCACAGAATAATAATTTCTTTTCCGGAATGCCTCTATTATTTCAGCGCTTTCTTAATAGCTTTTGCGGAATCAAGATGCATTTTTAATGTGGGCAACATTTTGTTGACAAAAGCCTTTACATCAGCATCTTTATTATCATTATTTTTCTCGAAATCTTTTACAGTGGATTCATGACCATCTTCCATCATATCCATATAGGCCTTGTCAAAATCCTTCCCGGTTTTTTTATTCAAATCATCAATTTTCTTTTGATGTTCTTCACTTATTGAACCGGGCAGTGTTACATTTTTATTTGCGGCTAATGTTTTCAGCTCATCGTTTGCAGCTGAGTGGTCTTTCACCATCATGCTGCCAAAATCTTTTACCCGTTGGTTTGAAGCTTTCTCCGCTGCTATTTGTCCCAGTTGCACCTCAGTCATACTAACATCGGCAACATTCACTAAAAACTTTGCAGTAGATTCATCCACAGCCAGCACCCCGTTACTTTTTGTTGTTGTATCCATAGTGTTACTTGTACTTGTGGAATCGCTTTTTACCTCATTTGAAGAATCGGCTTTATCAACGCTGTCTTTGTT
>Ga0070679_100006363_pt1 | contig 10997 bp, 13 predicted proteins | sample KBSC63BmetaG_FD_65652 | JGI IMG/M metagenome (GOLD analysis project Ga0070679, IMG submission 65652) | Corn rhizosphere microbial communities from Kellogg Biological Station, Michigan, USA - KBS C6-3B metaG | ecosystem: Host-associated > Plants > Roots > Rhizosphere | place: USA: Michigan... | reverse complement strand
CACGCACCACGTGATCTTCTCGATCGGCTTCGCGATGCAGACGCTCGGCTTCCATCTGCTCAACACGATCACGTGGTTCAAGCCGAACGCCAGCCCCAACCTCGCCTGCCGGATGTTCACGCACTCGACGGAGATCGTGCTCTGGGCCTCGCCCGCCAAGCGCGCGCCGCTACCGCACACGTTCAACTACCGCGACATGAAGGCGGAGAACGGCGGCAAGCAGATGCGTGATCTGTGGCAGATCCCCGAGCCCGACGGCGAGCAGGTCGTCTGGTCGCTGCCGACGCCGCCCAAGAACGAGAAGCGCTCGGGCCGCCACCCCACGCAGAAGCCGCTCGGCCTGCTCGATCGCATCATCCGCGCCGGCTCGATCCCGAACGACGTGGTGCTCGATCCGTTCAACGGCTCGGGCACCAGCGGCGTGGCCGCGCTCGCCGCTGGACGGCGCTACGTCGGCATCGACGTCGATCGCGCCTATCTCGATCTCACCAAGAAGCGGATCGTCGAGCTGCAGCTCTGAGCCCGCGCGCTAGCTGCCCGGCCGCTTGATGCGGTGCTCGCGCAGGAGCCGCTCGAGCGACTTCCGGTGCACCTCGGCGATCGTCGCCGCCTGATCGAGATCCCAGTCGGTGGCGCGCACCAGATCCTCGAGATACTCGCGCTCGGTGGCATCGCGCGCCGCGCGCAGCGACACGCGGTGGTGCATGGCCGGCTCGGCGCGCTTGCGCAGCTCGGCGACGGCGTCGAGCGGATCGCCGTGGAGCAGCTTGGGATCGGACATGATCACCGCACGCTCGACGACGTTGCGCAGCTCGCGAACGTTGCCCGGCCAGTCGTAGCCGATCATGAAGTCGAAGATCGCCTCCCAGCCCGGCGCCGGCCGCGATGTCTGCTCGCCGGCGAAGGCGTGCTCGCGCGCGAAGTGCGACGCGAGCAGCGGGATGTCCTCGCGCCGCTCGCGCAAGGGCGGGATGGTCACCGTCACCACGGCGAGCCGATAGTAGAGGTCCTCGCGAAACTGCCCTTCGCCGATGCGCGCGCCGAGATCGCGGTTGCTCGCGGCCACGATGCGCGCGTCGATCGGTGTCGGCTTCGATCCGCCGACGCGCAGCACCTCGTTCGACTCGAGCACGCGCAACAGCTTCGGTTGCAGCTCGAGCGCCAGCTCGCCGAGCTCGTCGAGGAACACGGTGCCGCCGTCGGCGCGCTCGAACACGCCCGCGCGCCGCTCGGTGGCGCCGGTGAAGGCGCCCTTCTCGTGCCCGAAGAGCTCGGCCTCGATCAGCGTCGGCGGCACCGCCGCGCAGTCGAACACGGCGAACGGCCGCGCCGCCCGCCGCGAGCGCGCATGGATGGCGCGCGCCACCCGCTCCTTGCCGGTGCCGGTCTCGCCGTGGATGAGGACCGCGGCGTCGGTCGGCGCCACGCGATCGAGCAGCGCGAACAGCTCGCGCATCGCCACCGAGCGCCCGAGGAGGCCCTCGAAGTCGTCCTTCTCGGCGAGCGCCACCCGCACCGGCGCCGCGCTGAACGAGAAGCGCAGCCTGGTCGCGCCGCACTCGATGACCGCGCCGTCGTCGAGCGGTGCCACGCGCACGCGCACCCCGCCCACGCGCGTGCCGTTGGTCGAGCCGAGATCGATGAGCATGCAGTCGCTCTTGCCGACGTCGATGCGCAAGTGGCGCCGCGACACGTGCTCGTCGGTGAGCACCAGATCCGCCGAGGCGTGCGTGCCCACCTCGAGCGAGCGCCCCTTGGCCTGCGCCTTCTTGCCCGCGTCCGGTCCGGCCACGACCTCGACGGCAAAGCCGCGCACTTCCACCGCGACCGCGCGATTGCCGACAGACAGAACAGTGGTGGCAGGCTTGTCGAAGTCGCTCATTTTCCGAGGGTCCACGGGCAGTTTATCCGAAAGTTGCTCGCCCGCGCGGCGGGTGCCTAGAATCCGGGCCATGTCTCGCCTCACCGTCGTCGTCGCCGCAGTCGCGGCCCTGTCTGCCGTCGCAACGACGGCACACGCCGAGATCCAGCAGGGCGTGCCCGAAGTCTTCCCCTCCAAGCACGAGCTCTCCGCACACCTCGGCTTCCAGGCCGGGTTCGGCGGCAAGTTCGGCTCGACCTCCGGCCTCAAGCTCGAAGGCGACTACGCCTACAAGTTCCATCCGTACATCTGGTTCAACGCCGACGTCGCCAACGTCTTCGGCTTCGGCACCGCCGACGGCTTCTGCGCGCACAGCGTCGCCGGCGCCAGCTGCTATCGCGGCGGCTGGAACCTCGAGCTCATGGCCGGCATCAAGCTCAAGTTCACCACCAAGATCCCGCTCGTGATCGAGGCGCCCGCGCTCGTCGGCCTCGAGGTGCTCTACAACCGCGATTGCGGCGACAACGGCGCCGCCGTGCCCGTCATCAAGACCGGCGCCGGCGTCATGTACTTTCTGACCAAGAACATCGGCGTCGGCGGCAAGTTCGACGTCGCGTTCGGCCCCGGCTTCCACGGTGCTGGCTCGATCGTTTGCCAGAACACGTCGTATACTGACTTCTTCGGCTACTTCGACTTCATGGTAGGGGCCGAATTCGTCCTGTAGAGGAGGGACACGTGATTCGATCAATCGCGGTCTTGACCATCGCAGCAGCGCTCTTCGCAGCATCGCCGGCACACGCGCAGATCCAGACCAAGGGGCCCGAGCTCTTCCCCGGAAAGCTGCAGGTCGGCGTGACGGTGATCGGCTTCCAGACCGGCTTCGTCGACACGACGCCGTCGGGCTACAAGCTGACCGGCGACATCGCCGGCCTCATCGCGCAGCCGGGCAAGCTGTCGTTGTGGCTCGGCGGCGGCATCAACTACGCCTTCGGCCTCTTCACTTGCGACATCAGCGGCAACTGCGGCGGCGACTTGCAGATGTGGGCGTTCGTCATGCTCACGTTCGAGAAGCTGCTGCCGATCCCGCTCGTGCCGTTCGCGCGCGCCGGCATCGGCGGCGACGTGCTCTTCTACGGCGCGACCGCCGGCGCCTTCGTGTTCCGCTTCGGCGGCGGCGCGTACTACTACCTCTTGAAGTGGCTCGGCCTCGGGCTCGAGACCAACTTCACGTTCGGTCCCGGCTTCTACGGCAACGGCAGGGGCACGCTGTTCTACGGCAACTGGGACTTCGGCCTCGGCGCGCGCTTCGCCTTCTGAAATTTCCTGAATTCCGGAATTTAGCCCGGCCGGAATTTCGCCCGACCGCCCGGCCGGAATTTCGCCCGGCCGCTACTTCGTCCGCAACGCCACGTCGACCAGGAAGAAGATCGCGAACAGCGCGTCCGCCGACGACGCGCCGCCGCCCGCCGCGCGCGCCGCCGTCTCGCGTAGCCGCAGGTAGCGCTCGCCGGCGATGCCGAGCATGAGCGCGTACAGCGCCGGCCCCTCCGACGCCGTCGTGCCGCCGACCGCGTCACCCGCGCGCGCCATCTCGTTGAACGTGCGCGCCGCCGCCGAGACGGCGCCGACGTAATCGCCGCGATGCACGAGATACTCGACCGACACCACCGCGTCGCGCAGCGGCCCGGGCGGCAGGATCTCCGACATCGTGGCGCCGCGCGCGAGCACACCGCCGTCGACCACCGGCTCCTCGGGCTTGAGCGGCTGCAGCGTCAGCGGCGGCTCCGCCGGCTCGCGCTCGGCCAACGCCTGCAGCGACGTCGCGATCGAGCTCGACGGATCGGTCCCCGGCTCCCTGATCGGCTGCGACGGCTCGTCGCGCAGCTCGTTCAACGGCGCGGCCGGGTCCTCGCCGGCGATCGACGGCGCGCTCGACGCCGCGCCCGAGATCGACGACAGCGACTGATGCGAGCCGGTGTCGCGGCTCGATCCCTCCGCCTTCCACACCCCGCGCCGCCGCAGATCGGAGAGCACGAGCGTGGTGATCGACTTGAGCGCCTCGAACACGCCCACGCCCTTGGTCGCCGAGGTCTCGAACGTGGGCGCGCGATGCGGATTGAGCGTCCCGTCCAGCTCGCTCACCGGCAAGAGCTCCGGCATGTCGCGCTTGTTGTATTGCAGAAGGTGCGGCATGCGATCGAGCGACAGCCCCTGCTCGCGCAGGTTTTCGCGCAGGTTCTGGAAGCTCTCGATGTTCGCCTCGCGCCGCGCCTTCTGCGAGTCGGCGACGAAGACGATGCCGTCGGCGCCGGTGAGCACGAGCTTGCGCGTCGAGTTGTAGTGCACCTGCCCCGGCACCGTGTAGAGCTGCACGCGCACGGTGTAGCCGCGCAGCTTGGGCAACTTCACCGGCAGAAAGTCGAAATAGAGCGTGCGATCGACGCCGGTCGACAGCGACACCAGCTGGCCGCGCGCGTCGGGCTTGATGGCGCGATGGATGTATTGCAGCGACGACGTTTTGCCGCCGAGACCTGGCCCGTAATAAACGATCTTGAGCGAGATCTCCTTCGTGTACAGGTTGACGGAGCTCATGGGGGCACCTGACAGTCCCTCGACATCGTACCACGGCGCACCACCCTCCCGTCTCGGAGCAAATCGGCGCCACGGCGCAAATTCGCTCCTGACGGCCGGCGCAAATCGCGGTAAAATCGACGCGTTGAGCTGGCATGTGCCGTGCTCGGGGTGGGGGGCCAGTCAGGAGGGATCATGCGTACCCGGTCGATTCTTCTCGCGCTCGCTCTGGTGGTCGCCTTCGCGGCGCGCGCCGAGGCGCGGCACGTCCGCTTCTTGGGGCCGCACCCGATCGCGGCCAAGTACGGCGGCGGTTATTGCTACATCGAGGCGCCGCACATGCACGTGTACGGCCCCGATCGTCCGAACCTCTATCAGCAGGTCGGCGACGACTACGTCTTCACCGGCGATCCCACGCCGTTCGGCTACGAAGGCGATCGCCATCCGTTCTACGGCCATCATCCGGTGATGGTCGACGGCTCGCCCGAGCCGGTGTACTGCTTGATCGACGGGCCGCACTTCCACGCCTACGCCGCGCCGTCGACGCCCGACTATCGCGTCAAGAACGGCGTCGCCTTCTACGTGTCGCCCATCCCGGCGGCCTACGTGAAGCCGGCGCGCGTGCGCGTGGTCAACGCCGAGTATCGTCCGTACGTCTCGTTCCGGCCGCAGGTCGAGGTCGCGCCGCCGCCCGAGTGGCACGGCGAGGTCTACGTGGCCGGCCCGTCGATGGAGGTGAGCGCGCCGGGCGTCGAGGTGCACGCGCCGGGCGTCGAGGTGCGCGCGCCGGGCGTGTTCGTGCCGCCGCCGCCGCACGTCTCGGTCGAGGTCGGCGCGCCCGGTGTCATCGTCGCCGGTCCGGCGCCGGGCGTGTTCGTCGGGCCGCCGCACGGGCGCGTCGTCGTCGGAGCGCCGGGCGCCGTCGTGGTCGGCGCGCCCGGCCCGGTCATCGTCGGCGGGCCGCGCGGGCACTGGGAGCGTCACGAAGAGAAACATTGGGAGCACCACGACAACGGCCGCCACAACGGGTGGCACAAGTGACGCGACTCTTCGTGGTCGCCGCGCTCGTGGCCGCCGTCGGCTGCAGCAAGAAGCCGACCGAGGGCGGCGTGCGCCTCGAGCAGATCTCGGACGCGTTCAATTCGGCCGGCCTCAAGGCCGACAACTTTCAGCCGACCGATCCGACGCGCTTCAACGCCACCAAATGCCTCGCCGGGCAGGTCGACAACATCGACACCATCGTCTGCGAGTACGGCTCGCCCGACGCCCTGGCGCTCGGCAAGAAAGCAGGCGAGCAGTGGGCGGGCAACGCCACCACCGCCGCCGTGCTCGGTAACGGCCGTACCCTCCTCGCCGTCGCCGATCGCGCGCACACCGACCCGAACGGCAAGACGATCCACAAAATCACTCAAGCCTTCACCAAAACCCGCTGACTAGGCGCCCTCCTTGCAGCATCGGGTGTATGAGGGCTCGATGCTGCCGAATCACGGTTGGCTCTTTGTCGTGGCCGGATTGCTCGTCGCGATGTTGGTATCGCTGGCGATCCCCCACGCCATGCGCCGCAACGAGCCGCCGCTGACAAGGTGAGCGAATGGCGAAGAAGATCCTGGTCCCCGTGTTTCCGAGCGAGTGGTTCTACGACGCGTGCCTGCGCGCCGCCGACATCGTGGCGCAGGAGGGCGGCCTCATCACGTTCGCGTTCACCCGCGTGCGCCCGCCCGAGAGCGCGTACGACAGCGATGGCGATGGGCGCCCGGGCGAGCTCGACATCTCGACCAACGCCGGCGACTTCGACGGCAAGGATCTGGAGAAGTGGCGCGAGGGGCACATCGCCGCGCTCGAGGAGGCGCGCCAGCTCTGCGCCCAGCGCGGAGTGCGCGAGTCGCAGATCGACTACCTGTTCGCCGACGAAGCCGACCACGAAGGCGGCGCGCAGGCGCTCGCCGACGAGGCGGCGGCCGGCGCGTACGACATGGTGGTCCTGTCGCACGGCTACTTCGACGACGAGGTGAACGAGGAGGAGTCGACGCCGCAAGAGGTGGCGGCGGCGATTCAGGAGATCGGCGACGTCTCGCTACTGGTTTGTTAGCGCCTCGAGATCGCCCACTTCCTTGGGGATCGAGACGGTCAGGTTCTCGTGCCCGTCGGCGGTCACGAGCACGTCGTCCTCGACGCGGATGCCGATGCCGCGATACTCGGCGGCGACGTCGCTGGCGTCCTCGGCGATGTAGAGGCCCGGCTCGACGGTGAGCACCATGCCGGGCACGAGCGGGCGCGACTTGCCTTCGGGCGCGTAGATGCCGACGTCGTGCACGTCCATGCCGAGCCAGTGCGACGTGCGGTGCATGTAGAAGCGCTTGTAGGCGGCCTTCTCGATGAGCGTGCCGACGTCGCCTTGCAGAAGGCCGAGATCGATCATGCCGCGCGTGAGCATGTCGACCGCCTGCTCGTGGATGCCGTCGATGCTGTTGCCCGGGCGCACCGCGGCCACGCACGCCTTCTCGACGGCGAGCACGAGCTCGTAGCAGCGCCGTTGCGCCGGCGAGAAGCGCGCGCCGATCGGGTAGGTGCGCGTGACGTCGGCGGTGAAGCCGTCGATCTCGCAGCCGGCGTCGATGAGCAGGAGCTCGCCGCCCTTGAGCGGCTGATCGTTGTCGACGTAGTGCAGGATGGTCGCGTTGACGCCGCCACCGACGATGGTCCCGTAGCCGGGATGGCCGTTGTGCTTGCGGAACGTGTAGTCGATGAGCGCTTCGATCTCGTATTCCTTGACGCCGTCGCGCGCGGCCTTCATCGCCGCGGTGTGCGCCTGGCGCGTGACCTCGACGGCGCGGCGCATCTTGCCGAGACCGTCGGCGTCCTTGATGAGGCGCAGCTCGTGCAGCGTCCAGCGCAGATCGCCGATGCGCTTGGGCGCGCGCATGCCGCGCCGCTCGGCCTGGCGCAGGTGCGCCATCGTCGACATCACGAGATGATCGAGGTCGCCGTCTTCGCCGGGCACGTAGAGGATCTCTTCGGCGCCGTCGAGGAGCTTGGGCAGCTCGGCGGCCAGGCTCTCGACGGGGAAGGCGGCGTCGGCGCCGAACCTGGCCTTGGCGCCGTCGAGGCCGGCGCGGCGGCCGGTCCAGGTCTCGCGCTCGGGATCGCGCGGGCGCACGAAGAGCGTGAGCTTCTCGCTGCGGCCGGGCGCGATCACCGCCAGCGCCTCCGGCTCGGTGAAGCCGGTGAGGTACCAGAGATCGCTCGTCTGACGGAAGCGATGCTCGACGTCGGAGTTGCGCACCGACAGCCGCTTGCCGCCGATGATGGCGACGGCGCGCGGTCCGATGCGCTCCATCAGCTGCTGACGCCGCGCGGCGTAGACGTTCACGCGTCCTCCTTGCGTTTGATGTTGTACACCGCCTTGCCCGTGGCAACCGTGCGCGTCGGTGCGGACGGCTGCCAGCAACGGACGTCGACGACGCCGACGCGGTTGCCGACGCGGACGATGTTGGCGTCGGCGACCAGCGCCTCGGCCGCGCCGGGCGCCAGGTAGTCGACGCGCAGGTCGATCGTCGACACCCGATCCTCGATGCCGGCCAGCTGCGTCCACACGGCGAAGCCGCCGGCGGTGTCGATGAGCGTCGAGATGACGCCGCCGTGCAGCGCCGGCCGCGAGGCGTCGCCGATGAGCTCGGGCCGATAGGGAATGGCGAGGCGCACGTATCCTTCGCGCGCCTCTTCGACGGTGATGCCGAGGAACTTGTTGAAGGGGATGACCTGCTCGAGCAGGCTGAGGAACTCTTTGGGCGGTACCGGCATTTGTCAGACCGAGCGTAGCATGCCGTCGGCGCCGAGCGCGTCGACGCATTCGATCGCGCTCTGGCAGGCGAGCTCGGTGCCGATGCCGCGGCCGCCGGCGCCGTCGCCGCAGACGTAGAGGCCGGGCAGCGGCGTGCGCACGCTCGGGCGGTCGCGGCCCACCTGCGACGGCGTCTGGCCCGTCGAGACCGCGGGCCCGCCCGATTTTCCGATCCACGCGGCGAGCGCCTCGGTCGACATGGTGTCGATGAACAGCGCCTCCTCGACGGCGCCGGGCACGAGCGCCTTGATCGCGCCGAGCAGCCCATCGATGAACGCACGGTCCGAGCGCGCATCGGACCGCGTGTCCTCGGGCCGCTTGACGTCGGTGCACGGCGCGACGGCGCACGCCGTCAAGAGCTGCGCGCCCGGCGGCCCCAGCGATGGATCGAAGTTCGTCGGGATCGGGCAGTAGACGGGCACCACCTTGGGCACGCGCCCGGCGTCGAGGTCGTCGAAGGTCTTGCGATAGTCGTCGAGCGTGATGTTCCACGGATCGACCGATGGGTCGCGCGCCCAGCCGCCGACGATGCAGCCGGCGCGCTCGCGCTTCCTCGGCAGGGCGATTTTGGCCTGCACCGCCACGTAGCTCTTCTTCAAACGCTGCACACGCGCGGCGTAGTCCGTCGGAAAATGTTGCACACCGACGAGGCGCTCGACGACGTCGCGCAAGCCCGTGGTCGCCACCACCGCGCGCGCCTCGAGCTCCTCGCCGTCCTTCAGGGTCACGCGCCAGCGCCCGGTCGTGGCGTTGCGTTCTAGCGAAACGACCGGCGCTCGGGTACGCAGCTCGCCGCCGTAGCGCTCGACCGCCTCGCAGAAGGCGCGCGGGATCGCCGAGGCGCCGCCGCGCGGATAGGAAAGGCGGTTGTCGCGCACCATCGCCTGGAAGCAGTGGATCGCCTCGCCGGCCGACACCTCCCACGGCGGCAGGATGAAGTAGAGCCCGAGGAGGAAGCCGAACAGGCCGTAGAGGCGCGGATGGTCGGTGTAGCGCTCGACGAACTGCTGGATGCTGCGCCGATCCCACTCGGCGATCTGCTCGGGCGGCATATGCGTCAGGTCCCAGAACATGCGCACCACGCGCGGCAGCTCGCGCGCCGGGATGCGCAGCTGCCGGACGGCGTCGACGCAGAACTTGGGCAGCCGCCACGCCTCCGCCGGCACGACGAGCTTGAGGCCCGGGCCGCGCACCTCCGCCAGATCCGAGATGCGCAGAAACGGCACACGGTCGGCGGCGCCGATGCGCCGCAGCGTCACGCCGAGCGGCCCGCGATCGCCGCGCGTGAACATGTGCGTGCCGTAGTCGACGTGGAAGCCGCGCTTGTCGTACCAGCTGCACGAGCCGCCGACGCGCGGGTTCTTCTCGACGACGAGCGGGCGCGCCCCGGCCTTGGCGGCGAGCGCCGCGCAGGCGGAGCCGCCGATGCCCGAGCCAATCACCACGAGCGCGCGGGTGCGCACTCGCGGATGATACGTGAATCAGGCGGCGATGACGCGACTGGTGAGCTTGCGCAGGAGCGACGCGAGGCGCTTGGGATGGAACGGCTTCGGCAAGAATGCGTCAAACCGTTTCCCTATCTCTTTGGAATCGTAGCTCGACATGCCGACGAACTTGGAGGCTGCGAGCGCAGGGATGGCGCGCATGCGATCGACGAGCTCGGGGCCGGAGCCGTCGGGCAGCTCGACGTCGAGCACGACGGCATCGAAGGGCTCGGTCACGGCGAGGGTCATCGCTTCGCCGGCCGTCGCTGCGCCAACCACTTCGATGCCCCGCGCGCGCAGCGCCAGGTCGTAGAGCTCGATCAATCCGGGATAATCATCGACGATCAACACGCGCATCGTGTCCGCCGTAGCTGCAAGTGGAAGGCCAACGCCTCTGGCGTTCGCTGGAGGGCGAGCGGGAAGTTTTTGATCATGCCCGTCGGCACGAGGTTTGTAATCAATACTCGCATGCTCTATGCGCTCTGGGTCGTGGCAGGTGTGCTGCTGCTGATTTGGATGTGCGGCGTCGCGGGCGCGTACGCGGTGGGAAGTGGAATTCATCTTCTCTTGCTCGTGGCGATCCTGGCGATCTGCGCCAGCCTGTTCACGCGGCCGCGCACGATCTGACGCGCCGCCTGACCTGACGGCGCCGCCTGACGGCTGACGGCGCCGCCTGACGGCGCCGCGCACGCCGCCGCACGGAACGACGCGCTCAGTTGCCTTCGGCGATGAGCTCGGCCGGCGGCGGCTCTTCCTGCAATTCGCCCTCGTCGCCCTCGCCGTCGGCGAACGGCAGGTCTTCGGGCACCAGGCAGCGGCGCGGCCGCGGATCGGCGGCGCCGCGCACCACGATCTCCGCCTGGTAGAGCTTGGGATCGAGCATGGGGCCGCGGCAGACCAGCGGCTCGTAGTCGTCGGTGGTGACCTCGTCGGCGAACTTGCCGAGGAGGCGCGCGATCAGATCCTTCGGCAGAAGGTGGCGCTCCGACGGGAAGACGTAGAGGAAGTGCATGAGCTGCCACAAGAGCACCTGCCAGTGCTCGCCCATGAGCCGCTCGATGCGATCCCAGTCGAGCTTGGTGGCGGTGCCGCGTAGGAGCCACGAGATGTCGGCGCCGTCGAAGCGATCGCGCGCGGCGACGAACGACTTCGACACGATGATCTCCTCGGGGCCGACGATCTTGACCGGCATGCCGAGCACGACCGCGCGGCGCGCGTTGTCGAACCAGCCTTTGTCGAC
>Ga0070679_100006360_pt1 | contig 10998 bp, 8 predicted proteins | sample KBSC63BmetaG_FD_65652 | JGI IMG/M metagenome (GOLD analysis project Ga0070679, IMG submission 65652) | Corn rhizosphere microbial communities from Kellogg Biological Station, Michigan, USA - KBS C6-3B metaG | ecosystem: Host-associated > Plants > Roots > Rhizosphere | place: USA: Michigan... | reverse complement strand
ACAGCCGCTACTGCTGCGGTCGCGCCCGGCTCGCCCGCCATGGCCTTGGCGAAGGCGGGCGGTCGCGCCCTACCAATGATGGGAAATTTGACGTAAACGGCGGTGTCGTCGCGGTCTTGATATTCCACTTCGGCTTCAGCGAGGGCGGTCTGCGCGCCGGTGCTCCAAAAGACAGGCTTCTGCGCCTCGTACACCAGTCCTTTCTCAACGAAAACCGCGAATGCGCGCAGAATCTCCGCTTCGTATTTGGGATCCATTGTCAGGTACGGATTTTCCCAATCGCCGAAGACGCCGAGTCGTCTGAACTGCTCGCGCTGGATATCGATGAATTTTCGCGCAAACGCTTCGCATTTTCGACGCACCTCCAGTGGTGAAAGCTCGCGCGATTCCTTTACCACTTTGTACTCGATTGGCAGGCCGTGGCAGTCCCAACCAGGGACGTACGGCGCGCGTTTGCCCAGCATCGTCTGCGATTTCACCACGAAATCCTTGAGGATTTTGTTAAGCGCCGTGCCCATGTGCACATCGCCGTTCGCGAACGGCGGACCGTCATGCAGAACGAATAGCTCCCGGCCATCGCGCGATTTCTGAATCTGCTGGTAAAGCTTCGTGTCTTCCCAAGCCCTGAGCATTTCCGGCTCGCGCGAGGCAAGATTCGCCTTCATCGGAAAATCCGTGCGCGGCAGGTTTAAAGTGTCTTTGTAATTCTGACTCATGGCGAGCGGGCGACGCTAACATCCGTCAACCGGCGAAGCAACGCAGTCGCCACCAGGCAATGGCGACGTCGTCAGTATTAAAGCGAAAAGGCGTCGGCAACCAGACGCGCTTGCTCGCGCTTGTGACGCGCGAGCGCGCCTACCGCGGGACTGGCACTGGCCTCGCGACCTGCGTATGCAATTTCAGTGCAAAAAAGCGTTCGCAATCGCGGTTCGATGAACGTCCATGCACCCATGTTTTGCGGTTCCTCCTGACACCAAACGAGCTTCGCGGCTTTTGGAAAGGGCTTGAGCATTTCGCGGAGCCTTTTTTCAGCCAGAGGGTAAAGCTGCTCGATGCGAATGATCGCTGCGTCATCGATTTTGCGTTCACTCCGATACTTCAGAAGATCGTAATAAACTTTGCCGGAGCAAAAGATGATGCGTTTCACGTTGTCGGCCGGGCCAACGTCAGCTGAGCCGAGAATTTCTTCGAATCGGCCATGGATAAATTCTTCGGCGGGGGACGACGCATACTTGGCACGTAAGAGACTCTTCGGCGTAGCAATAATCAGCGGCTTGATGAAATCCCGTTTCATCTGGCGGCGCAGCACATGAAAATATTGTGCAGCGGTCGTAACGTTGCAGACCTGGATGTTGTCCTCGGCACATTCTTGAAGGAAACGCTCGATCCGCGCACTAGAGTGTTCCGGTCCCTGCCCTTCATAGCCGTGCGGAAGTAACAGCACAATTCCGCTGGGCCGTTGCCACTTCGATTCCGCTGACACGATGAATTGATCGATAATGGTCTGGGCGCCATTCATGAAATCGCCGAATTGCGCCTCCCACAGGCAAAGCATCTTTGGATATTCAAGTGAGTAGCCGTAATCGAAACCGAGCACAGCGGCCTCAGAGAGCGGACTGTTGTAAATGCAGATACGCGCTTGTTTTTCAGCCAGGTGCATCAACGGCACGTACGGTTTCCCCGTCCTGGCATCGTAAAGCACGGAGTGCCGTGTGCTGAAGGTGCCGCGCGAAGTGTCCTGGCCCGATAACCTAACTGGAACTCCCTCCAGAAGCAGCGATCCAAATGCCAGCGCTTCGGCAAAATGCCATTCATACGGCCCGCCATCCTCGAAGACCTGGCGCTGATGGTCGATCACGATGCGTTGTATCTTTGATTGAACCTCAAAACCGTCTGGGACACGAGTGAGGCCTTCGACGATCGTTTTCAGAGTTTTCTCACTGATAGCGGTGGGCTCAGATTCGCTCCTGTATTCAGGTTGAAAGATGGCCGTTGATTCTCTGAATTTGGCTTTCTGGTTCGCTCTGCGTTTTTCAATCGCGTTCACTTCATCCCGCGTCATCTCCAGTCGCAGGGCGAACTCGGTCTCAAGCGAAGCAGCATCGTCTTCGCTCAGCGTTCCAGCACTGAGCAACTCGCGCTTATAAAGCTGAGTCACAGACGGACGTTTTTCGATTTTTGCATAGAGATCGGGCTGCGTGAACGACGGTTCGTCGCCCTCGTTGTGCCCATAGCGGCGATAGCAATACAAGTCGATCACCACGTCGCGCCCGAATTGCTGGCGGAAATCGAATGCCAAATCGGTCACAAACGTCACTGCGAGCGGGTCATCGCCATTCACATGGAAAATCGGCGCCTCAATGATCTTGGCGATATCTGTGGCGTAACGAGAGGATCGCGCATCTTTCGGAAGCGTGGTGAAGCCGATTTGATTGTTCACCACGACGTGAATAGTGCCGCCCGTGCTGTAACCGTGTAACTGCGATAAATTCAGTGTCTCGGCTACCACCCCCTGCGCGATGAAGGCTGCATCTCCATGCACAAGCAGCGGCAAGACCTTTTTCCGGTGCTCAGTATCGCCGCGAATTCTTTGCCGGGCGCGCGCTTTGCCTTCGACGACTGGATCGACAGCTTCCAGATGGCTCGGGTTCGACGAAAGCCGAATTTCAATTTCCGCGCCGGAAGTGAGTCTGCGCACGGCATCATAACCGAGATGATATTTCACGTCGCCATCGCCGGCGACCAAATCGGGAATGTAATTCTCGCTAAACTCGGTGAAGATAATCTTGAGCGATTTGCGCAGGAAATTCGCGAGCACGTTAAGTCGCCCGCGATGTGCCATACCCATGCAAATCTCCTCGACACCGCCTTCCGGGCATTTGTGCAGAATTGTCTCGAGAGCGACCAGTAGCGTTTCTGCTCCCTGTAACGAAAAGCGTTTTTGTCCGACGTAGCGGGTATGCAAAAAAATCTCGAACGACTCGGCTTCGAGCAGTGCCCGCAATAGTTCGACCTGGACCGCACGAGGCGTGGAATGTTTATCGGGACGAGTTTCCAGTCGCCGTCGGATCCATTCGCGGATGTGCGGATCCTGAATATGCATGAACTCGGATCCGATGGAGTCGGCATAAATTTTGTCGAGGCGCGCGACCATCTCGCGCAACGTCATCGGCTGATTATTGAGGAAGAACTTCGATGAAACGCGAAGATCCAGATCGGAGTCGGTGAACCCAAACTCGCTCAAACGCAGCAATGGATTTGTCGGCCGCCGCTCCGCCAGCGGATCTATGCGCGCGATCGTGTGACCCAACGAGCAATAAGCGTAAACCAATCCATCGACTCGCGTCTGCAATGCTGCTTCGCGGGCCTCGACGTCGGCTTCCACCGCCCCGTTGCGCTCCGGAAGATTCCCCAGTTCGAATCCTTCAAAAAAGGCAGACCACCCCGAATCGACCGAGTCAGGGTTCTCCTGCCAAAGCCGATACTTGTCTTCGATCAGGTGAAGATTTGCGCGAGCGTCAATTGATGTGCGCATGGTGAGTTAATGTCGGATGATTAAGCATGCCGGCAAGTTGACAGTCCGAAGGCCGCCTCGTTACTTGCTGCGCGTATGCCTCTGAAAAATCGTGCTGTTTGCGTGGCAATTGCGTTCCTAACGGTCGCGGCGTCAGCGCCTTTTTTTGCGCAGACTGATCCGGCTTCGGAACCAGCCGTTTTGGCTGTGGCGAAAGTTTTGCCAGCGGTGGTAAATATCAATACCGAGCGAGTCGTTAAGCGAACTGTGCGCGACCCGTTCGACGAAGTTTACTCCCAATTCTTTGGTTACAATCGGTTTCGACCGCGCGAAGTTCGTCAGACGCTGCAGAGCCTCGGCTCCGGCTTCATCATAGATCCCGCAGGATACATCATAACGAATCAGCACGTGGTAGAGCGTGCTGCGGACCTAAAGATTCATGTTACCGCTCACGACGGAAAAACATATCGCGCGCATTACATTACCGGCGATGACAAGACCGACCTGGCATTTATCAAAATCGACGCGCAGACCGATTTTCCCTTCATCAATCTCGATGATATTTCTCCGAACTTGCTGGGTGAGACAGTGATGGTAGTAGGCAACGCTGTTGGTTACGGCAGTTCTATCAGCCGGGGCGTGCTGAGCGCAGTCAAACGGAACATCACCGTTGATGAAACCGAGTACAAGGATTTGGTGCAGACTGATGCGGCAATCAATCCCGGCAACAGCGGCGGTCCAGTGGTCGATCTCTCTGGGCGACTGGTAGGTATTGCGTCCGCGAAAATGGCGTTTACGCCGCAAGGCGTTCCCACCCAGGGACTGGGCTTCGCAATTCCCGCCGATGTCGTCCGTGACACCGTCAATCGTTTCAAGCAAGTGGCGACGAAGCAGGGCAAACTCAAAGACGCTCCTGCACCTGCCGAATCCAGCAGTCCTCGCACCGAAAAATTATTCGGAATGCAGCTGCAAAACCTGAGTCCAGAATTGAGCGAGGCGCTCGGGTATCTGCAAGGTCGTGGCGTCTTGATTACGGCGGTGGAACCCGACAGCCCGGCGGATGCTGCCGGGATTAAGCGCGGAATGGTCCTGTATCGCGTTAACAAATCGATGGCCGTGTCCGTGAAACAGGTCGACGAGGTGCTGCGAGCGGTCGAGAGCGGTGCAACCGTGGAGTTTACGATCGGCATAGTCCGCGCGCGTGGAGAGAATCACGAACTCGCCGCCGTGACCCTCAAAGCGCGATAAAAAAATTGGCAACACAATCGCGCTTCGGTTGTCTCAACGAAGTATTGCAAAATGATCAAGGTTGAGAACTTAACGAAAAGGTACGCTGGGCAGACCGCCATCCGGGATTTGAATTTCGAGGTGAGCCGTGGCGAGATCATGGGATTTCTCGGGCCAAATGGCGCCGGCAAAACCACGACCATGCGCATCCTGGCGGGCTTCATGCCGCCGACTTCCGGCCGTGCGAGCATCGCCGGATTCGACGTTTTTGAAAAATCGCTTCAGGCGCGCGCGCACCTTGGCTACATGCCGGAAAATGTTCCGCTCTATAGCGATATGCGTGTCACGGAATATCTGAATTATCGTGCGGCGCTCAAGGGCGTGCCGCACCGCCGCATCACAGAGCGGGTTGGCGATGTAAAGGAACTTTGCGGTCTCAAGGACGTTGAGCGAAAACTGATCGGCACGTTATCCAAAGGCTATCGCCAGCGCGTCGGTCTGGCAGACGCCCTTGTAGCGGAACCCGACCTCCTCATTCTCGACGAGCCCACGATTGGTCTCGACCCAAATCAAATCCGGCAGGTGCGGGAGTTGATTAAGAATCTAGGCAGGCAGCACACGATTTTGCTTTCCACCCATATCTTGCCCGAGGTGGAGATGACGTGCAGCCGCGTAATCATTATTCACAAAGGGAGAATCGAAGCCTGCGATACGCCCGAAAACTTGTTGGGGAAAGTCAGACAAGCCGGCGGCGTAGAGCTTGAAGCCAAGGTCGGAAACGACAACGGCGAGGAGCAATTGAAGAAGATTCCGGGCGTTCGAGACGTGGTCACGGCCGGTGAGGACGATTGGAAGAAATTCTCCTTGCGAGTCGAATCTGGCACGGATGTGCGTGAAGAAGTTTTCCGACTCGCCGTTGAACGCCACTGGACGGTGCGGGAACTCACTCAGCACCGGGGAACGCTCGAGGACGTGTTCGTCGAGCTGACCCATCCGGATCTGATCTGAGCGAAAAAAGTGGAGTGATGAATTATCAAACAAAACTTCGCAACAAGAATCGCGGCTACATAAATCTCATCGTGTGGCAGCGAGCGATGGACCTGTTTCAACTCTCTTGGCGACTCACGCACAGTGACGTGGTGATTGATTTCAAGCTTCGATCACAATTTGTCGATGCAGCACAATCGGCTTCGGCAAACATCGCTGAAGGTTACGGCCGGCGCGGTATCAACGAGTATTTGCAGTTTTTATATATCGGACTTGGCTCGCTCGGAGAAACTTTGACTCGCGCGATCGGGCTCGGTCGAACGAATCAAATCACCGGCGAGGAATTAAAAAACTTCGACGAGCTTCATTACGAAGTAGAGAACCGGCTGTCGCGGCTAATCGAGAAACTTGAGCAGAAGCGCGATGACGGCGATTGGATCGCCGGAATTATGGGGGACCCGGAAGAATACATCACTCCATCACTCCATCACTCTATCACCCCAGCGGTTGGTTATGCGTAAATTCTGGACTCTGCTCACGCGCGAGGTGCGCAGCTACTTCTACTCCCCGATTGCGTACATCGTGATGATCTTTTTTCTGATCATCAGCGGAATCGATTTTTATTTTCAAGTCTCGTTCATGAATCAGCGCCAGGTGCAATACACGATCCAGGAAGCATTCTTTAATTCGGTCTTTTTCTGGTTCGCATTCGTTTTGATTTTTCCGTTGATCACAATGCGCTTGTTCGCGGAGGAATTTAAGCTCGGCACGATCGAGCCGCTCACGACTGCGCCTGTTCGGGACTGGCAGGTAGTGCTCTCGAAATTTTTTGGCGCTCTTGTTTTTTACCTGATCCTGTGGATCCCGACGCTCGTTTATTTCTGGATTTTCGCGAAAGTAACAAACCAACCAGCTGCGCATTCTCCCGGCGCATACTTCGGCTCTTATCTGATGCTGTTGCTCCTTGGAATGTTTTATCTTTCCATCGGCTGTCTCACATCGGTGCTGACCCGGAACCAAATTATCGCCGCGGTCATTTCGTTCTGCGCAATTACGCTGCTGTTTTTCCTGGGCCTGGTGCAGTTCATCCTGTTGGATGTAACCTCTGAGACGCGCGATTTGTTAGGCTACTTCTCAGCGATCGAACACATGGGGACGTTCTCGCGAGGTATCGTCGACACACGGCCGATCGTTCTCTACGTCAGCATGACCATTGTCATGCTGATGCTCACCTATCAGGCATTCCAATCCCGGAAATGGAGGCTTTGATATATGGCTGATGAACGAACGGAGCCTCGTACACGCAGGAGAATGAAAATTGGCCGGATCCGGATCGGTCTCAACGTTGTCGTTCAGATTGTTTTGATTTTGTTTCTGGCCGCAATGGTGAACTCGCTTGCTTTCAAACACTACAAGCGTTGGGATTTTTCGCGCGACCAGAAATACGCGTTGTCCGACAAGACGAAGCGTTTCCTTGACTCGCTCAAGGGCAAGATGCGCATCACGGTTTTCTTTTCGCCCAGCACGCCGATTAGCGCGGACGTTCAGAATCTGCTGACCGAGTATCAGTACGCAGGGAAAGGAAAGATCGACCTCGAGCAAATCGATCCGGAGCGGAACCTCTCCCGGGCCAAGGAGTTGTTCGATAAATACAAGGTCGTCACCGACGAAAGCCTTCTGGTGCTCGACTACGACGGGCGTAATAAAACAGTGAAGGCATCGGAGATGGCCGATGTTGACCAGAGCGGGATGGCGATGGGCGAAGGTCCGCGGGTTGCCGCATTCAAAGGCGAACAGGCGATAACCAGCGCGATGATCGACCTTGTGGAGGGGAAAAAGAAGATCTTGGGATATGTTACGGGTCACAAGGAGCCAGCGCTTTCCGCGCCCACGAGCCCTGTCACGCTACTGAAGACGTTTATCGAGAATGAAAACATTAAGTTTCAAGAGCTGAACCTTCTCGATCAGCCCGCGATCCCAGCCGAGGTGAATGCAGTGATGATTGTCGGGCCGCAATACGATTTTTCCGATCGGGAAATGCAAGTGCTGCGCAGTTTCTGGGACAAACAAGGACGCATCTTTGTTCTTGTCGATCCGGCAGCTAACACGCCCAGACTACGTGCCTTTCTTGATGAGCTTGGACTTAAAGTAAATGACGACAGACTCATGGTTTTCGTGCGCACAGGCATTCAGGAGCTCGCATTAACGAGAGATGTCCAGGCGCATTTCCTCGGCGACAGCCCGATTACAAAGCGACTCGCCGATGTGCGAGCGATCTTTGTTGGCGGCACGGCTTCACTCACATTGGATCCGAACCGAGGCCGGGCCGCCAACATCCGGCTCGAGCCGCTGATCCAGTCAGAAAAAGGCTACTTTGCCGAGACCGATTACAATTCAGACAATCAGGTGAAGCTGCAAGCGGACGCCCAGAAGGCCGGTGAAGTGCCGCTGACAATCGCTGCCTCAGCAGAAAAAGGCGGGAGCGCCGATGCTCGTGTGCAGGTGAACTCGTCACGACTCGTCGCGGTGAGCAACGCCACGTTTGTTCAGGACAATGCGATCATGCAAGATCAGGCGGCGCTCGATTTTGTTTCCGGCGCAGTGAACTGGCTGCTGAGCCGCGAACAACTGATCGGTATCGCACCAAAAATCCCGAAGCCGCTCACGTTCAGCCTCGATCCGGAAGGATTGCGCCGGCTGCGTTGGATTCTTCTGGTTCTGATGCCGCTGATTCCCGCTGTCATTGGAACAGTCGTGTGGTGGCAACGTCGCGTCTGACATGAATTGGAGGAACACGCTCATCCTGGCAATCATTGCGCTTGCTGGCGTCGCTTATTTCAAATTTTTCGAAATGAAGCGGCCCAGCACGGAAGAAGCCCGGCGTCAGTCGCAGAACATGCTCAATTTCGATCGAACGAAGATTGACGGAATCGTCATTCAAAACGGAGATCAAAAGATCGAAATCCGGCGTAGCGACAACAAATGGCGTTTGGAAACGCCTATCAAGGATCAGGCCGATACAGCGTTAGTCGATAGTTTGTTGTCGGACTTGGAGAACTGGCAAAAGGAGGGAACCATCCCAGCCAAAGAGATTGACGCCGACAAGAGCAAGCTCACTGAGTACGGCCTGAACAATCCAAAGCTCAAACTCAAATTGCTCGGGCGTGATCGGCCGCCGGAAATTTTGTTCGGCAAAGATGCTGCGATGGAAGGCAGGATGTATGTGCGGTTCCAGAACTCAAAAGAAACGTTTCTTACCGCCCAGTCGGTGAAAAAAGATATAGACAAAAAACCAGAGGAATTCCGTGACAAAAAGCTAACCGACTTGAGTAACACGCAGGTGCGCCGGGTCGTATTGAAAACGCCTGCGGGCGAAATCGAGCTGGAGAAGAAAGACACGAACTGGGAAATCCTGAAACCGCTCCGCGCCCGCGCCGATGATGAGAAAGTTAACGACCTGATCTCGCAGGTGACGTCGGCGCGCATCGGACAATTTGTAGCTGACGATCGCGGCGACCTGCGCCCTTACGGATTAGCGGAGCCGCGTGGATCGATCACGTTGTTCGATCAGGAGCAGAAAAAAGATCGGAAAGTCGAGATCGGCGAGTCCATCAAAGTCGCCGGACGGGAAGACAAAGGGCAGACGTTGCAAATCGGCACAATACCAGAAAAAGAAAAAGAGCAGGTATACGTGCGGTTCGCTCCTCGCGGCTCTGTTTACACCTTGCCGAAAAAGCTTGAAGAGATCCTTAACACGAAGCCAGCGGACTTGCGGAACAATCATCTCGTTCGGATCGACACCAACATTCTTGATCGGATTACGATCGACGCGCCAGGCAAAACCAAAACCGTTCTCGCGCGCAAAGATAGCAACTGGACAATCGCTAACCGAAACAACGCACCAGCGGATGCAGGCGCAGTTCGACGCATGCTCGACGCGCTGCAAAACGAGCGGGTAACAAAATTCGTCGAAGACGTCGCGTCTGATCTGCCGAAGTACGGCCTGGATAAGCCGCAGCTGCAATTAACCTTCAGTTCATTTGCTTCGGAGAACACGGCGGAAACTAAAGCGGGCGAGGAACCGTTCGCCACAATCGCCTTTGGCAAAGACGACGGTGACAACGTTTATGCACGCCTAACCGATGAACCATTTGTCGTGGCAGTGCGTCGTGGGTTGCTCGATCAGATTTCACCTGATCCGCTGCAATGGCAGGAGTTGTCGATCTTCAAATTTAAGCCGGAGCAGATTCACAGACTGAGTGTCACCACTGACAAAGAGCTGTCGTTAGAACGCGATCAAAACAACCAGTGGCATTGGGTGAAAGGAAATGGCGCAATCAATCAGGCCAGTTTGCAATCGCTACTCACAAGCTTGTCGAACTTGTATGCAGTGCAATGGCTCGGAACGAGCACACCTCAGCAAGGATTCGATAAACCGCAACTCGTGCTCAGCTTCACGACCTCAGTCGATAATAAGACGTCACACAAACTCACTGTCGGCGCTCAAAACAATGACGGCACATTTTTCGCACGCGTGGACGGACGCGACGGCACATTTACGATCCGCGGTTCCGACTTCAATAATTTAAAATTGCCGCTTGAGACGCAAGGCGCGCCCTCTCCTTTGTCAACCACGGCGCCGAGTCTGAGCGCAACGCCCTAACCAGTCATCGCTTGGTTTTTTCGCGGGATTTCGGGGATGGAGATGGACGAATCGCGGAGCCGCCTGTACGGCTTACTAATTTGCCGGAGGCGTCAAAGACAGAATAACCAGTTTGCTTGCCCGCCGGGTCGTAGCTGTAAACGATCTTGTTCAGAGGCGTCCCGTTGGCTGCGCTTTGAGCTTCTTCCAGGATGTGACCTCCGTCGTCGTACTTATAACGGCTCTTGAGCTTAACGCGACCATCGGGGCCGGAAACTTCTCCGGTCGAGAATCGACCAGCGTTGTCGAGTTGATAACGAATCGTCTGACGAACTTTGCCATCCGGATCTGTTGTCGTGGATACTGCTGTGTGCTGTGCGTTATCGAAGTTGTAAACGGTGCGTGACCCATCCGGGTGCATTGACATCGTGACGCGAACGGCGTCAGTCGAAGCCTGACCGAACGCGGTCGCGCCGCCGCACATGAGAAGAGCGCACGTGAGCTTGCGCGCGAACCAGAAACGTTTTGCCATTTCGGACGAGCTTACGAATTTCGCTGCGGCGACGCAACAGAACGTTCGCACACGTAATGCACCGAGAACCAAAGTGATCGTCACCTTTCTCCTCTG
>Ga0070679_100006358_pt1 | contig 10999 bp, 8 predicted proteins | sample KBSC63BmetaG_FD_65652 | JGI IMG/M metagenome (GOLD analysis project Ga0070679, IMG submission 65652) | Corn rhizosphere microbial communities from Kellogg Biological Station, Michigan, USA - KBS C6-3B metaG | ecosystem: Host-associated > Plants > Roots > Rhizosphere | place: USA: Michigan... | reverse complement strand
TTCCGCGGCCTCACCAAGGCGCGCTACGACGCCTGGCGGGGCCCGCTCTACGGCTTTTTCGAGGCGGAGTTCGGCGTGCGCATGCTGAGCGCGCACGAACGGATCAAGGCGGTCGCGGCCGACAAGGCGACGGCGGCGCTGCTCGGCATCGACGAGGGCGAGCCGCTGCTCGCCGTCGAGCGCGTGACGTTCACGTACGGCGACCGGCCGGTGGAGCTTCGCCGCGGCCTGTGCGTGACGCGGCATTGCCATTACTTCAACGCGTTGGGGTGATGTCCGGCCGTGCGGCGCAGGCGGCGCCGCAAGCGCGGATCAAGCCGGCGGCGGCACGGCGAAACCCTAGCGCGCTATACTTTTACTGCTGCGCAACAAAACCGAGCCACGACGCCGGCGCCGCGCCATGAGCGCGACGCCACGCGATTCCACGAGCCCCGCGAGCGCCTTCATGTCCGCCGCCGACCGACCCGTCGCCACGCCGAAGCGCCCCGTCTATCTCAACCTGTTTGCGATCCGCCAGCCGATCCCGGCGATCGTTTCGATCCTGCACCGGATCAGCGGCGCGTTGCTGTTCCTCGTCGGCATCCCGTTGATCCTCACAGGCGTGCAGTCGAGCCTCGCATCGGCCGAGCGCTTCGCGGCGTTCGAGGCCGCGTGGTCGAGCCCGATCGCCAAGCTCGTGCTGCTCGCGCTGGTCTGGTCGTACCTCCATCACCTGCTCGCGGGCCTGCGTCACCTGATCCTCGACGTGCATATCGGGCTCGACTTGAAGGCCGCGCGCATGTCGGCGGCGCTGACGCTCGTGCTCGCGCTGGTCGTGACGCTTGCGATCGGGATGCGGCTATGGTGAGCCCGCACGTCCACGTGCCCGTCGGCGCGCATTACGGCTGGCGCGACTGGCTGGTGCAGCGCGTCACCGCGATCGTCATGCTCGCCTACACGGCGCTGATGATCGGGCTCGCGCTGTGGAACGGCGGCTTCGACTACGCGACATGGCGCTCGATCTTCGCGAACGGCGCGTTCAGGGTGGTGTCGTTCCTGTTCATGGCGTCGCTGCTGTGGCATGCGTGGGTCGGCGTGCGCAATATCCTGATGGACTACGTCAAGCCGGCCGGTGCGCGCCTCCTCCTCGAGTGCATCGTCGTCGCGGTGCTGGTCGCCTACCTCGGCTGGACGATCTCGGTGCTGTGGGGCGGCGCCTGACATGACGGTCCCCGTGCGCCAGTTCGACGCGGTGATCGTCGGCGCCGGCGGCGCCGGCATGCGCGCGGCGATCGAGCTCGCCGAGGCGGGCCTGTCGGTGGCCGTGCTGTCGAAGGTGTTCCCGACGCGCTCGCACACGGTGGCCGCGCAAGGCGGCATCGGCGCGTCGCTCGGCAACATGTCCGACGACAACTGGCTGTGGCACATGTACGACACCATCAAGGGCTCCGACTGGCTCGGCGACCAGGATGCGATCGAGTACATGTGCCGGATGGCGCCGCAGGTGGTGTACGAGCTCGAGCACTTCGGCATGCCGTTCGACCGCAATGCCGACGGCACGATCTACCAGCGTCCGTTCGGCGGCCATTCGGCGAACTTCGGCGAGCGTCCGGTGCAGCGCGCCTGCGCCGCCGCCGACCGCACCGGCCACGCGCTGTTGCACACGCTCTACCAGCGCAACGTGCGCGAGCGCACGCAGTTCTTCGTCGAGTGGATGGCGCTCGACCTGGTGCGCGACGCCGAGGGCGCGGTGCTCGGCGTCGTCGCGATGGAAATGGAGACCGGCGACGTCTACGTGCTGCAGGCCAAGGCGACGATCTTCGCCACCGGTGGCGCAGGGCGCATCTTCGCCGCGTCGACCAACGCCTTCATCAACACCGGCGACGGCCTCGGCATGACGGCACGCGCCGGGTTGCCGCTCGAGGACATGGAGTTCTGGCAGTTCCACCCGACCGGCGTCGCGGGCGCGGGAGTGCTGATCACCGAAGGCGTGCGCGGCGAGGGCGGCATCCTGCTCAACTGCAACGGCGAGCGCTTCATGGAGCGCTACGCGCCGAACCTCAAGGACCTGGCCTCGCGCGACATCGTGTCGCGCTCGATGGACCAGGAGATCAAGGAAGGGCGCGGTTGCGGCCCGCACAAGGACTACGTGCTGCTGAAGCTCGACCACCTCGGCCCCGAGGTGATCAACAAGCGGCTGCCGTCGATCCGCGAGATCGCGATCAAGTTCGCCAACGTCGACCCGATCAAGGAGCCGATCCCGGTCGTGCCGACGATCCACTACATGATGGGCGGCATCCCCACCAACATCCACGGCCAGGTGGTCGCGCCCTCATCTTCGTCACCCGACGGCGACCCCAACGCGGTCGTCGAAGGGTTCTACGCGGTGGGGGAGTGCGCGTGCGTGTCGGTGCACGGCGCGAACCGCCTCGGCACCAACTCGCTGCTCGATCTCGTCGTGTTCGGCCGCGCCGCCGGCGATTTCATCGCCGCGCAGAAGCTGCCGGAGCGCCGCCACAAGCCGCTGCCCAAGGATGCCGCCGAGCGCGCGCTGGCGCGGCTCGCGCACCTCGACGCGGCGAGCGGCGGCGAATCGACGGCGACGCTGGGCGCCGACCTGCGCCGCACGATGCAGACCCACTGCGGCGTGTTCCGCAACGCGGAGTTGCTGAACGAGGGCGTCGCCAAGGTGAAGGAGATCGCCGAGCGCGCGACGCGCGTGACGATCCACGACAAGAGCCGCGTGTTCAATACGGCGCGCGTCGAGGCGCTCGAGCTCGAGAACCTGGTCGAGACGGCAATGGCGACGATCGTGTCGGCGGCGGCGCGCGAGGAGAGCCGGGGCGCGCAGGCGCGCAGCGACTTCCCCGAGCGCGACGACGCGCACTGGCTCAAGCACACGCTGTGGTTTCGCGAGGGCAACCGCCTCGACTACAAGCCGGTCAACCTCAAACCCCTTACCGTCGAGCCATTCCCGCCGAAGGCGCGCACGTACTGAGCCATGAAATTCAGCATCTACCGCTACGACCCGGAAACCGACGCGAAGCCGTACATGAAGGCGTACGACATCGCGCTCGACCCGCACGACCGGATGCTGCTCGACGCGCTGATCCGGCTCAAGTCGGTCGACGACTCGCTTTCGTTCCGCCGCAGCTGCCGCGAGGGCGTGTGCGGCTCCGACGCGATGAACATCAACGGCAAGAACGGTCTCGCTTGCATCACCAACCTGCGCTCCCTCGCCGAGCCGGTGGTGCTGAAGCCGCTGCCCGGCCTGCCGGTGATCCGCGACCTCATCGTGGACATGAGCCAGTTCTTCAAGCAGTACCACTCGATCAAGCCTTACCTCGTCAACGACGAGCCGCCGCCGATGAAGGAGCGGCTGCAGTCGCCGGAGGATCGCGAGGAGCTCGACGGCCTCTACGAGTGCATCCTGTGCGCGTGCTGCTCGACGGCGTGCCCGTCGTTCTGGTGGAATCCCGACAAGTTCGTCGGCCCGGCGGGCTTGCTGCAGGCGTACCGCTTCATCGCCGACAGCCGCGACCGCGCGACCAACGAGCGGCTCGACAACCTCGACGACCCGTACCGGCTGTTCCGCTGCCACTCGATCATGAACTGCGTCGACGTCTGCCCGAAGGGACTCAACCCGACACGGGCCATCGGCAAGATCAAGGACGTGCTGGTGAGGAGGGCCGTGTAGTGGGCGCGCCCCAGGCGCCGGCCGACGCGCCGGCCGCCGGTGGTGCCCCGCTCGCAAACGGCGAAGGCGGCCCCATCTATGCAGCTCGGCTGCGCTGGCGCTGTCGGCGCGGGATGCTCGAGAACGACCTCGTGCTGGCCCGCTTCCTCGACCGCCGCGGCGATGCGCTCTCCGTCGCCGAAGCGGTGGCGCTCGACCGCGCGCTCGATCTCCCCGACAACGAGCTGTGGGAGCTGATCGCGCACCGGCGTGATTGCCTCGACCCCGCGCTCGCGCCGATCATCGACGCGCTGCGCGCAGCCTAGCGCAGCGCCGCACCATGCCTTCGCGGGCGCACACGACGATGGAGCCACTGGAATGACCGACCGCACCGCCACGCTGACCTTCTCCGACGGCTCGCCGCCGATCACGTTCCCGGTGCTCGCAGGCACGACGGGACCGGACGTCGTCGACATCCGCACGCTCTACGGCAAGACCGGCAAGTTCACCTACGACCCGGGCTTCATGTCGACGGCGGCGTGCAACTCGGCGATCACGTTCATCGACGGCGACAAGGGCGAGCTTTTGTACCGCGGCTACCCGATCGAGGAGCTGGCGACGCGCTGCAACTACCTCGAGACCTGCTACCTGCTCTTGTACGGCGAGCTCCCCGGCAAGGCGGAGTACGGGAGCTTCGACAGCCTCGTCACGCACCACACGATGGTCAACGAGCAGATGCAGTTCTTCCTGCGTGGATTCCGCCGCGACGCGCACCCGATGGCGGTGCTGACCGGGCTGGTCGGCGCGATGAGCGCGTTCTATCCCGACTCGATGAACCTCCACGATCCGCGGCAGCGCGAGATCTCGGCGATCCGCCTCATCGCCAAGATGCCGACGCTCGTGGCGATGGCGTACAAGTATTCGATGGGGCAGCCGTACATCTACCCGCGCAACGAGCTGTCGTACGCCGCGAACTTCATGCGCATGATGTTCGCCACGCCCTGCGAGGATTACGTCGTCAACGACGTGCTGGTGCGCGCCCTCGACCGGATCTTCATCCTGCACGCCGACCACGAGCAGAACGCGTCGACGTCGACGGTGCGCCTGTGCGCGTCGTCGGGCACCAACCCGTTCGCGGCAATCGCCGCCGGTGTCGCGTGCCTGTGGGGCCCGGCGCACGGCGGCGCCAACGAGGCGGCGCTGGCGATGCTCTACGAGATCCAGGCGCAGGGCGGCGTCGCCAAGCTCGGCGAGTTCATCGGCAAGGTCAAGGACAAGACGTCGAACGTGCGGCTGATGGGCTTCGGCCACCGTGTGTACAAGAACTACGACCCGCGCGCCAAGCTGATGCGCGAGACCTGCCACGAGGTGCTGGAATCGCTCGGCCTCCACGACGATCCGCTCTTCAAGCTCGCGATGGCGCTCGAGAAGATCGCGCTCGAGGACGACTACTTCGTGCAGCGCAAGCTCTATCCGAACGTCGACTTCTACTCGGGGATCGTGCAGAAGGCGATCGGCATCCCCGTGTCGCTGTTCACGGCCGTGTTCGCGCTGGCGCGCACGGTCGGCTGGATCGCGCAGCTGAACGAGATGATCGCCGACCCCGAGTACAAGATCGGACGGCCGCGCCAGCTGTTTACCGGCGCGACGCGGCGCAGCGTGCCGGCGATCGACGCGCGCTGAAGCGCGCGACAGCGAGGGCGGCCGGGTCTGACCAATCCGCCGCCGGGAGCGAACAATGGGAACGATGAACGAACTTGAATCGACCAGTACGCTGTACGGCGCCAACGCGCCGTTCATCGAGGCGCTCTACGACCAGTACCTCGGCGACCCGGCGTCGGTGCCGGCCGAGTGGCGCGGCTATTTCGACGAGCTGCGCGGGGGCGCGCCCGACGTCGCGCACGAGCCCGTCGTGCAGTCGTTCGTCGAGCTCGGCAAGACCCGCAAGGTCGCTGGCGCGATGGTCGACGCGCAAACGATGGCCAAGCAGGTGCTGGTGCTGCGCCTCATCAGCAAGTTCCGCACGCTGGGCTTCTTCGCCGCGGACCTCGATCCGCTGAAGCGCGCCGAGACCCCGTACCTGCCCGACCTCGACCTGCGCACCTACGGCTTCACCGACGCCGACATGGAGACCGAGTTCGATGTCGGCTCGCTCAAGGCGGGCACGGCGCGGATGCGCCTGCGGGACATCATCGCGATGCTGCGCGAGACGTACACGCGCACCATGGGCCTCGAGTACATGTACATCTCGGACACGCCGGTCAAGCGCTTCTTCCAGGAGCGGGTCGAGCCGACGCGCGCGCACGCCACCTACACGTCCGAGCAGCGCCTTCACATCCTCGAGCGGCTCACCGCCGCCGAGACGCTCGAGCGCTACCTGCACACCAAGTACGTCGGCCAGAAGCGCTTCTCGGGCGAGGGCGGCGACACGCTGATCCCGATGCTCGACCACCTGATCCAGCGCGCCGGCGCCGCCGGCGTGCAGGAGATCGTCATGGGGATGGCGCACCGCGGCCGCCTCAACGTGCTGGTCAATACGCTCGGCAAGATCCCCGCCGATCTCTTCCTCGAGTTCGAGGGCAAGGCGCACGCCGACCTGCCGGCCGGCGACGTCAAGTACCACCAGGGCTTCTCGTCCGACGTCGTGACGGCGGGCGGGCCGGTGCACCTGACGCTCGCGTTCAACCCGTCGCACCTCGAGATCGTCAACCCGGTGGTCGAGGGCAGCGTGCGCGCGCGCCAGCACCGCCGCGACGACCGTACCGGCGACCAGGTGCTGCCGGTGCTGATCCACGGCGACGCGGCCATCGCGGGCCAGGGCGTCAACCAGGAAGTGCTCAACATGGCGCAGACCCGCGGCTACTACACCGGCGGGACCGTGCACATCGTCGTCAACAACCAGATCGGCTTCACCACGTCCGACCCGCGCGACACGCGCGGCACGACCTACTGCACCGACATCGCCAAGATGGTCGACGCGCCGATCCTGCACGTCAACGGCGACGATCCGGAGACGTGCCTGTTCGCGATCGAGCTCGCGATGGACTACCGGCAGAGGTTCCACCAGGACGTGTTCATCGACCTGGTCTGCTTCCGCCGCTACGGCCACAACGAGGCCGACGAGCCGATGATGACGCAGCCGTTGATGTACAAGAAGATCGCGCAGCATCCGGGCACGCGGCGCAAGTACGCCGAGGCGCTCGCCGCCGACGGCGTCACCACGCTCGAGGACAGCGATGCGATGGTCGCCGCCTATCGCACCGCGATGGACAAGGGGCAGAACACCAACACGACGATCATCGCCAACTACAAGCCGCCGTTCACCGTCGACTGGAAGCCCTACATCGGCCGCCACTGGACGGACCAGGTCGACACCGCGGTGCCGCTCGCGAAGCTTGAGGCGCTCTCGGCGCGCGTCACCACGCTGCCCGACAACTTCAAGCTGCACTCGCGCGTCGAGAAGGTGATCGCCGAGCGCAAGGCGATGGGCGAGGGCAAGGTCGCGCTCGACTGGGGGATGGGCGAGACCCTCGCGTACGCGACGCTGCTCGACGAGGGCCACGGCGTGCGGCTGTCCGGCGAAGACGTCGGGCGCGGCACGTTCTCGCACCGCCACGCGGTGCTGCACGACCAGAACCGCGACAAGTGGGACGGCGGCTCGTGGGTCCCGCTCGAGCACATCAAGGAAGGCCAGCCGACGTTCGAGATCATCGACTCGGTGCTGACCGAGCAGGCGGTGCTCGCGTTCGAATACGGCTACTCGACGTCGGATCCCGCGCGGCTCATCGTCTGGGAAGCGCAGTTCGGCGATTTCGTCAATGGCGCGCAGGTCGTCATCGACCAGTTCATCAGCGCGGGCGAGGTGAAATGGGGCCGGATCTGCGGGCTGACGCTGCTCCTGCCGCACGGCTACGAAGGGCAGGGTCCCGAGCACTCGTCGGCGCGACCCGAGCGCTTCCTGCAGCTTTGCGCGCAGCACAACATGCAGGTGTGCGTGCCGACGACGCCCGCGCAGATCTTCCACCTGCTGCGCCGCCAGATGCTGCGGATGTTCCGCACGCCGCTCATCGTGATGAGCCCGAAGAGCCTGTTGCGCCACAAGGAAGCGGTGTCGCCGCTCGCCGACCTCGCGCGAGGCGGCTGGCAGAACGTCATCGATGAGATCGATCCGATCGACGCGGCGAAGGTGCGCCGCGTGCTGGTGTGCGCCGGCAAGGTCTACTACGACCTCCTCGCGTGGCGCCGCGAGCACAAGATCGCCGACATCGCGATCGTGCGCCTCGAGCAGGAATATCCGTTCCCGCACGAGGACTACAAGCGCGTCGTCAACCGCTATCGCAATGCCACCGAGGTGGTGTGGGTTCAGGAAGAGCCGCAGAACCAGGGCGCGTGGTACCGGTTGCAGGCGTACCTTCGCGCCGACCTCGACGCGAGCAAGCTGCTCGCCTATGCGGGCCGGCGGATCTCGGCATCGCCCGCCGTCGGCTACGCGTCCAAGCATGTGGCCGAGCAGAAGGCGCTCGTCGAGGAAGCCTTCGCCGACAAGCTCAAGACCGGCGAGATGGTGCTCGCGCGTTAACGGAAGCGAATCCCATGCGCATCGAAGTCAAGGTCCCGCAGCTCCCCGAGTCCGTCGCCGAGGCGACGCTCGTCAACTGGCACAAGAAGCCGGGCGAGGCGATCAAGCGCGACGAGAACCTCATCGACATCGAGACCGACAAGGTCGTGCTCGAGCTTCCCGCGCCGGCCGACGGCGCGATGGCGGAAATCGTCAAGCCGGACGGCAGCACGGTGACGTCGGGCGAGGTGATCGCCGTCATCGATACCGACGCGGCGGCGAGCGGAAAGCCCGCCGCTGCGGCGGCACCCGCGCCCGCTGCCAAGGCGCAAGCGCCGGCGAAGCAACCCGCCGCGCCCGCGGCGGCGCAAGCCGCTGCGCGTCCCGCGAGCGCACCGGCGTCACAATCCGCCGCACGTCCGGCGCAGACATCGGCGCCGGCCGGCGGCGCGAGCGCCACCGCATTGCCCGCGGCGCGCAAGCTGATGGCCGAGCAGGATGTCGCAGCCTCCGGCGTGAGCGGAACCGGCCGCGGCGGTCGCATCACCAAGGGAGACGTCCTGTCCGCGGTCGAGGCGCGATCGGTGCAGCCGACGCCGGCACCGTCGACGCCGGCCGCGCGCGCGCCTGACCCCGCGGCACCCGCGATCCAGGGCGCGCGCCCCGAGCAGCGCGTGCCGATGTCGCGGCTGCGCGCGCGCATCGCCGAGCGGCTGGTGCAATCGCAGTCGACGGCGGCCATCCTGACGACGTTCAACGAAGTCAACATGCAGCCGGTGATCGAGCTGCGCAGCCGCTACAAGGAGCGCTTCGAGAAGGAGTTCGGCGTCAAGCTCGGCTTCATGAGCTTCTTCGTCAAGGCCGCCGTGCACGCGCTGCGCAAGTTCCCGCTGGTCAACGCGTCGATCGACGGCAACGACATCGTCTACCACGGCTACTACGACATCGGCATCGCGGTCGGCAGCCCGCGGGGGCTCGTCGTGCCGATCCTGCGCGACGCCGACCAGTCGTCGCTCGCCGAGATCGAGCAGCAGATCGCCGACTTCGGCAAGCGCGCGCAGGACGGCAAGCTCACGATCGAGGAGCTCACCGGCGGCACGTTCTCGATCTCCAACGGCGGCGTGTTCGGCTCGATGCTGTCGACACCGATCATCAACCCGCCGCAGTCGGCGATCCTCGGCGTGCATGCGACCAAGGACCGGCCGGTGGTCGAGAACGGGCAGATCGTCATCCGCCCGATGAACTATCTCGCGCTCTCGTACGATCACCGCATCGTCGATGGCCGTGAGGCGGTGCTGTCGCTCGTCGCGATCAAGGAAGCGCTCGAGGATCCCGCGCGGATGCTGCTGGGGCTCTGACACGATGGCCGACACCTACGACGTCGTCGTCATCGGCGGCGGGCCCGGCGGCTACACGGCGGCGATCCGCGCCGCGCAGCTCGGCTTCTCCGTCGCCTGCATCGACGACTGGACGCGCGCCGGCGGCAAGGCAGCGCTCGGCGGCACCTGCACCAATGTCGGCTGCATCCCGTCGAAGGCTCTGCTGCAATCGTCGGAGAACTTCGAGCATGCGTCGCACGGCTTTGCCGAGCACGGCATCCGCATCGGCGAGGCGACGATCGACGTCGCGGCGATGCTGGCGCGCAAGGACAAGGTCGTCGGCCAGAACAACGACGGCATCGCGTATCTCTTCAAGAAGAACAAGGTCGCGTTCCTGCCGGGCAAGGGTGCGTTCGCCAAGCGCGGCGACGACGGCTTCATGATCGACGTGACGGGCAGCGCGCCGGCGTCGGTGACCGGCCGCCACGTGATCGTCGCCACCGGGTCGGTGCCGCGCGCGCTGCCCGGCGTCGCGTTCGACGACAAGCTCGTGCTCGACAACGCCGGCGCGCTCGCGCTTGCCGCCGTGCCGAAGCGCCTCGGCGTGGTCGGCGCCGGTGTCATCGGCCTCGAGCTCGGCAGCGTCTGGCGCCGCCTTGGCGCCGACGTGGCGATCCTCGAGGCGCTGCCGCAGTTGCTCGGCGCCGCCGACGACGCAGTCGCGAAGGAGGCGGCGAAGCAGTTCGCGCGACAGGGGCTCACGATCGAGCTTTCCGCGAAGATCTCCAGGGTCGCGTCCGGCAAGAACGACGTCACCGTCGAATGGACCGATGCGAGCGGCGCGGCGCGCAAGGACGTGTTCGACCGGCTCATCGTCGCGATCGGCCGCGCGCCCAACACCGACGGCCTCGGCGCCGACAGGATCGGCCTCGCGATCGACGCGCGCGGCTTCATCGCCGTCGACGACGATTGCGCGACCAACGTGCCCGGCGTCCATGCGATCGGCGACGTCGTGCGCGGGCCGATGCTCGCGCACAAGGCCGAGGAGGAGGGTGTCGCGATCGCCGAGCGCCTCGCCGGGCAGAAACCGCATGTCGACTTCGCCACCGTGCCCTGGGTCATTTACACGGCGCCCGAAATCGCATGGGTCGGCGCGACGGAGCGGCAGCTGAAGGAGCGCGGCGTCGCGGTGAAGACGGGGCAGTTCCCGTTCAGCGCCAACGGCCGGGCGCGTGCGATGGGCGAGACGCGCGGCTTCGTCAAGATCGTCGCGGACGCCGCGACCGACCGCGTGCTCGGCGTGCACGCGATCGGGCCGATGGTTTCCGAGCTCATCGCCGAGGGCGTGATGGCGATGGAGTTCGGCGCGTCGAGCGAGGACATCGCGCGCATTTGCCACGCGCATCCGACGCTGTCCGAGGCGACGAAGGAAGCGGCGCTCGGCGTGCTCGGCCGCCAGCTCAACCT
>Ga0070679_100006354_pt1 | contig 11002 bp, 11 predicted proteins | sample KBSC63BmetaG_FD_65652 | JGI IMG/M metagenome (GOLD analysis project Ga0070679, IMG submission 65652) | Corn rhizosphere microbial communities from Kellogg Biological Station, Michigan, USA - KBS C6-3B metaG | ecosystem: Host-associated > Plants > Roots > Rhizosphere | place: USA: Michigan... | reverse complement strand
CAAGTGCGGCACCCATTCCCGACAGACGTCCGCGATGATCGGCAGGAGCGAGCTCCGGCATCATTGCGTTGTAAAACGGCTGCGCACCCTGGTACGCATAGTTGGCTATGACGAACGCGGTGATCACGCCGAACAACGCAACCGGATTCGCCACTCGTGTCGACATTACACCTGTGATTCCTTCGCCAATCAGCGGCAAACCCAGCTGACCAAGGGCGGCAATCACAATCGTCGCCCCGCAAGCGATGAGCGTAAAGCCGACTACCCACGGCTTCCGTCGTTGCGTTGCGTCCGAGATCGCGCCGAAGATCGGTATCGACACAACCACGAGTGCTGACGCAATCCCGTTTGCCAGAGCGTAGAGAGTGTTCGAATGGCCAAGATCAGCAACGAGCCACGCGGCAAAGTAGAGCGTGGCGATGTTCATCGAGAACACCGTATTCGCGAAGTCGTAGAGCGCCCAGCTCAGTCTTTCGCGAAGTGGCGCGAGTGGAGGATTGATATCGCCCGCGGCAGTTACGTCGAACCCTGCCGTACCGGTTGCTTCAGCTTGATTGATCGAGGTTAACGTTGCCGAGTCCATTTAGCTCCTCGTTGAATTACCCGCGCGTTTACTCTACACCAGTGTCTCGGCCACTCGAATACGTAGGTTGACGTAGCAGCAGATGCGTACTCGACGTTCCTGCAGTTGCCGGACAAATTACGGCCATGACAGCACGTCTGTGTTCCTGCTGGTTGATTGCATTTACTTGCTTGGTCCCGGCTTGCCGTGGCCGTGATCGACAGGCCGCTGATTCCACACGTGCCCTTCCCGCTGTTTATCCGGCCGGACCTGGTGAGAACACCAACTGGAACGCCGAAGCAGGACCGTTGATGATCGCGGCCGCCGGCGGAAGTCTGGATAGCGTGAACGTAGTACTTCCGTACGCGACTGACAGCACGATTGAATCACTCCAGGGAATTGGACCGCCAACCTCCGGAGTGACATTCGATTTATTCGGGCGCGGTGGCAAAATCGCCTCGTCCCTGCGAGTGGTCCCCATCTCTCAAATCGATACGACTCAGGAATGTTATTCCTGGCCGGCGGCCAGACTTCAATCGACACCTGGAAACTGGCAGATCGGATTCGCAACCGGACATGCGCAGCCGATCGCGCTCGACTCGATCGAAGCTATGTCCAGCCGAGACTCGGCCGGTCTCGCAGCTGCGGTGACACAAGCCGCGGCTACACTGTCAACGACGGGTCGGGATCCAACCTTCAGGGGTCTCCCGTTCCGGGTGCGCTCCGCGTACACGTTTCAGCTCGACACGAATCAGGTAGTCATTGCTGATGTCGTTCGCACCGTTAACGAAGAAGCGAAACCACGCGTCGAGCACCTGCTGATCGTAGGAGAAAGAGCGCTGGGAACGAATGGAAAATTCGACGTCAGTTACTTCACGCGAAACGCGGGGCCCGAAGACTCGACGCCGGTGACTGCGATTCTATCCGTGGTGGCTCTGGGTTCAGCGCACCGACCAGTCATCGTGGTCAATGTCGAATACGACGACGGCGGAAAGTTCGGGTTCGTGGAACGTGATGCGCAGGGCAAATGGCACGCGACCTGGAAAAGTGCTTACACCGACTGCTGAACCGACGTGGGGGAACGTGGCTAGAGTCCTGTCGGTGCGTTCACAAAACTCCATGGAACGTCGTATTTCTCGCCGAGGTGCTGCGCCAGCGCGGTGACACCGAGCGTCTCTGTCGCATAATGCCCGGCATAGATGATGGTGACGCCGGCCTCCTCTGCTTGTACTGCGGTATGGTGCGGACCTTCGCCGACGATAAGAGTGTCGATTCTCTTTCTCCCGGCTTCCTTGAGCGTGTCGCTTGATGCGCCGGCACCGGTACAGATTGCCCATCTGCGAGTACGCTGACGTGGAGCTAGTGGCGTGACGCGTACTTCGCTCGAGTACTTGCTGGCAAATTGTTTTGCGCTGTGAACGATGACCGCAGTCTCGACGTCGCTCTCTCCGCTGACACCAATGAAAATTTCTTCGTATTGCGCAAAACTGTCCGTTGGCGTGAGCTTCAACTCCCTTGCGAGCAGTACGTTGTTGCCAAGAGTTGAATGTCGATCGAGCGGCAGATGTGATGCATAAACGGCGATGTCATTTTCAATGAGAAGCCGTAGCCGCTCGTAGGCAGGTCCCTGGATCGGACCGAAGCCGTTCCAGAACATCCCGTGGTGAACGATGAGCAGGTTGGCCGATGCTTCGATCGCCCCTTTGATCGAACGTGTCGAGAAATCGACTGCGGCAGCGATTCCTTTGACCGGAGATCTGTTCTCTAACTGGAGCCCGTTCAGTGCCGCCGAGTAGTCCGGCGTTGCAGATGTCTCCAATAGCTCATCTGTATAGGAAACCAGCTCGTGAATCCCCGTCATTCGACCCCTGCATCTTTGTGTGGAGAACTCGGCCCTAAGGGCGCACTAGAACTGTGTAACTCCTTGTCAGATAAGTAGTTACAGCTCAGGTTCACAACACTGTTGATTAGTCGGGTACTCCCATTTTCTCCATCAATCTCTGAAGGTCATCTGCAGAGTAGAATTGCACCGACAGCGTACCGGCGTTGTTGGGCCCAACTTTTAGCAAAACGTCGGTTTGAAGGTACCGGCGTAGTCTGTCCTCGATCCGACGGGCCTCTGCTGGCTGTTTATCCGCTCGACGCGGCCTCCCAGTTTTCTTTCCATCTCGCGGTCCTGCGACATCTCGAAGCCGTCGCTCAACGTCCCTCACCGTGAGACCTTCGGCCACGATCTCGCGAGCGAGACTCACAATTACCTCTGAGTCGTCAAGGCCGAGTAGAACCTTTGCGTGCCCCATCGTGAGATGGCCTTCCTGCAACAGCTGGCGAGCTATCGCGGGTAGCTGAAGCAGGCGAAGCATGTTGGCGATCGTCGATCGGTCTTTGCCAACGGTTTCTGCTATCTGCTGCTGAGTCAGGCCGAACTGATCCGCGAGCTGGTGGTAGCCCTCACCCTCTTCTATTGGATTCAAGTCGGCCCGCTGGAGATTTTCTACCAATGCCAGAGTCAATAGCGTGCGGTCATCGATTTCCTTGATAATCGCGGGAATTTCTTTCCACCCAAGACTACTGGCTGCGCGCAGACGACGTTCACCGGCGATGAGCTCGAAGCCATCCTTGCCCGCGCGTCGGCGAACCGTGATCGGCTGAAGAAGCCCGCTCGCGCTCAGACTTTCCTTGAGCTCGTTGAGCTCTTCGATGTTGAACTCTTGCCGAGGCTGGAAAGGATTTCGACCGATCTGCGAAATGGGGATCGACTTGAGTGCGCCCTCATCGCTCGAGGCGAGACCTGTGGCACTTCCGAGTAACGCTTCCAGTCCCCTTCCCAGCCGGCGTGGTGTTTTCTCAGTTGCCACCGTCGTCTCCTTGCGCGGTTCGTTGAATCAGCTCCTTTGCGACGTTCATGTATGCCTGTGCCCCAACCGAGGCGACGTCGTAGAGGATGATTGGCTTGCCGAAGCTCGGCGCCTCTGCCAGACGGACATTTCGTGGTACGACGTTCCTGAATACCTTCGGTCCGAAGTACTCCCGCGCGTCGTCGGCAACCTGCCTGGAAAGATTGAGGCGAGAGTCGTACATGGTGAGCAGTACGCCATCGATGCCCAGCTTTTCATTCGCGCTGTGCTGAACACGGTGCACGGTGTTCAAAAGCTGGGAGAGTCCTTCCAGAGCGTAGTATTCGCACTGGAGCGGGATCAACAGGGCGTCAGCGGCGACGAGCATGTTGATGGTGATCAGCCCCAGCGAGGGCGGGCAGTCAATTATTACGTAGTCGTAGTCCTCCCTCAAGGAATCGACTGCCCCGCTCATTACATGGTCCCGATCCTCCTTATCGACCAATTCGACTTCGGCAGCCGCCAGATCCGGCGTCGCGCCAATTACGTCGAGCTTCTCGAATTGGACCGAGGTCTGTCGGGATGATCTGAAATCGGAATTCCCGACCAGGACATCGTACAATGTGAGCGGCACATTTTCCTTCTGGAGACCAACTCCGCTCGTCGCATTTCCCTGCGGATCCGCGTCAACGAGAAGCGTGCGTTGCTCGGCCGCGGCGAGGCTGGCGGCGAGGTTTACTGCGGTGGTCGTTTTGCCGACGCCACCCTTCTGGTTGGCGATTGCGATGATACGCGCCACGAAATTCCGGTAAAGGGTTGGCGCGTAATCTACCTACGGCGTGAGGGGGTTTCCACGTGGAACGACCCTAAGGTGTTCCACGTGGAAACATCACCACTTCTAACGGCTGGGGTTGAACTTCCAGCGGGTGCTGACGTCGACCGAGAGGGTTTCGTCGCCAGGATTTATTGGTGTGGATGCCTGTGCTTCGTCCGCCACTTTCATCATCATCATCGGTCGGGGCGGAGGCGGCGAGTAGGAACCAACATTGATCTCGAGCAGACCGCCGAGTGATCCACCAGCGGCCCGAGCCGCAGCCTCTGCATCGGCACGGGCTTTCTCTATTGCTGACGCGATGGCGGTCCTTCGTGCTGCGTCCGTGTTGGAAGCGTAAAACTGCAACGAGTTGATGTTGTTCGCACCGTGTGAAAGCGCGGCATCGATGACTGGCCCGACCTGGCTCAGTTTGCGAACATCCACCACGATGGTGTTGGTCACGTTGTAGCCGATAATCACCGGCTCCTTACCCGGGTCGAAGCGTTGTTCCGGGTACACGTTGTAACTGATCGTGGAGAGCTGGTCATTGCCGAATCCCAGCGCTCTGAGAGCGGCAAAAACCGCCTGCTGCTTTTTCGCGTTCTCGGCGGCGGCTGCTTCAGCAGTGGCAGCTCGGGTCTGGACGCCGACCTGAATGGTGGCCCGATCGGGAGAGACTTTTATCTCACCATGGCCGACCACCGCAATCTGCGGAATCGGCTCCATTGTCGCCATAGTGGCCTGTGCATGGGCGCCAACTGGCGCTAACAAGAGGCTAATTATACCAAATTTCCTGTTCATTCTATTCTCGGGGTGGAAGTGATCTATAACTGGAGACGTCTTGTCCGCGGCGACTTGCACACCTCAGGCTGAAAGCACCCGCTCGATGTCATGGATCTGGCTGAGGTTCATTCCTACGATACCCTCGGTCTCACTGCGCATCAGCATGTTGGCGAATTTCGCGCCCCATACGATTTCATCGGCTTCGTAAGACGAGCGCGAATGAACTGTCTGGGACAGCGTTTCATCAGTCGCAATCAACAGCACCAGCAGCTCCGCATCGGCCTCTAGCAGATCGGAGTGCGTCAAACCGAACATTGGACTGGCGGGAGTTATGGGGTGCACGATCGTCCAGCTCAATGGAAAGAAGACAACGCGATTTCTTTCCAGCTCCAGCTCGTAAAATCTTCTGACGGTCGACGTGCCGCTGCGCTCTATCTTCGTCAGGATTGCCTGCACCTGCACGTCGATCAGCTGGCTGCTTCGAGCATTCGCAATTCTGAATTCGAGTGCGGTGACGCCTCTGTAGGGAGCGACGACGGCATTTCGGCTGTAGATGACTCGAGCCGAAGGTCGTGAAAAGCGGGCGAAGATCACACCCGTCGCCAGTGCGACGCCTACGATGTTGAGGAGAGCCTCGATGGTAACCAGAACGTTCGGGACGACTCCGACCGGGACGATGTTGCCGTACCCGATTGTCGCAAACGTATCGACGCTGAAGAAGAACGCCCGAAAGAAAGGCTGGTTCGAGAAATATCCGGCGCTCGATTGAAGCGCATCCGGTCCGCAGAGAAGAAAAGCAACTGCGAACAGACCGTTGATCGAGATGTAGGTGACAGCAATGAACGCCAGGAACTGGGGCCACGAGATCCTCAGCAGCCAATGATAGAGGCTTAGCGACGAGAGCGGATCGAGCCCCTCGAGGGCTACGTTGAAACTGCCATCGCGGTTCAGAAGCCTGCGCCGAGTTCCTCGCGCAACTTCGGTCCCGAATCCAAGGTCTCTGAATTCGTCTTTGTCGGCGGCGCCCGTCTGCGGAGTAAGCGTCGAAGTCATTGAGGAATGCTCGTATGGCGATGACGTCGGAAGGAAAATGGCCCGACTCAAAGGGTAAAGCTACATTGCGGCGATGAAATCCCGGGATCGATCCGTTGGCAGAGCGACGGCGCAAATCATCGCGTCCGCGCTCAGCTTCGGATCGATCTCCGTCCTCACGGTTCTGACTACCGGAGCCGGCGTTCCTCTGCTAACGGTCATGGCGTGGCGCTACGTCCTCGGCGCACTGCTGCTCGCCACGTCCGCACGATCTGCCACGACCCAATCCGTTTCCCGACGCCAGATAGCCCAATTGCTTCTGATAGGTGGATTCGGACAGGCGCTAATTACATATCTGAGTCTTTATTCCCTGCGCTACATACCAGTCGGCCCGCTCGCTTTTCTTTTCTATACCTATCCAGCGTGGGTGGCAGCGATCGCTGCGCTGAGAAAGACCGAGCGACTCACCGCTGTACGAGGCACCGCCCTCGTGCTGGCGCTCGTCGGAGTCACGGTGATGGTGGGAGCACCGGTGGAGAAGCTCAACCCGATCGGTGTGGGGCTCGCGCTCGCATCAGCGCTGCTCTACTCGATCTATTTGCCGGCACTCGAGCACGTTCAGGAAGGCGTCCCCGCGATGTTTGCAACGTTTCTGCTGATCCTCGGCGCCGCCATCACATTCGTCATCGCTGCCGGGCTCACTCAGGAGCTGTTCATTCCACGAGACACGTCAGTGTGGGTGAACATCATTCTCCTGGCAGTCGTCTCGACGGTAATCGCGTTCTCGGCGCTCATAAAGGGACTGTCTGTGCTGGGCCCGGTGAGAACGGCGATAATCGCCACCGTCGAGCCTTTCTTCACGGCGATTCTCGGTATGCTTGTCCTCGGGAACCAACTTGGCGCCGCAACTATCATTGGCGGCGTCTTCATAGCCGCGGCGATACTGATAATCGAATGGAGCTCGACGAGAGCGGGAGCGACTAACTCGTAGCAGCCAGTCGCTTTCTTCGCTCGACCTCGATTACCAGATTCTGCAAATCGCTGGGACTCACACCAGGAATGCGGGATGCTTGCGCGAGGGTGGCGGGCTTCAGCCGGGCGAGCTTCTGACGTGCCTCGAAGGAAAGCGATCGCATCTCGCCGTAATCCAGCTCAGAATCGAGAGAAAAATCTCCCATTCGGCGCATTCGATCCGCCTGTACGCGCTCGCGTTCGAAATAGCCGGCATACTTGATCTCGAGATCCGCCGTGACCAACGCGTCCGGACCAAGGTCATCGCCAACGCCAGCCGCGTTGAACAACGCGCCGAGCGAGACATCCTGTCGCCTCGCGACCTCGAGGATTCTTACGGCATGAACGAGGGGTGCGCTCCCGGCGTTTGCAAGAATGTCAGCAGCGTCGGCAGGTGCGATGCTGGTCGACTCGGCGAGTTGAAGCGCCGAATCCTCCTCAGCGAGTCTTTTTCTGATCACTTCCTGCTCGGCGTGAGTGAAGATGCCAAGACGCATTCCGATCGGCCCCAGACGCCGGATCGCATTGTCCTGACGAACGGTCAGGCGGAACTCGGACCGCGATGTGAAAAGCCGATAAGGTTCGTCCACTCCGCGCGTAACCAGGTCGTCGATCAAAACTCCGATGTAGGAAGTCTCTCTACCGAGAATGAGTGGCTGCTTTCCCTGGACTGAAAGCGCAGCATTCAATCCTGCCACCAGCCCCTGACCGGCGGCCTCTTCGTAGCCGGTCGTACCATTTATCTGGCCGGCGAAGTAAAGACCAGGAACAGATCTGACCTGGAGGGAAGCGTCGAGCTGTGTCGGCGGATAGTAGTCGTACTCGATAGCGTAGCCCGCTCGATTCATTTTTACATCGGCAAGTCCGCGCACAGAGCGAAGAATCTCGAGCTGCACCTCCGCGGGGAGCGATGTCGAGAGCCCGTTGACGTAAAGCTCCTTCGTGTCGTGACCTTCCGGCTCCAGAAAGAGCTGATGCCGATCGGCCTGCGGAAACTTCACGATCTTGTCCTCGACCGACGGACAGTAACGCGGCCCGCGTGACGAGATTGAGCCACCGTACATCGCCGACCTGCTGATGTTCTCCTGAATTATTCTCTTGCCGTCGGCTTCGAGATAAGTGATCCAGCAGGGCATCTGTTCCGGATGACGACTGCCGGAGATCTGACGACGGCCCCCAGTCCAGAAATGCGACCACGAATAATCGAACTGTTCAATCTCGCTTTCCTGGATTTCGAGCCGAGAATAATCGACGGTCCGGCCATCGATTCTCGGGGGAGTGCCGGTCTTGAAGCGCGCAACGACCAGACCTGCCTGCTCGAGCTGCTCGGCCAGATGCGTGCTCGCCGCTTCGCCCGCACGTCCTCCCGAAATCTGGGTCCCGGTTCCAATGTGGATTCGGCCGCGCAGGAACGTCCCGGTGGTGATGACCACGCTTCGAGTGGCAAACCGCCTGCCCTCCACTGTCTCAACACCGACCACCCTGCCGTCGCCGGGATCGAAAACAAGGCGTGCGACCGTTCCCTGGACGGTTTGCAGATTCGTCTGTTGCTCGATCAAGGTGCGGACAGCGCGACGATAGAGTCCACGATCACACTGCGCGCGTGGTGCCCATACTGCCGGGCCTTTGCTGCGATTGAGCATCCGGAACTGAATCATGGCAAGGTCGGTCGCCCTGGCCATGATCCCGCCCAGCGCGTCGACTTCGCGGACAACCGTTCCCTTGGCGACTCCCCCGATTGCCGGGTTGCATGACATCTGCCCGATTGTCTCGAGCGCGCTGGTCACAAGCGCGACACGTGAACCGAGTCGAGCAGCAGCCACCGCCGCTTCCGTACCGGCGTGACCTCCACCGACGACGATGACGTCGAACTCGGTTTCGAAACCCTGAGACATGGACATACATTAAAGATAAGAGGCCTCCGTGCCGCGTGAGTTAGTCTCCTATCGCATCTAATTAATGGCAGTTGAAATACGGTCTGGTCAGCCGGTTATTGTAATTCTGCAGCAGTCGTTTGAGCGAGCCGGACTGGTCAGAAGCGCTATCGACGCGCGCTTCAACCTCACTGATCAGGAATTTCGAGTGGAGGAAGGTCTGGTCGTTCTTGGACCCCTGCCTTCCGATGATTTGATTGCGCCGCTCATCGAAGCACTCGAGGCAAACGGGCTGGTCTATTTCGACGATTTCTTCGACCTGAGCGGAAACTGGCCGGAGTGGCTTTCGCTATATGCGCGTGGCGTGAGAGGTCGAAGCGGCTAAAGTCGCTGTTCCACCACGGCCCACTCCTCGACGAAGGCGACGCCTCCCTCGATTCGGTCGATCACTACGTCTTCTCCGGCGGAGAGAGTTTTGGTATTCAGCGATTTCGCCGCCACCCGGATCTCACGGCCCCGCAGCGCATAGCTGATTTCGCCGGGCTCGGTGGAAGTGATGTCCCGGGTCACGACCGCAAAGTGGCCTTGAATCTCTTCGTGACTGGGAGATGAATCGGTCGGCAATCCACGCAGCGCCCACCGAGCCAGCAGCGTGATCATCCCGCTAATAGCGGCGGCGCCGGTGGCTGCGGCGATCAACAAGACACCCCAGCCGGGGAGACTCGTTCGAGTCGCAATCGGATAGCCCGCCGCGCCGAATCCAATTGTGAAAGCCGCGAGCGCGGGCAGGTTGAAAAACGGAGAAGGGACGCGCGACCGATAGTCGCGCGTGCGCTCGACACCGTGGAGCATGGCGTACACCGCCAGCAGCAGACCAGCGATGAACGACACGAGAAAGACCACCGGAAGCACTTTCAACCCCGACTTGCTACGTGGATTCGGATAATCTCTGGCTCAGGAACCCAGATACTTCCTGAACCACGAAATCGTTGCCGGCCAGGCAGCTCTCGCGGCTGTCATGTTCGCGCCGTTCATCCCGGTCTGCTGGCGGAGAAATCCGTGTCCGGCGCCCGGATAAATGTTGTACGTGTAGGTCTTGCCCAATGCACGCATTGCGGTATCGGCGGGCGGAATCGTGGCGTCAACCCGCGCGTCGTTTCCCGCGTACAGGCCGAGAACCGGAGCAGTGACTGACGCGAGGTCGCTGGTTTTCGGCGAGACCCCGTAATACACGACCGACGCGCCGAGGCCTGGTGCGTGCACGGCGTGGGCGAAAGACACGCCACCACCCCAGCAGAATCCGACGATACCGTACTTCTTGGTCGCGGCGGGCAGCGACATGCCGTACTTGGCAACCGCATCAAGCTGCTTTTGAACCCAGGCCGGATTCAGAGTTCTGATCGAATCGGTGGCAACGCGAGCAACCAGACTATCGGGACCACTGGGAAGATTTTTCATCGTCAGCAGGTCGGGTGCGATCGCTATGAACCCGTCGGCAGCGAGCTGGTCAGCGACAGCGCGGACCCAGGTCGACAATCCGAAGATCTCGTGCACGACAACCACCACCGGAGCATTGGTGCTTCTTTCAGGGTACACGATCCACGTGTGGAGACTGTCGCCGTCGCCAGTGCGGATCATCGCCCACTCGCCGTGTCGTGGTGATGTGCTCAATCGCGCAGCGGCTCCCGCTGCATCGGCAGGAAGCGAGCTGGATGTGTCCGCGGCCGGCATCGTCGCCGCTGAAGACATCGTGTGATCGGAATGTGCATCCGTCGCAGGGTTGGCCTGGGTGGTAGTACAGGCTACGGCACTGATCAAGGCCAACATTCCGAATCCGTACGCTGATTGAAGTCGCATGTCACCCTATCCTCTGTTTGGCAGCCGCATCTTTTCTCGCAGCCAGCGTGAAGCTCTCAGCAAAGAACTCGCCCACCCGATATTCCGCATAATAAAACGGGCGCCACGGCCAGAATCCAGCTACGAAGCCGGCGTGACCTCCCTTCGCTACAAACTCGATATGAAGAGCAGGATTCTCTCTGGCGACTTTTCGGACATCGTCGAGAACCTCCGGTGGCAGCATCGGGTCATC
>Ga0070679_100006347_pt1 | contig 11007 bp, 9 predicted proteins | sample KBSC63BmetaG_FD_65652 | JGI IMG/M metagenome (GOLD analysis project Ga0070679, IMG submission 65652) | Corn rhizosphere microbial communities from Kellogg Biological Station, Michigan, USA - KBS C6-3B metaG | ecosystem: Host-associated > Plants > Roots > Rhizosphere | place: USA: Michigan... | reverse complement strand
GCGGATATCGTGCTGCCACGCGGTGCAACTCCGGCGATTGGATATTGTCTCGTGCCCGCGCTTGCGCGCGGAGCCGGGCAACGTTTGCTCTTTTTCCTAACTGGTATCTGCACCGCGCTCACTTGGATCGGCTACATCCTTGAGCCCGCCGGTGCGGCCTGGTGGATGTCGGTCTTCGATCGCGCGATGGTCACAGGGGTGCTGTGGCTGGCGCTGTTGCTGGTATGGCGGCGTCTTCAGGCCGAGAGCGCACTGGCGCGCCAGACAGAGGCACTGCGAAAAACCGTGCGTGAGTTGCATCGGTCAAACGCAGAACTGGAGAACTTCGCCTCCATTGTTTCTCACGATCTTCGAGGCCCGCTGAATTCGATCGCTCTGGCTATCAGAATCATTTCTTCGCAACCTGCCATTCAGTCTGATCCGGAGTGCAATCAGTGGATCGACTCAATAGTCGCGGAAATCGCCCGGATCGGTAGTCTCATCCAAAGGCTCCTGGCGTACGGGCACATCGGCGCCGGCGAAGCGATGCTGTCGGACTGTGATTGTGAATCGGTTCTAAACAGCGTTCGCCAGGCACTCCGCGCGCAAGTAGAGGATGCAGGCGCGCAAATTACAAACGGTCCGCTCCCAACGATTCGGGCCGATCCCGCGCTGATGACGGAGCTGTTGCAGAACCTCGTCGAGAACAGCATCAAATACCGCAGTTCAATGCCGCCGCACATTCACGTGTCTGCAACTCGAACCACAGATGGCTGGCTCTTCTCGGAGCGTGACAACGGCATTGGCATGAACGCGGCCGATTGCGCTCGGGCGTTCGATGCGTTTTACCGCGGCAAACGTGCAGGATCTGCGGCCGGCGTTGGCCTGGGACTCGCCACATGCAAACGCATCGTGGACCGACACGGCGGGCGAATTGAAGTGCAGTCCTCGCCCAGCAACGGCAGCACGTTCACCTTTTTTATCCCGTCGTCGCCGAGCAACTGAAGGCCGCGCCGATTCCGGCAATGGAGTCGCGCTTTCTGAGTCCGCAGACGCCACGACACGAACCCAGCGCTTGGGCTGATCCTCATTGAGGACGCTACCCGGTCGATCGGTTCCCGCCAGCCTCACGGACGTCACTTGTTTGCGCTACGGCCGAGAAACAGCGCAGAGGGTCATAATTAGGCCATTTTGTCCGAACGATAGTTAAAGCAAAGCTATCACTCTCATCAATTATTAGTCTTAGCCACGCATAGCCCAGCTCTTAAATTCGTAGCGTTGTGAACCACACCGAAGTAAACCTCAATGGTCCCTTTGAGAAGACACTGGCTGCGGTGCTGGCATTGCCGCAGGGCGGCGATCGCCGCGCGCAAGACGAAACTGTAGCCCTCGCCCTGCGATACCTCTACACCGCCGCGCACGGTCGCACTCTCCAAACGTCGATCGGTCCGATCTCGATCATGCCTGGTGTTGATTCGTCTCTTAAAGACGCGCCATTCTCGCTCCGCAAACGAACGGACCTGCTCGCCCTGGCCGAGCGGAGAACAGCATTTCAACGGAGGGCGACGCAAAATGGTGATTCTGCTCAGCTCCATGCCGACTCCGCGTTATCTGAATTCATGGCAGGCCGGCTGGGATCGTCGGAATGGTGGCCCAACGATTGGGAAGTTAAACCGACTGTCATTCGCGTCCGCCGAACTAAACATGTGGCGCGGCTGAGCCCGGCAGCCTCGCGGTCGCTCATGAACAAACAGGTTTCGTAGATGCGCGCCTTTCAACGAATGGACAAACAACACCCATATGAATGATCTACCTATCCACATCACAGCTCACGACATCGAGGTCAGCTTCGCGCTGCGAAGGTTCATCGAGAAAAAAATCTCGCGTCTGTCGCGCTTTGCCAGCGACGTTTTGAGCGCCGAGGTTGTGCTGCGCGAAAAAGCCGGCGCAAATGGGCTATTTTCCGTCAGTGCCCGGCTGGCTTTGCCGGGACGTGACGTCCACGCCAACTCGGTGCACGAAAACTTCTACGCTGCAATCAATCAGCTAGTCGCGCGGCTCGCACGTTTGTCCCGCAAGCGAAAAACACGGTTCGAGAAACGCAAACGTCGTGCTGGCAGGTTCGAGTTTGCAGCTCGAACATTGAGACCGGGCGTGCGAAAACGGCGTCACACGAGAGATAGAGGCAAACTATCGGAAAAATTAACAATGGGTCTTAGCCTTCGCGGGGCCGCCACATAGATTACGATATGGCAATAATAGATTATCTCCTCATCGCGCCTAATTTGTTGTGCTACCTCGCGTTTGAGCGTGGGTACCTATCTTTGTCATGAAAAAATCCATTTACCTTCAGCGATTTGGCGCCATCGCAGTCGCGCTGCTCGTAATTACATTGAGCGCGCCGACGGCTGTCCACGCGCAGACTTCGAAACACTCCGAGCCTCACAGGCACGATTCAAAAATTCAGATTCCGGAGGCGATGCGCCTGGAACACATGGAAATCCACGACGGGCTTGTCAGGGCGACCAAGATGCCGGGACAAGTCGGTGACGCTGCTCGTAAACTCGCTGCCGTCCTGGATCCGCATTTCGTGCGCGAAGAACAAATCGCGTTGCCGCCACTGGGGCTGCTCGCTCCACTCTCGCGCGGTGAGTTCACTCCGGAAATGCGTGAGGTCCTGTCGATGACCGACGCGCTGCGCGCGGAACTTCCCCGCATGCTCTCGGAGCACAAGGCAATTCGCGCCGCGACGGTGCGACTTGGCGAGGTCGCGAAAGCCGCGGGGGACGCTACGGTCGAACGCCTCGCCGAAACGCTGAAGGTGCATGCGCAGAGCGAAGAAGAGGTGTTCTACCCGGCCGCACTTCTCGTGGGCGATGTCGTGCGCGCCCGCTCAGCGACCGGAACCAACCAACGTTAGTTTCAATTTGACCATGTTGACCGGAATTTGAGCGACCTTCTCGACCAACCAAGTATCCATCATGAAAAAGTCCATTTACATTACCAGTCAGGATAAGCAGCGTTTGCAGGATTTGCTCGCTGAAACGGCGGCTTCCGGTCCGCGTCAACAGGGAGATTGGGAAGCGCTCGCAGACGAATTGCGTCGCGCGGTCATCGTGGATCCGAAGAAAATTCCGTCCGATGTGATCACAATGAACTCGCGTGCTGAACTTCGTGACCTCGATACTGAGGAAACAGTTGTTTTCACGCTTGTATTCCCTTGGGAAGCGGACGTTGATCTGGGGAAGATCTCGATCCTCGCACCGATCGGCTCGGGAATGCTGGGTTATCGCGTAGGCGACGAGTTCGAGTGGAAGGTGCCGGAGGGCGTTCGGCGGATGAAGGTGATGAAGGTTTACTATCAGCCGGAAGCGGCAGGCGATTTTGATCGTTAGCTTTGCGCGATGAAGTTATGCGTCGTTGCTTTGGACTACGACGGCACGATCGCGCGGGATGGGCGGGTCGAACCGCTCGTGCTCAAGGCGGTGAAGGAAGCGCAGGCCCGGGGGATCGTGATGATTCTTGTCACCGGCCGCATCATGGCCGATTTGTGGCGCGTCCTGCCTGAGCACGAGCTATTCGATGCGCTCGTTTGCGAGAACGGAGCGGTACTGGCGCTTCCAAAGATGCCGCGCAGGCTGCTAACGCACCCGCCATCGCAAGTCCTGCTCGATGAACTTTGCGCGTCTGATGTCGCCGTCAGCTTCGGCGATTGCATCATTGAAGCGGACGCGCGTGCCGCACCGAAAATCCTAGAAGCGATCAGGAAGCTCGAACTGCCTCTCGTCCTTCAATTCAACCAGGGCCGCGTCATGGTCCTGCCGCAGGGGATCAATAAAGCGACCGGTCTCCGCGAGGCGTTGAACACGCTGCGCCTGTCTTTGCACAATTGTGTTGGAATTGGTGATGCCGAGAACGATTACGCCATGCTCGATGCCTGCGAGATCGGCGTTGCGGTGAGTTGGGGAAGTAAAGCTCTGCAAGGGATCGCGGATGAAGTTTTGCAGGGAACAGGACCGCGTGATGTCGCTGCTTACATCCGCGAAGTTACTGCTCACATCAAACTACCGCCTCATCGTGCTCATAGCCGGCGCATCATCCTCGGTCATGACGCCGACAACAAAGTCGTCGAGGCCGCTGTTCACGGGCGGAATATCCTGATCGCTGGCGATCCGCGTTCCGGGAAATCCTGGATCACCGGCCTTTTCTGCGAACAACTGATCCTGCAAGGCTACTGCCTTTGTGTGATCGATCCGGAAGGCGATTACACAACGCTGGGATCGTTACCCGGCGTCGTGCTTTTCGGCGGCGCCGATCCTCCGCCGCATTTCAACGACGTCACGCGTGCCTTGCGTCATCCGGATGTCAGTATCGTGATCGATCTTTCCGCAATCGATCACGCGGAAAAATTGAATTACGTAAACGAACTACTGCCGATGCTTGCGTCACTTCGCCGGAGTGTCGGACTGCCACACTGGATCGTGGTCGATGAAGCGCATTACTTCCTCCATCAGCCTAACGAGCGTTGTATCGATTTCGAGCTCGCGGCCTATGTCATGACGACCTACCAGCCATCGCAACTGCATCCCGAGCTGCTCAAGGCAATCGAATCCATCGTCGTTACTCCCATGACCAATCCCGTCGAAGTGCACGCGCTTGCCATGTTGTGTGGCGCGGAAGGCGCGGAAGCAGAGTGGGGAACAATCCTGGCAAGCCTGGGCATCGATGAAGCCGCGGTGCTCTCGCGCTTTAATGGCTCGAGCAATTTGCCCCGACGATTCACCATTACAGGCCGCAGCACTTCTCATGTACGCCATCGCGCCAAATACCTCGAGGTCCCGATGCCTGAAGACCGCGCATTTGTTTTCACCTGCAATGGCCACGAGCTCGGATCACGCGCGCGTACCTTGAAGGAATTCGTCACCCTGCAAGCGCGATTACCGGCAGCAGCTCTGGAAGCTCATGCGCGGCGCGGCGATTTTTCCCGCTGGATTAGAAACGTTTTCGGCGATGAACCTCTCGCTGTTCAAATCCGGCAGGTGGAAAAAGATTTTCGGCAGGGCCGGATAGCAAATCTACCAGAAGCGCTCGCCGCGCCCATCCATCAGCGCTACGAAATGAAGAGCTGATCCTGCACAGGGCAAAAGTCATCCCTACATGCACGAGCGCGAGTGTCAGTGCGCGTGATAACATCCGGAGAAGCATGAAGAGCATCGTGACGCTGACGGTAAATCCCGCGATCGAGGTCGCGGCGTCCGTACCGAAGGTTTTTCCGGATCACAAGCTGCGCTGCGGGATCGCGCGGCGCGATGCCGGCGGCGGCGGACTGAATGTTTCTCGCGCGATCCGCCTCCTGGGCGGGAAATCCCTCGCTTGCTATTTCGCGGGCGGCCCGAGTGGAGACATGCTCGAGGCCGAGACGCTTCGACATCGCCATCTCCCGATTAAAGGATGGACGCGTGAGAACTTCACCGCCACCGAAGAGGCGACCGGTTCACAGTATCCCTTCGTCCTACGTGGTCCGACGCTTTCGGAAAAAGAATGGCAACGCGGCTTGGATCTGCTCGAAACTGAGGCTGAGCAAAACGCTGCGGCCATGGAATTGATCGAAACCCGCGGATGCGAAGCAGTCGTCGTGTCGTTAGGCGAGAGGGGCGCTTTGCTGGCATCGCGCGAAGGCTGCGAGCGTTTCGCTTCGCCCGACGTCGAAGTGCAGAGTCGCGTCGGCGCCGGTGATTCCATGGTGGCAGGTATCAGCCTCGCGTTGTCGCGAGGTGAAAGCTTGCGGGAAGCGGTGCGCTTTGGGGTCGCAGTCGGCGCCGCCACGGTGATGAAGCCGGGAACGGAGCTGTGTCGTCGAGAGGATGCAGAGCGTCTTTTCCGCCAGATGACAACTGGCACTGAGGCTCGATGAAAATCCAACTTGAGCCGCCGCCGACGCCGTCAATGACGAAGGCTGCCAATCGCCCGCACAGGACGACCGAGCCAAAACTGAGACATGAGCCGCCGCATCGTCGCTTTTGGGAAAAGACGGTAAAAATCGCACGACGCGGGACAACGCTGATCGCTCTTCTCGCCATCGCCGGGATCGTGCTCCACCTGGTTCTGCGATTCGGCTTTCGCGCGACAGCCGCAACGACTCAAATCCCCTTGCTCACGGTCCTCGCGCTCGGCGGGATTCCTCTCGTTTATGAATTGCTAAAAAAGCTTTTGCATCGCGAGTTTGGGTCCGATCTCCTGGCCGGCATTTCCATCGTCACCTCGGTGCTCCTGGGCGAATATCTCGCCGGCTCGATCGTTGTCCTCATGCTCTCGGGCGGAGAAGCGCTCGAAAATTACGCTCTGCGCAGCGCTTCCTCGGTGCTCGGCGCACTCGCTAAACGAATGCCTTCGCTCGCTCATCGCAAGCGAGACTCCGAAATTGCGGACGTCGCGCTCGATCAGATCACGGTCGGCGACGCGCTGGTGATTTATCCGCACGAAATCTCCCCAGTCGATGGCGTCGTGATCGAAGGCCACGGCGTGATGGATGAATCCTATCTTACGGGGGAGCCATTTCAGATTACCAAGACTGTCGGCTCAGCTGTGATCTCCGGCGCGATCAATGGCGAAGCGGCGCTGACCATCCGAGCGACCAATCGCGCCCAAGATTCGCGTTACGCGAAGATTATGGAAGTGATGCGCGAGTCAGAAGAGAAGCGCCCACAGCTTCGACGGCTCGGCGATCAATTGGGCGCCATCTACACGCCGGTGGCGGTGGCGGTCGCGATCGGCGCGTGGGCCATAAGCGGTGAAGCGGTTCGCTTTCTCGCCGTCCTCGTGATCGCGACACCTTGTCCACTGTTGATCGCGATCCCGGTCGCAATCATCGGCTCGATTTCGCTCTGCGCGCGCCGGGCAATCATTGTCAAAAGCCCCGTCGTGCTCGAACAAATCACCGAGTGTAGAACCGCGATTTTCGATAAGACCGGAACGCTGACCTATGGCGAGCCGAAACTGACCGAACAACTCATCGCCTCGGGCTTCGCGCAAAAGGAAGTGCTGACGTTCGTCGCCAGCCTCGAACGCTACTCGAAGCATCCGCTCTCGGGAGCGATTCTCGCCGCGGCGGAAACGGAAGCGCTCCAGCTCCTGGAGGTCACCGAAGTAATTGAGCCGCCCGGCCAAGGATTGCGCGGCACCGTTTCCGGTCATCAATTGGAAATCACGAGCCGCAAAAAACTCCTCGCGCAAAATATCGCGGGCGCTGATCAGCTTCCGCCGCCCGCTGGCGGACTCGAATGTGTGGTGGCGATCGATAACCGCTACGCGGCGACCTTGCGTTTTCGCGATGCGCCGCGCGCGGACAGTCGATCCTTCGTCAGCCATTTGGGTCCTGAGCATCAGTTTCAGCGGCTAATGATTCTCTCGGGAGATCGCGATTCAGAGGTTCGCTACCTGGCTGAACAAGTGGGCATCACGGAAGTTTACGCCCAAAAAAATCCGGAAGAGAAACTCGCCATCGTCCGGCAGGAAACAGCCGCGGCCAAAACGCTCTACGTCGGCGATGGTATCAACGACGCGCCGGCCATGATGGCGGCCACGGTGGGCATGGCGATGGGACAGAATAGCGACGTGACCACGGAAGCGGCAGGCGTGGTGGTCCTGGATAACTCGCTCAAAAAAGTGGACGAGTTCATGCACATCAGCCGCCGGATGCGTTCGATTGCGCTCCAGAGTGCGGTCGGCGGAATGCTTCTGAGCATCGGCGGTATGGCGTTCGCGGCAATGGGCTATCTCATTCCGGTCGAAGGCGCGCTTGTGCAGGAGGTAATCGATGTCCTGGCGGTGCTGAATGCATTACGGGCTGCATTTCCTCCTAAAGTAATCTCGCACCTATGAAGCTGCTCGAAACTTCGCGCGCCATGAGCACTCCGGTGACCGCGAATACGGCAATGCCCAGATATTCAAGGAGCTATCGCCCGAGTTAGGAATTGTTTTGAGTTAGAACGTCCGAGAGAACCCAGTTTATTTCAGCGGTAACAGTGCCTTATTCCATCGGGCTTTCGTTGGCCAGTTTCGGTTTACCCCGATGCTGACGCGAAACACGCGCTCGACGGAGTTTCCACATATCCGATCGCGCCCGGCCAGGGCGTGGTGTTCGACGCGATCATTCCGCATCCAGGGAAATATCCGATTGTCGATCATAATATGCGAGACATGATGATCGGCGCCGCGGGCGAGCTGCACGTCACACCCTGAGACTCGCGGTTACTTCTCGGCGCCAAGATCTCCGGAACGCGCATACCAGGTGCACTTTCCTACCGATTAAACGGCTGCTATGATCGACCTTCACGTTTCGCTGAGGTGGCGTATACATGAGTATGAATCGCCACACGATCGATCGCCGCGTTGGCATTGGCCATGTCCACCTCAAAGTGTCTGACCTCAAACGCGCGCTGGATTTCTACTGTGGCGTCCTGGGCTTCGACCTCACTCAACAGTGGGGGAGCACGGCGGCGTTTCTATCTGCCGGAGGCTATCACCATCACATCGGTCTCAACACTTGGGAAAGTCTCGGTGGTTCGCCACCGGCCCAAGGAACGACCGGCTTGTTTCATCTCGCCATCCTTTACCCTGATCGCGCTCAACTCGGCGATGCTTTGCGCCGGCTGATCGCCGCAAAAATTCCGCTCGTGGGCGCGAGCGACCACGGCGTGAGCGAAGCGCTTTATCTACGTGATCCCGACGAAAACGGCGTCGAACTCTATCGTGATCGACCACGCGAAGAATGGCCGCGCACGCCCGACGGCGAGCTCGCCATGTTCACACGGCCGCTCGATGTCGAAGCTTTGCTTCGCGAAGCCGCTAATCGTGCCGATCATTAACTAGTCACGCGGCGTTGCAGCGCGCGCGTTCTTCTTTTGAGAAGGATCCGAAGTAATTGAGTCCGCATCTATCCAGCCAGCTTCAGCTTTCACTCGTTAGGCTGCGGCGGGGCGGCGCGAGTTCGTTGCGGATCTTGCTTACGATTGCGTCGATTCGCTCCACCGGCACGTCGATGTCTTGCAACAAAGCTTCCGCCAGCGCTGCCGCGGATTCGGCTTCGTCGTAACGGATGATGGCCGCGCCGGCCTGCACGAATGCTTCCGATTGATTGATGTATTCGGCGCGGGTGATGATCCGCACCAGTGGCGCAACCTCCCGCGCCGCCTGGACGATACGCAGGCTGATGTCGGCGTGTGGCACCGTGACGATGAGGTAAGCTGCAGCATCGAGCCGGGCCGCGCGCAGGATGTCCGGTCGCGCGGCGTCGCCAAAGAGCGCCTGCTTTCCGCGCTGTTGAAGTTCAAGGACAACGTCGACATTTGTTTCGAGGATGATAGGATTGATCTCGAACTCGGCGAGCAAGCGCGTGACCGTTTGTCCGACGGGGCCGTAGCCAACCACGATCGCGCCGGGATCTTCCTGCATACGTTTGGCCGCCATAACGTTCGCGCGTGCGCCAAGTTTCTCGTTGCGTGTCGCGATCCAGGATAATTTCGAAAGCCGCGGCTCCAGCGCGAGCACCCAGCGGAAGATGACAGGATTCAGGCCGATGGAGATAATGGCAGCGCCGACCACCACGTTGTGACCGATAGCCGGCACGAGGCCGAGGGATTTTGCCATCTCAGCGACGATGAACGAAAACTCGCCGATCTGCGCGAGACCGGCTGCGAGGGTGAGCGCTGTTTTCACCGCATGCCCGCTAACGATCACGATCAGGAAGGCGAATAATGGCGTCACCAAAAGAATGATGCCGAGCACGCCGATGAGCAGCCCCGGCGCCGCGATCACGGCGCGCCAATCAAACAGCATCCCGACCGAGACGAAGAACAGCACGGCAAAGACGTTGCGCATCGGCAGAACATCAGCGCCGGCCTGATCGCTCACCTTCGATTGCCCGACCACCATGCCGCCGAGGAACGCACCCAACGCCATGGAAGCGCCAAACGCCACGTAAGATACGGTCGCCACGCAGATCGCCATCACCAGCACCGCTAGCGTGAACAGCTCAGTCGAGCGCAGCCTTGCCAGACGCAAGAGCAGCCACGGAACGAAACGCGCACCACCGAGCATCATGATCGCGACGAGCAACGCGAGTTTCCCCAGCGCGATCACAACGGTCTGGCCGATATTCGACGCACCACCGGTGCCAGCCACAGCCGGCACTAACACCAGCACGAGCACCGTGACGATGTCCTGCACCACCAGCCAGCCGATCGCGGTGTGTCCTTCGGGCGTCTCGACGATCCCGTGATCGAGTAACGCGCGCAGCATAACGACCGTGCTCGCCACAGAGACGGCGATGCCGAGAATCAAACCGCTTTGCCAGCTCCATCCGATCAACACGGCCAGACCCATGCAGGCGAGGGTGGCGGCCGTGCTTTGCGCGAGCGCGCCGGGAATGGCGAGCGAGCGCACCGCGAGCAAATCTTTGAAGCTGAAGTGCAGACCGACCCCGAACATCAGCAGGATCACACCGATCTCCGCGAGTTCGGATGCAATCTTGGCGTCGCCGACAACCCCTGGCGTGTGGGGGCCAATCAGCACACCGGCGATAAGGTAGCCAACGATTGGCGAAAGCCCGAGCCGCCTGGCGATTAATCCGAAGAGCAACGCCGCGCTGAGCGCGAGCGCAATCGTCGTGATTAAAGGAATCTCGTGCATGACTTGTCCGCGACTTCAGTGTGAAGTCGCCTCAACTCACTAGACGCGGAGTGACACCTTATCCAACGCCGTCAACAGATTCCCCGTGGCTCTCTCGATTGGGCCGTTCTACGCCGAGCGTCCATCCTGGAGGGTCGCTCGCGGGAAAAGAATCTTCGAGGTCGGGTCGATCTTGCGCTCGGTTTCATCTTCCCGCACTTCGCGCCGCGTCTCGTCTGATCGGGTATCACTTGGTCTTTCGCGGCTCATGGTTGCCTACTCGGCCACTGGCAACCTGCCATACTGCCCAAGACTTTGCCGTACCGGAACCGATCGGCCGCACAGTCAACGCTGCGCGTT
>Ga0070679_100006342_pt1 | contig 11012 bp, 9 predicted proteins | sample KBSC63BmetaG_FD_65652 | JGI IMG/M metagenome (GOLD analysis project Ga0070679, IMG submission 65652) | Corn rhizosphere microbial communities from Kellogg Biological Station, Michigan, USA - KBS C6-3B metaG | ecosystem: Host-associated > Plants > Roots > Rhizosphere | place: USA: Michigan... | reverse complement strand
CAAGCGCGAAGGTGGTGACGATCTCAAAATAAACGATGGCCTTGATGCCCATGCGGCCCACCGCTTTCAAATTCGCATGGCCGGCAATTCCACTCACGAGCGTACCGAATAAAAGCGGCGCGATGATGGTGCGGATCAGTTGCAGGAAGATCTGGCTGAGGACGCGAAGGTTCGACGCGAAGGCGGGGAAGTCGTATCCGATTTCGGCGCCGAGAAACATGCTGAAGACGATCCAGGTGGTGAGGGAGCGGCGCGTGATGGCGTAGCCGAAGAATGAGGCAAGGGCGATCGCACGAAAGACGGTTATGACTTTGGGCGATATGGATGGGGCGAGATAGGAAGCCAGAAAGAGGATCGCCACGACGGCGAAGAGGACGACGGTCAGGTAAAGAAGACGCGAGCGCATGAAAGGGCAGTTGTACAGCAGGCGAGTGCGAAAAGAAATTGGTAATTGGTAAGGAGCAATTAGTAATTGGTAGTTGGTAATTGGTAAAGGGAGCCGTCGTGTAACTGCTGTTTCGTCATAGACGTTGAGCGGCGGTCTTTTCAATTACCTATTACAAATTTCCGATTACCAATTCTTACCGGAGCAGGTCTTCGAGTTCGACGCCGCGGTCTGTTTTCGCGTCGCGATACTTGACGATGATGGGGGCGTAAACCGAGAGTCCCCATTCCTGGGCTTTTCCACGCGTGATGGCGCGACTGCCAGGCACGACGACAGCGCCTTCGGGGACAACGAGACATCCATCTGGGCCGTCAGCGCGATAAATCGTGTCTTTGACGGTGTCGAAGAGTGGCGTGGAACGCGTCAGGATGGTGCCGGCCCCGAGGACCGCGCGGGCGCGAACCTGTGTGCCTTCGTAGACGCCGCAATTACCGCCCACCAGCACATCGTCCTCGATGATCACTGGGGACGCATTCACCGGTTCGAGGACGCCGCCGATCTGCGCCGCCGCACTCACGTGGACATTCTTGCCAACCTGGGCGCAGGAGCCGATGAGAGCGTGCGAGTCGACCAGCGTGCCTTCGTCCACGTAGGCGCCAGTATTGATGTACATGGGGGGCATGCAAACCACGGACGCGGCGACAAAGGCGCCACTCCGCACGGAGGAGCCTCCGGGGACAATGCGAACCCGGTCTTCAATGCAAAATTCGCGGACCGGGAAGGTGTCTTTGTCGACGAAGGAAAGGTCTTCGCAACCGGATTCGGAGAGTTCGCCGATACGGAATCCAAGCAGGATGCCCTGTTTGACCCAGACATTGACCTTCCATTTGCCGTCGAGTCTTTCGGCGGCGCGGATTTCGCCACGCGTCAGAGCCTCGCGGAAATCAACAAAGACGGCGCGTGCGCCGGACACATTCTTGGCTTCCGGACCAAGGGCAAAGAGTCGTTCGATACCGGCTTGAAGTGGATGCATTCACCTTTGAGTATATCGTCTGCAAATCAGGATCTGCCATGCGCGCTCATTTTTTGCTGGCGTGCAACGAAAAAAGTGCATCTCAGCAAGACATGGGTTCGCTCGAAAGACTGCTGGGGCGGACGATGTTGCTTGTGGCGCATCCTGATGACGAGACCATCGGATGCGGAGCTCTCCTGCAACGCATGCGGGAGCCGGTGGTTGTGTTTCTCACCGACGGAGCGCCGCGGGACCCGTATTTCTGGTCGGCGTATGGCTCGCGCGAAAACTATGCTGAGGTTCGTGCTGCCGAAGCGCGCAATGCGCTCTATCGAATAGGCGTTTCCGATCTCTTCTTTTTGCACACCGACGGCGGAGCCATTCCTGACCAGGAACTGCATTTGAACCTGGGCCTGGCGTATGCGGGATTGTTCGAATTAATCACACAATTAAGGCCCGAGGCGCTGCTCAGTTCGAGCTATGAGGGAGGACATCCAGATCACGATTCGTGCTGTTTCCTGGCAAGTATCCTGGCACGGCAGATGAATATTCCTGCGTGGGAGCTGCCACTTTACCACCGGCACGGTGCCCTGATCGAGATGCAGAAGTTTCTGCGTACATCGGGAGATGAAGTGCGCATTGTCTCGACCGGAGACGAGCTACTGCTGAAGCGGGCGATGATGGGAGCGTATAAGTCGCAATACGACACCTTGAAAGAGTTCGCGCCGGAGACGGAGATGTTCCGTCCGATGATGAAGCACGATTTCTCTCGGCCACCACATCCCGGCAAGCTGAATTATGAGACTTGGGGCTGGAAAATGACGGGCCAGGATTTGTGCCGGGCTTTCATGGATTTCCAGGATGCGATGGCGAAACAAACTCGCAACGCGGGATGAGAAAACCAGTAGTCAGCATTCAGTCGGTGGTTTCCTGGGCTGATTACTTATGCCGAGTACTCCTTAACGGCAGGCTGATGATGAGAAAAGAAACGAACATCTTGTATGTGGCGTATCCGTTGCTGCCTGTCAGCGACGAAAGTTGCGGAGGCGCGGAGCAGATGCTCTCGACGCTGGAAAGCGAGATGGCGCGGCGAGGGTATCGCACCACGGTGGCAGCATGCGCGGGATCGTTAGTGGATGGTGAATTGTTGTGTACCGGTCCGGCTGCGTCGGAGACAGATTCGTTCGAAAAACGCGATGCGCAACACAGGCGGGCCGTATTGGATTTATTGCAAGGAGAGCACGATTCGCGGGTGGATCTGGTACACGACAAGAGCGGCAGCTTCTGGCAATCGGCTGGCCAGACAAATCTTCCGGTGCTGGCGACCTTGCATTTGCCACGGCATTATTATCCGTCAGATGCGTTCGAAAAAGTTCCGCAGAATTTGTTCTTCAATTGCGTTTCGGAGGCGCAGAGCTGGCATTTTACGGATCTGACAAATGTGGCTGGAGTAGTGAGGAACGGCATCGCGGTGTCGCGATTTCCGTTTGTGATGGAGAAGGAAGGATATTTGCTGTGGATGGGCCGGGTCTGCGAAGAGAAGGGGCCGCATGTTGCCATCGAAGTGGCGAGACGAACGGGGATGCCGCTGATATTGGCAGGACAGGTGTATCCGTTCAGTTATCACGAGCAGTACTACCGTCGCGAGATACGGCCATATTTGGGATTGGATGATCCACGAGTGTGCTTCCTGGAGACGCCAGACTTTCGCACAAAACGAAAATTACTGAGTGAGGCACGAGCGGTGCTGATCCCAAGCCTCGTCGATGAGACGAGTTCGCTCGTCGCTATGGAAGCAATGGCGTGCGGAACACCCGTGATCGGATTCCGGAGAGGAGCGATTCCCGAAGTGGTGATTGACTGCGAGACGGGGTTTGTTGTCGGTGATGTGGACGAGATGGCGGAGATGGTATGGCGGACTGGAGAGATCAATCCGTATGCGTGCCGCGCCCATGTGGACATCAACTATTCAGCAGAACGAATGGCGAATGAATACGAGGCTCTCTACCAGAAAGTGCTTAGCCGGACTCAGCCGAGACAGTTTCTACGGGTTGCGTAGCTTCGTTTCCGACGCATTCTCAGTCCGAATCCTGAGACCGAGAGTGCCTGCGTGCCCTGAAGTCAGATCGTAGACGCCGGTGCGCAAGTGGATGTATGAATTGGAAGGCACATCCAACTCCTGGTGCAGGTGAATGCCGGTCTTTTTCGCCTCCTCTAAGGCATTGGGTGTCAAAATCACTGGCCCCCCCTCTCCCGCCATGGCTAGTGGCTTGCCAGTATCGTCGTACGCGACGACTCGCAATTCTAGGTTTGCGCGACGATTGCCGTCCGGCAGCAGCTCAAGGTTTAACTGGTAGAGTGAGACTGCGAAATCGAATGCATAATGGGTCGCAGGTCCTTTGAAGTCAGTAAGTGCATTGCCTGAACTGGATGCGGGTTTTGTGCCGGTTGCAGTCACGTTCAACTTGTAAACCAGTTGGGCCATGTCCGGCAGGCCGAAACTCATGAGAGGCAGTAGAGGATTGTGCGTGCTGGCTATTCCCGAGGCAATCTTGGTGTCCGTGGCGTAATAACCGCGGCGGTACGACAGCTTATATTTTCCTTTGGTCAATTCAACACGGGTGCGGCGATACCCATTATCCATTTTGGTGTTCGTCGGAGTGTAGGTCAGGGTGTAGTAGTGCATGCCTTCGTTGGTCACATGCTCAAGAACATCCTTTATCCCGTTTGTGTCATAAAAAGCCTGTCCACCGGTGTTCCTGGCAAGCGTGTCCATCGTATTACGTCTCAGGAATCTCAATGTTCCGATTTTACGTGCGACTTCGCTGGCATCGGGGCCGGTGCTGTATGCCAAAGGCTCAGGGTCGTTCGCGCCGTGTAGGGTGTCGTTTACCAGGCCTTCAGCGGCAATCGGATACACTGCGATTTGAGCGACCGTGCACAAATCAGAGATTTTTTGCACATCATCCATGAACGCGTGCTGACTCCGACTCCGGGATGGCGCAGGCAAACTCGCGTCGGGGAAGAGGACGATGGGAAAAGCACCTGAGACCCACATCAAGTTCTTGCGTCCCGGGAAGCCAGCGAGGTAGTTAGCGAGCTGTTGGAAAGCCGTCAGAGTGATATTGACTCTGTCCACGGTAAGTCCGACGCTCTCTTCGGCCATTAAGCCTCTCGGATCCGCTGCCACAATCGCCATTTCGTTGCCCATCGAAGTGATATTGGCGTATTCCGATTGATTCGATTCCAGCTCGGCGTCAGATTGCATTAGGGGCGAATACTGTGCGGTCCCAACGCTGTTCAGTACTGCCAGAAGCTTGCTGGAATCTGTGGTGAAGTCCTGAATCATCCGCAATCGCGATGACAGGGTAAAGATCGCAACCCGTGCTCCCGCCGGATGTCTTGAGGTATTTGATCACCTGCTGGTGGACGAAGTACTGATCCAGGATCGGGGTGTTCAGTGAGTCCATCAGGATTACATTGATGGAGTCTGCGGTTTCGACCTCGGGGTAGTTCGTGTACGTGTTCTTTGGCATTGGCGGCAGTTTGTCTTTAACAAAGAGTGCGCCTTTATGCTCTTTGAAGGAAGCTAGCTTCTGGGGTTTACGGTCTTCTAAAACGCGGAAATCGTCCTGCGTCAGCCCCGTGACCGGGTTGCCTTTGGAATCAGTCACAACAACGTCCAGTAAGACCACGCGGACATTCGATTCGAAAGTCGGCGCAGGCTGTGACTTGGCCGGGCTGGCAGTCTGTGAATTAAGAGCGGCGCTCAACAACAACGGGCACAGCAGAAAGGAGTATCGCCTCAAGACAGGCCTCCTTACTACGTGAAAGGGTCAGCTTAGAAGCCGGGAGTGCCGGGTTCAAGTAAAAGAATGTAATGATTGGTAACCGCGGGCCAGAGGTCCGCCGCATGCGCAGGCGCTCGCGCCATACAGATTTGCTAGAAAACTAGACCGCTGCGCTTTGCGGCACGATCAGGCCCAGGCTGGAGACGATTTTTTCTAGCTTGGCGCGAGTTTCCTTCTTCATTGGAAGCAGCGGAAGACGATAGTTCTCGTCGATGCGACCCATCATGGCAAGGGCTGCTTTTACGGGAAGCGGACTCGACTCGATGAAATTAGCCTGCATTAGCGGCAGGAACTGATTGTGAAGACGACGCGCGTGCGCCCAGTCGTTTTCCAGGGCGGCGCCGACCATCTCCGACATCTCGCGCGGGATTTCGTTGGAAGCCACCGAGATCAGGCCAACGCCGCCCACCGACATGATCGGGAGCGTGAGCGCGTCGTCGCCGGAAAGCACGATGAAGCTTTCTGGCACGTACTGGAAGATTTCCGATACCTGATTCAGATTGCCGCTGGCCTCTTTCACGGCGATGATGTTCTTGATCTCGGCGAGGCGGCCGAGCGTAGCGGGTTCGAGATTCGCGCCGGTACGTCCAGGTACGTTGTAGAGCACGATGGGCTTGTCGACGGCTTCGGCGATGGCCTTGAAGTGCTGGTACTGACCTTCCTGCGTGGGCTTATTGTAGTAAGGCGACGCGGTCAGGATGGCGTCTACGCCGGGGCGCGAACCGACTTCGCGCGCCTTCTGTACGGCTTCTCGCGTGGAGTTCGACGTGGCGCCTGCAACGATCGGAACCCGGCCGGCTGTGACTTCAATGGCGATGTCGATGACGCGTAGCCACTCATCGTGGGACAGAGTCGGCGTTTCGCCCGTGGTTCCGCAAGGGACGAGGAAATCGATGCCCGATTCGATCTGCCACTGGACGAGCGAACGGAAGGCCCGTTCGTCGATGCTGCCGTCTGCTTTGAAGGGCGTTACCAGGGCTGTGCCGCAGCCGCGAAGCTCAAACATAGAAGTCACCTGAGATTGGAATTGTACGCGAAAGGGGGTGGTGGAGAGAACGGGTGAGTGGTGATCCCACACCTGCCCGAGGAGGCAGATGTGGGGCACCAAGCGAGGTCTACTAAGCCGCTTCTTCGAACTGCTCTTTCAGACGGCCGCGTTTACGGGCGAGCAGAGCAATGCCGATTGCGGTTGGAATGGCGATCCCCAGTAGTTTGGCAGCGGTGTTGCCGCCGTTCGACTCGGACCAGCCACCATAGACATCAGTGCCGGAGGACATAGGCTCGAGGACGCTGCCGGAGCTGTCACGAGACGGTTCGGACTCCATCTGGGATTTATGCGTGTTCTTGCCCATCACTTTCTCCGTGAGCTTTGGCGCAAGCCGATATTGAACGCTGCCCAACTTTCCCATCGTTCCGACCGCGACTTCATCCCTGGGGTTCTGTGTAAGGTCGAAAATCGTGTTGATGACCTTCTGCGGGTCGTAAACGGGTGGGATGGGCTTTACGCGCCTCCCGAGGTGATTGCCCGAGTGCTCGAAAAAGGGCGTGTCAAACGAGGCAGGCATAACGGTGCAGACGCGAATGCCGAGGTCCTGATTCTGCTCGAGTTCCTGCCGCAATGCCATGTCGAGTCCGCGGATGCCGAACTTTGAGGCCGCATAAGAACTCAGGTATGGAGTACCGACTTTTCCTGCCAATGAGGACATGTTGATGAGAACACCCTTGCCGCGCTTGCGGAATTCGCGCATGGCGAAGTAGGAGCCGTAGAGGGTGCCGAGCAGATTGGTGCGGATCAGTTGCTCATGTTCTTCGAGCGGAATCTCCTCGAATCGGCCAACCGTTCCTACGCCGGCATTGTTTACCCAGACATCGATCTGGCCGAACTCGCGGACGGTACGGGTGGCGAGTTCTTCAACATCTTGGGGATTGCTGACATCCGTTTCGATGGTGCGGACTTGGTTTCCGAACTTCCTGGTTTCCTTCTCCAACTCTTTGAGCGCGCGTTTGCGGCGAGCCGCGGCAACAACGTTGGCTCCCATTTTTGCGAATTTAAGGGCAGCTCCGCGTCCGAACCCGCTGGACGCACCAGTGATGACTACAACTTTGTCTCTCATATGTTCTCCCGAACGAGATGGATGGAAGGAGGCCCGTGGGAGATGTCTATTACTGCATCAAAGGAAATGAGTTCAATGGGTGTACAGTCGGCGAGGAGCCAAGCGCGAGGCAGGCACTATGGCAATGCTGGGAGCACAAGTCAGCGGGGGTCGCGTCAATTTTTCGGTGTGGGCGCCAAAGGCTAAGCGTGTGGTCCTACAGGTAAACTCCGAAAAAGTCGAAATGACACGGAATAGCGAAGGGATTTTCCGGGCGGAAGCTGCCGCGAGCGCCGGCGATCGCTACAGCTACCTTGTTGACGATTCGAAGCCGCTGCCCGATCCGGTGTCGCGGCTGTTACCTGATGGCGTGCATGGTCCAACCGAGATTGTGAATCCGGATACATTTCCGTGGAACGACCAACATTGGCAAGGCGTGTCTTATTCCGACTACGTCCTCTACGAACTGCACGTTGGGACATTCACGCCTGAGGGAACTTTTGATGGAGTGATCGGCAAGCTGCCCTATCTGAAGGAATTGGGTGTGACCGCGATCGAACTGATGCCCGTGGCAGCCTTCCCGGGCCGATGGAATTGGGGATATGACGGAGTGTCGCCCTATGCTGTCTTCGCCGGGTACGGCGGCCCCGATGGCCTGAAGCGTCTGGTTGATGCGGCACATGCGCAAGGGTTGGCGATCGTGCTGGACGTGGTCTACAACCACCTGGGCGCGGAAGGCAATTATCTCGGGATGTTCGGGCCCTACTTCACGAAGCATCACACCACGCCGTGGGGAGATGCGGTGAACTTCGACGACGCAAACTCGCGGCCAGTCCGCGATTATGTCGTCCAGAATGCGCTGTACTGGTTGCGGGAATATCACATCGATGGATTCCGTCTGGATGCCGTGCAGCAGATCAAGGACGACTCCCGCGAACACATCGTCGCGGAGCTCACCCGAAGGGCGAAAGAGTACGGGGCGAGCGTAGGCCGAGTGGTGACGGTAATCGCCGAAGACGATCGCAACATCGCCAGCATCCTGGGTCCGGTGGAAGAAGGCGGCTGGGGAATCGATGGAGTATGGAGTGACGACTTCCATCATGCCCTTTACACATTGCTAACCGGCGAAAAACGCGGATATTACCAGGATTTTGGCCGCCTGGAGCAGGTGGCGAGGGCGTTGAAAGAGGGCTTCGTCTTCCAGGGTGAGTACTTCAAATTCTGGGAGGCTCCGCGTGGGACGAGTTCGAACGGCGTTCCGCTCTCGGCGCACATCATCTGCATTGAAAATCATGACCAGGTGGGAAATCGCGCGTGGGGTGAGCGGCTGACCGAGTTGACGCCGGTGCAGGCGCGGCGACTGGCGGCAGCGTTGTTGCTGCTGGCTCCGCATACGCCATTGATTTTCATGGGACAGGAGCAGGACCAGAGCAACCGGTTTCAATTCTTTACCGACTACGGCGATCCGGCATTGCAGCAAGCCGTGCGCAAGGGACGGCGCGAAGAATTCCGGCAGTTTGGCTTCGAGGAAATTCCTGATCCACAGGATCCGGCGACATTCGAGCGCTCGAAGCTCGATTGGCACCTCAACTCCGGACAGGTACCGATGTTGAAGTGGTACAAGTGGCTGCTCGTATTGCGAAAAGCCTTCATCACCAACTCACAACGATGCAGCTCGGCGAAAGCGCGACAGTCGGTGCTTGAGGCAGTGTTCGGGGACGCCAAAGCACCGGTGAAGCTGCGAGTTATGTTTCCAACCAGTTCTTCGGAGTCTCCCGGAGCGCACGAGACCGACTTCGCGTTCAACCTGGTTGAGCCGTGGCAGTGCATGCCAGGAGAAGTGGCTTAGCTTTTCGAAAGCGGATCAGTGACTGCTTCGAGCGACTGGCGTTCCGCCTTCACGCCGAGTTTCAGCTCAGTCGCAGCGGCGATGATCATGAGCGCTGCTCCCAGAACGTATCCGTAAAACAGATTGGTGCGGGAGTGCGTGCTGATGAGATATCCGAAGAGCGCAGGGGCGCCGACGCCTCCGACTAATGTTCCCAAAGCATAGAAGACCGCGATAGCCATTCCGCGAATTTCCAGCGGGAAGATTTCACTCACGGTCAGATACGCTGCACTGGCGGCTGATGAGGCAACAAAGAAGATTATTGTCCAGGCAAGAGCTTGGGTATGCGCGGTCAGATGTCCAGCCTTGAAGAGCCAGCCGGTGATGAACAAGAGCGTTCCGGAAATGAAGTAGGTAGTGGCAATCATGGGCTTGCGGCCGATGGAATCGAAGAGTTTGCCCACCGTGAGCGGGCCGAGGAAATTGCCCAGCGCAAAAGGCAGTAGATACAGACCGACTTTCTGATCGGGAACCCCATAAAAGACAACCAGCACGAGGGCGTAAGTGAAGAAGATGGCGTTGTAGAAGAACGCCTGCGCGATCATCAAAGTGAGGCCGAGCAAGGAGCGGGTACGGTGCTTATGGAAAATGGAGTCGCAGATTTCCGAGAATGTCGTATGCGAGCGCGTTCGAATGCGCAGCGTGTATTCGGGACGGGGCAGGTCGCCGCGATGATTGATAACATGTTGCTCGATACCGTCCATGGTGCTTTCTGCTTCCTGCTTGTGTCCGTGGATGATTAACCAACGTGGGCTTTCCGGCACCCAGTGGCGAAGAATGAGAATGGTGCAACCAAGAAGTGCGCCAATCCCGAACGCGAGGCGCCAGCCAAGGTTCACGGAGACCCAACCCTTGTCGAGGAGCACAATGGTACCGAGGGAGCCGAGAGCTGCGCCAATCCAGAATGTCGAGTTAATTATCAGGTCGACAGCGCCGCGCACACGGGCGGGGATAAGTTCGTCAATCGCGGAGTTGATGGCCGAGTACTCGCCTCCGATGCCTGCTCCGGTGAGGGTACGAAAGACCGCGTAGCTCGCAAAGCTCCAGGAAAAAGCCGTCAAGGCCGTGGAGATGAGGTAGAGAAGCAGTGTGACCATGAACAGCTTTTTCCGTCCCAGCAAATCGGTGAGATAGCCGAAAAGCAACGCGCCGCAGACAGCTCCTATCAGATAGAAGGTGGCGCTCGCACCGACCTGAGTGTCACTAAGGCCAAGAGTGTCGGGGCGGCGCAACACGCCTCCAATTGCGCCAGCCAGGGTGACTTCCAACCCGTCAAGAACCCAGGTAATGCCTAGAGCAGTGACGATTAACCAGTGCCATTTGCTCCAGGGCAGCCGATCCAGCCTTCCGGGAATATCGGTTTCGATAACGTCGGACTCGATGTCGCGGGGAAAGAAGAGGTGCATGGGAGAACGATTCCTAAAATCATCGGCGCTGGCTTGAGCGTCATTGGATTTCCTGCCTGGAATTTTGGTTACCCGAAGAAATGCGCGCGAACGAAAAGCAGGCGGGACTGAAACATGACAGTACGAGGAACCGGATCTATAACGTTGCCCAAGTGAGGGTATGCGCTTGGTATTTACTCGGACGGAGGAAGGTCTATGGATACTGCTGGAGTTTTGAAGAAGTCGTCAGGCTGGGCGATTGCCTGGTCAGTTTTGCTCATTGTGCTCGGAGTTATTGCAATAGCGATACCCGCAGTAGCCGCTGTTGCAGTGACCACGCTGGTTGCGTGGTTGTTGATCGTTGGCGGGATCTTTCACTTTGTGATGGCATTCAGTAC
>Ga0070679_100006340_pt1 | contig 11014 bp, 8 predicted proteins | sample KBSC63BmetaG_FD_65652 | JGI IMG/M metagenome (GOLD analysis project Ga0070679, IMG submission 65652) | Corn rhizosphere microbial communities from Kellogg Biological Station, Michigan, USA - KBS C6-3B metaG | ecosystem: Host-associated > Plants > Roots > Rhizosphere | place: USA: Michigan... | reverse complement strand
AATGTTTCTGATTTTACAGTGAATTCTTCCTCACAATTACAAAGTAATAATACAACCGCAAACAGCTCTTTTTTTATTAGAACTCCAAATTCTATTGCGACTCAGGCACAATGGGAATTGTATATCAGGATTGGTTTTAATCCTTCTTCTGCCAACTATATTGATGTATATTTAACAGCGTCCGCCGCTGATATAACCTTAAATACAACAACAGGTTACTTTATTAGAATTGGGAATACCGATGATGAAATTAGTCTTTACCGGAAAGATGCAAATGGCAGTGTTACTAAAATTATTGATGGTGTTAATGGAATTCTTAACAGCAGCAATAATGTGATGAAAATAAAAGTGATCAGGGATGCTTCAAACCAATGGAGGTTAAACCGGGATTTGAGTGGAACTGGCAACGATTATACAACCGAAGGCATTGTTACAGATGCCATTTATACTACTTCTGCTTTTTTTGGAATCTTAATAAAACAAAGCACTTCCAGTTTTTTTCAAAAACATTATTTTGATGATATTGAAATAAAACAATATGAACCTGATGTTACGCCTCCTTCAATTCAATCCGCAGTCGCAATATCTTCAACAGCAGTTGATCTTCTATTTACTGAACCGGTTGAAAATATAAGTTGCCAGAACATTAACAACTATGAAGCAAATAATGGCTTAGGCAATCCTACATCAGCGATACAAGACGCAATAAATCCTTCCCTTGTTCATTTAATTTTTGCAAATACGTTTACCAACGGTACGGGTTATGCGCTTTTGGTAAATAATGTAAAAGATCTTGCTGGAAATATAGTACACGATAGCAAAGTTAATTTTAGTTTTTATATCCCTCAACAATATGATATTGTAATTGAGGAAATTATGGCTGATCCCTCGCCGCAGGTAGCCTTGCCTGACGCTGAATGGATTGAGTTAAAAAATACTTCATCTTTCCCTATTAATTTGAGAGGATGGAAACTATCTGATCTAAGAGGACAAACTGGCTTAATGCCTGATTTTATCTTGCAACCTGACAGCTTTGTTGTCGTTTGTACAGGCTCTGCTGTTTCAGCGCTTTCTTCGTTTGGCAAAGTAATAAGTGTTACCAACTTTCCTTCTTTAGATAATGAAGGTGATCTTATTTCTCTGATTTCATCATCAGGGAAAACGATACATTCTGTTAAATATACTTCGGCCTGGTATCAAAATGAGTTAAAAAAGGATGGCGGTTGGTCATTGGAAATGATTGACACAAGAAATCCATGTAGCGGTATTAATAACTGGAAGTCGAGCACCGACATTAGTGGCGGAACACCAGGCAAAAAGAATTCTATAGACGGCGTTAATTTAGATGAAACAGCGCCCAAACTTTTGCGGGCATTTGCAAAAGCAAATGATACAATTACTTTAGTTTTTAATGAACCTTTAGATAGCTTAAAAGCTGCCGCTGTAAATAACTACTTGGTTGATAATGGCATTTCTATTAAAGAGGCGATAAGTGTTCCACCAATTTTTGATAAAGTAAACGTTGTATTAAATAATCCAATTGATTCAGGAACCATATATACAATCACGGCAAACAATGTGACTGACTGCAAAGGAAATTCTATTTCCTCAGGCAGCGCAGCCAGGTTTGGAATGCCTGCGCAGCCAGGCAATTTAGATATCGTAATTAATGAAATTCTTTATAATCCTAAACCTGAAGGAGTTGATTATGTGGAGCTATACAACCGTTCACAAAAAATAATAGATGTAAATCATATCTATATCGCCAATCGCGATGGAAATGTTATAAGCAATATTCAGCAAGCAGCTACAGAAAGCATCTTACTCTTCCCAGGAGATTTTATAGTACTCACATCAGATGTTCCTGCAGTAAAAAACCAATATATCACAACGAATCCTGATGCTTTTGTAACAGTAAGCAATATGCCCTCTTTTCCTGATGATGGGGGAGATGTGATTATATTAAATGCGCAAGGAGATATTATTGATGAAGTGAACTATTCCGATAAATGGCAGTTTCCCCTTGTTTCAAATACCGAAGGGGTTTCATTAGAGCGAATAGATTACAATAATACATCAGTGCAAAGCAATTTTCATTCTGCAGCTACTTCTTCGGGTTATGGAACTCCCGGTTATAAAAACTCACAGTACAGGATAGACGAAAATGTGCCGGGGACCATCAAGGTTTCACCGGATATTTTTTCACCTGATAATGATGGCATAGATGATTTTGCCACCATCGATTATAATTTTCCCGCTCCAGGCTATATTGCTAATATTACTATTTTTGATGCTTCAGGAAGACGTATTAGGTATCTTGAGCAAAATGCTTTATGCGGTATAAAAGGCTATTATCGCTGGGACGGGCTTGATGATAAAAACAGGAAATTGCCACAAGGCATTTATGTGATTTATACAGAAATTTTTAATACAGCCGGTAAAAAGAAGCAATTTAAAAATTCAATTGTGCTGGCAAGAAGATATTAAACAATTAAAACAATTTAATTGTTTCCTATATTATCAATATCATTATCAAAGAAATCAGGCAACTTGTTTAGCTTGGCTTTTATGATAAAATAACTGGTAATAGCAAATGTTAATCCAATCAATACAACTGAAACCAGGTTATCCGTTCCAAAAATTAATGCTCCTATAAATACACCAATAATTTCCGAAATTACCCATGCAACAACCGTATAAATTTTCCATGTTAAAGGCTTGAGTCCTTTGGCGAGGGCAAGCTTGCCGACATCTTTTGTAAGAAAAATAAGCGCAATAATTTCAAGCATTATAAATATTAATAAACGGTAATGATAAATTGATTTTTGCAAGTTGAGGAATTTTTTCACTTAGCCGTGGTAGTTACACCACGTCAATATCAAAATTTACCAATTGAACAAATTCCTTCAGGCGCTTGTCAATATCTTTTTTTGTAATTTCTTTTAAACGTTGCGGCCCAAACTTTTCAACACAAAAGCTTGCCATTGCAGAACCTACGATAATAGCGGTTTTCATATTTTCAAAGCTGATATTTTTTGTATGAGCCAAATGGCCTATAAAGCCTCCGGCAAATGTATCACCTGCTCCTGTAGGGTCAAAAACTTCTTCCAGCGGTAAGGCAGGCGCAAAGAATACATGATCTTCATGAAATAATAAAGCTCCATGCTCACCTTTTTTAATAATTAAAAATTTCGGTCCCATACTTAATATCTTTTTTGATGCTTTTACTAATGAATACTCGTTACTTAGTTGCCTTGCTTCACTGTCATTTATCATTAAAACATCAATCATGGTAAGCACCTTTTTTAAATCTTCCAAAGCACTTTCCATCCAAAAATTCATAGTGTCGAGTACAATTAATTCGGGCCTTTTGCGTAATTGATTTATTACATTTATCTGCAGGCTGGGCATAAGGTTTCCCAGCATTAAAAATTCAGATCCCTGGTATTGTTCTGGAACCTTAGGCTCAAAATCCGCTAACACGTTCAGGTCAGTAATTAAAGTGTCGCGGGTATTCATATCAAGATGATATTTACCGCTCCAGAAAAAAGATTTTTTATCTTTTACAATTTCAACCCCATCTAATTGAACGCCTCTTCCTTTCAACGCATTCAATTCTTCTTCAGGGAAGTCACTGCCAATTATAGAAATCTGTTGAATGGGCGTAGCTAGCTGGCTTGCTGCATAAGCCACATAGGTTGCGGAGCCGCCGATAATTTTATCTATTTTTCCAAAAGGTGTTTCAATAGCGTCAAAGGCCATGGTTCCAAGAGTAATTATTGCCATAATATTATTTGCTGCTTATTTTCATTTTAGCGATGCAAATGTAAAATATTAATATTGGATGATTATTGTATAACGACGTAAACCATACTTCTTATTATTTTTGTAGAAATTAATATGCTATGCTACTAAAAATGCACCCCCGAAATCCTCAGCCCCGATTACTTCATCAAATTTCTGAAAGCCTCAAAAGCGGCGGCATTATTATATATCCTACTGACACTATTTACGGACTTGGATGTGATATATACCATCCAAAAGCTATTGAGCGTATTTGCAGAATAAAAAACTTGGATCCGCAAAAGGCAAACCTTTCTTTCATTTGCCGCGACTTAAGCCACCTGAGCGATTATGCCAAAAGTATTGATACGCCTTTATATCGCAACTTGAAAAATTATCTGCCGGGACCATACACCTTTATTTTGCCGGCAAGCAAGCAAGTGCCCAAACTTTTAAAGAGCAAAAAAGATACAGTGGGTTTGCGCGTACCCGACAACGTTATATGCAGTTCAATTCTTGCAGAATTGGGTAATCCTATTTTAAGCGCTTCGCTTCCCGGCGAAATGGTAGAAGAATATACTGATCCTGAAATTATTTATGAGAAGTTTGGCAAGGTAGTAGATTATGTTATAGACGGCGGCCCTGGCGGCGTAGTGCCATCTACGATAATAGATTGCACAACAGACGATTGGAACATAATACGCCAAGGACTTGGCGAGTGGGCAGCATAAAAATGCCTCCGTCATTAAGCAGAGGCAATGGAAAATAATCCGTTAGAAGGACTATTCTCGTTCCCTGAGATTATATTTCTTCCGGTAAATTTCCCGGCTGTTTCTTCTTTCTTTCTTTTTAATATCTTTTGTTTCCCGCCTGATAATTTTTCCATCATGCCTTGCCGCCTTTATATCTTGATGAACATTTCTTTGACCTTTCTTAAATGATGAGCTTCGGTTTTCATAAGCTCGCCACTCTTTACACCCTCATTAATTCTGTGATGCTGATTCAGGCTACGATGTTTTATTTGTGCGTTTGTTGTGCAAATGCCTAATCCAAAAATGATGGCAAGCATTAATAAAAATTTCATTTTCATAAATGTGAATAAACCATTAAACTCTCAACTTATGACGGACGCTATTAATTAAAGTTTAATTGTGCAAAAAATATCGGGAGAAAAAGACATTATATCTATATACAAGCGTTTTCAATCATTGCCTCATCATCATCCGCTGCAAAAAAAGCTTTTGAATTGATAGCACCATAAATATTAAAACTCATTCGATGATATTTGCAAAGGCCATGTTCTTTAATAGCTGTGCGATGTTCCAGGGTGCCATAGCCTTTATTGTTGTGCCAGCTATATACTTTGAATTTTCTATGAAGATTTACCATATAGTCGTCGCGGTAAGTTTTAGCTAATACACTTGCCGCGGCTATTGATGCATATATGCCATCGCCTTTTATTATACAGTAATGCGGCATTTTTTTATAATTTTTGAAACGGTTCCCATCAACCAATAAAATATCCGGTTTTGCTGATAGCTTATTCAGTGCAAGATGCATTGCTTTAAAAGATGCCTGCAAAATATTAATGCGGTCTATTTCATTGTTGCTTACGCTGGCAACAGAATATGCTATGCTTTCTTTTTCAATGACGGGTCGCAACTGTTCTCTTTCTTCTTTTGTAAGTTGTTTTGAATCGTTTAGCATGGGATGATAAAAATCTTTTGGCAAAACAACTGCTGCCGCAAACACAGGGCCTGCAAAGCATCCGCGGCCTGCTTCGTCGAGACCAGCTTCATAAAATTTATTATGGAAAAAAGGAAGTAACAATTTTTTCAAAAATAAAGATGATTGGTAGAAAATGATTCATTTTTTTTCAACATTTTTTCAAATAGTATTGTGGCAATGCCAGTATTCTTAGGTAGGTTACCTTTGCGTCGAAATAAAAAGATATGATAGCCCAAATAAAAAATGATTCTTCGAAATATGTGGCCAGTTGGCTTTTTGCAGGTGTTATTATGTTGATGATTCAAATATTATTGGGAGGCATTACACGCTTAACGGAATCGGGCTTAAGTATTACTGAATGGAATCCAATAACCGGTATTTTGCCACCTTTAAATACTTCACAATGGATGGCCGAATTTGATAAATATAAACATACAGATCAATTCAGGTATTTAAATAGCAACTTTTCACTAAGTGATTTTAAATCGATATTTTTTTGGGAGTGGTTGCATCGTGCATGGGCAAGGCTTATGGGCATCGTCTTTTTAATTGGCTTCTTTTATTTTTTAATAAAAAAGCAATTCAGGGCCGATATGATAATACCCTTTATTATATTATTTCTGCTTGGAATGATGCAGGGGCTCATTGGTTGGATAATGGTTAAGAGCGGCCTTATTCCTGAAAGATTGTTTGTTGGCCATATACAATTAGCAACGCATTTTATGGCAGCGCTGCTTTTGCTGTGCTATACATTATGGTTTGCATTAAGTCTCTCGATTCCTTCAAACCAGCTAACTTTTAATAAGCACTTAAAGAAAATAACGATTATCATATTTTGTATTCTTTTTTTTCAGTTGATTTATGGGGCATTTATGGCGGGCTTGCATGCAGCTACAGCTGCGCCCACTTGGCCACAAATAAATGAACAATGGATCCCGGCTTCGATGGATAATTTATCGCCGTGGTGGAAAAATTTGATTGACAATAAAATTACTGTGCAGTTTATTCACCGGGGCTTCGCATACGTTCTTTTAGTAACAGTTATTATATGGTTTATAAAAGCAGTGCGAACAAAAGGAAGTTTATTATTTGCTAAATTAAAATTTATTCCTTTAGCGCTTATTATTTTGCAGGTAATACTGGGAGTAACAACTGTAGTTACATCTCCTTATGGCAATAACCTGGTATGGTTTGGCGTTGCACATCAGTTCGTTGCTATTACGTTCCTGATGGCAATAGTATTTATGTTGTATATTATCAGGCGATAGCGGTTTAACCAGCACTCTATGAAGCAGTTTTTAAAAAATTTTTATTATTCATTTCCAATTCAGTTGCTGCTACTTCATTTTAGAAAATCGCAAGCACTTCTTATTTTTTGGTTTATCCTGTTCCTTGTTATTACAGGAAATTTCATGAAAATATTTGGCGCTAATGCTTTATTTCTTGCACCTGAATACCTGGGTAATGTAAATGCAGGCGGCGCTGCTATAACCGGGATGGCGACCGCGGTTTACATAATGAGCTGGAACATTACCACTTTTATTTTACATAGTATGCGGTTTCGGTTTCTCGCAACCACTTCCAAGCCATTCTTAAAATATTGCCTCAATAATGCTATTATCCCTTCGTGTTTTTTAATACTTTATTTTATAGAAGCTTTATTATTCGACAGGGAAATGGAATTGATTCCATTAATGGAATTCATTGCCATAGCGGCCGGTTTTATGGCAGGTTTTTTTATTTTGATAGCCATTTCATTTGCCTATTTTTTTACTGCCGACCGAAGAATAATAAGAACTTTTCAAACAGGCATTATTGATTTTGACGACCAAAGGAGAATCGAAAAAAATGAAAAAGCTTTCGCTGAAAATAATTTTGGATTACCGGTTGGCTATTATTTAACCACGCGTTTCAAATTTAGAAAGGCACGTAATGTAGCTCACTACAGCCAGGATTTTTTAGATACAATTTTTAAACGACATCATTTCTCCGCAATAATTACCATTGTCCTCGCCTTCATTTTTATGATATTTATTGGTTTCTTTATGGATAATAGATTTTTTCAGGTGCCTGCCGCTGCAAGTATATTGGTGCTTTTTGCATTATTAATAGCCTTTATAGGAGCGCTTTCTTATTTCCTTGGAAGCTGGAGCATTTTGTTTGTTATATTTCTTTTTGTTGTTCTTAATATTCTTTATGAATACAATATAATTGATCCGCGTAATAAGGCTTTTGGGCTTAATTATACACATACAGAAAGACCCGACTATACTCTTCGTAACCTTGAGAAAATAAATTCACCGGAGCATATAGCAGCGGATAAAGCTAATATGATTGAAATACTTGATCGCTGGAAAGCCCGCCAGGATACTGAAAAGCCATTAATGGTTGTTTTGAATTTCAGCGGAGGTGGCGTAAGAAGTGCAACCTTTGCTATGAATATCCTTCAGCAACTTGATAGTATTAGCAATGGCACTATAATGAAAAAAACTGCTCTTATTAGCGGAGCTTCAGGCGGAATGCTTGCAGCGGCTTACTTTAGGGAATTGGCGAGGCTTAGGGAAACAGGCGTGAATATTAGTCCTCAGAATAAAAGGTATGTAGATGATATCTCAAAAGATTTATTGAATCCTGTATTTTCTTCCATGATAGCACGTGATCTTCTTTCACCGGCACAAAAATTTTCGGTTGGCCCTTACCGTTATGTTAAAGACAGAGGATATGCTTTTGAACAAAAATTAAATACTAATACGCACGGCATTCTTAATAAAACAATTGGCTTTTATAAAGCCGATGAAAATAATGCTAAAGTGCCCCTGATGATTTTAAATTCTGTAATAACAAGAGATTTAAAAAAGATGATGGTATGTACTCAGCCCATCAGCTTTATGATGCAGCCCACATTTATTGATAGTGCATCTGAAATGAACGGCCCGGACGCTGTTGATTTTGGCGCAATATTTAAAAACGAAAACCCAATGAATCTTCGGCTGCTTACAGCGTTAAGAATGAATGCAACCTATCCTTATATTCTTCCAAGTGTATGGCTTCCTACACGCCCCGTAATAGACGTAATGGATGCGGGGCTACGCGATAATTATGGACAAGAAACTTCCCTTCGTTTTTTGCACGTCTTTAAAGACTGGATAAATAAAAATACAAGTGGTGTTTTAATTATACAAGTACGGGCAATGCAGAAAGGAAGCTGGGCTACGCCTTATAAAAATGGTGGAATTATAAATATTTTTACCAAGCCCTTTTCAATGCTTGAGGTTAACTGGTTCAGGCTACAGGATTACTTCCAGGATGATGAGATAACGTATGCGCAAAATCTTGACAGTAATTTTCATCGCATTGCATTTATGTATATTCCTGAAGAAGAAGAACATGGCGCTTCATTAAATTTCCATCTTACTGCAAGCGAGAAAAAAGAAGTAATCGCGTCATCCCGAAGAAAAAATAATGTAGAAGCTTTTGAAGAAGTAAAGAAATATTTAAGGCACTAAAAGGTTAAAAGCTGATGGCAAAATTTCTATCTTTAATTCTTTATAAGTTGATACATGATCGCCATCAATATGCAAGGGCGCCATTTTGGCGTTTACAATTTCAATATCTTTTGTTTGAAAATACAGAATATCTTTTTGATGAAAATCTTTTTCCTTTACATCACTGATCTTCCCTGATTGCATTTGTTTAAAAACTGACCATATAATTTTTGGTTTGCTCATTTTTTTTACCACAATTATATCAAGCAAACCATCGCTGATGCTGGCTTCAGGCGCTATTTTAAAATTATTCCCAAACTGGTTGCTGTTGGCTATGCAAATAAAATATGCATCTGCCTTAAATTTAATTTCGCCTGTTTTTACTTCAAAAGAATAGGTCTTGGCAGATATAAAATTTTTGAAAGTTTGTTGTATATACGTTGAAAGCCCTCTCTTTTTTTGTAACGAAAAATCATATGCAACCTGCGCATCAAGGCCAATGCCACACAGCATACAACTTAATGATCCATTAACAAGAAAAGCATCTATGCATTCATTTTTACCTTTAAAAATTATTTCAAAAGCTTTATTTATTTGCCTGGGAATTTTTGCCGTAAATGCAAGCCCGTTCCCTGATCCTAAAGGAATAATGCCAATATTAATTTTTATATTTAATATTGCGGCTATCACAGGACGCAAGCTTCCATCGCCGCCACAAATAACAATATCGGTAATACCTTCGCCATATATTTTATCCCTGAGAAAAGAATAGTTTCCATCTTCAGAGGTGAATAATATTTCGAAATCAATATTCTTCTCACTGCATTTTTTAATAATTTTCTTTTCTAAATGCAACTTGCTTGTGGTGCCCGAAATTGGATTTATAAAAAATAAAAATTTGCGCAACATAGTTTTATGTGGTTATACTTCCCTTTTAGAGCTCGTAACTTCAAAAATGATTTTTATAAATATTCAAAAATTAAGATTCATTTTTAGTGGCTTCACCTTCATTTAATGCTTTCCATAATAAGTCTTTTAATGGTATCAATCCATGGTTGGCTATTGAAGAAATAAAGATGTGCGGAATATCGCCAGGCAACTCTTTTGCTATCGCATCTTTTAATTCATCATCAAGCATATCACTTTTACTTATAGCAATTATAAATTTTTTATCTAGTAATTCCGGATTATATTCTTCCAATTCTTTTCTTAAGATTTTATATTCTTCATTATGATTACTACTATCGGCTGGTATTAAAAAAAGCAGCACAGGATTTCGTTCTATATGCCTTAGAAACCGGAATCCAAGGCCTTTTCCTTCCGCCGCTCCTTCAATGATACCGGGCAGATCCGCAATGCAAAAACTTTTATGATCCCGATATTGAACTATGCCAAGTTGTGGTGTTAGCGTGGTAAATGCATAATCGGCAATCTTTGGTTTTGCTGCTGTAATTACCGACAGCAACGTAGATTTTCCCGCGTTGGGGAAGCCTACCAAACCTACGTCTGCCAACACTTTCAGCTCTAAAATTTTCCATCCTTCTTCGCCTTCTTCACCAGGTTGTGAATGTTGGGGCGCCTGGTTAGTTGGCGTTGCAAAATGTGAGTTGCCCTGGCCGCCCCTGCCACCTTTCATCAATATAATTTCCTGCCCGTCTTCTAAAATTTCTGCTTCTTCTTTTCCAGTTTCTTCATTTTTTGCTATAGTTCCTAAAGGAACTTCAATTACAATATCTTTTCCATCGCGGCCGGTACAATTATTTTTGCTTCCATTTTCACCGTTCTCAGCCAGTACATTTTTAAAATACCGAAGATGTAGTAAGGTCCATAAATTTTTGTTACCGCGAAGAATAATATGAGCGCCCCTGCCGCCATCGCCACCATCGGGTCCACCAAATGCAGTGAGTTTATTTCGCATAAAATGTTTGCTGCCTGCACCACCATGTCCGCTTTTGCAAAATATTCTTATATAATCTATAAAATTTGTTTTTTCCATTGTTGTAAAGTTCGCAAACTTT
>Ga0070679_100006338_pt1 | contig 11017 bp, 9 predicted proteins | sample KBSC63BmetaG_FD_65652 | JGI IMG/M metagenome (GOLD analysis project Ga0070679, IMG submission 65652) | Corn rhizosphere microbial communities from Kellogg Biological Station, Michigan, USA - KBS C6-3B metaG | ecosystem: Host-associated > Plants > Roots > Rhizosphere | place: USA: Michigan... | reverse complement strand
TTCAGCGATTTCTCGTTGTATGGCGGACTAACGCGGCACGTGGAGTTGCTGTATGTCCCGGAATTTTCACTGGAACGAATTCAAATAGACATCGCCAAAGCCGACACTGACGAACCCAGGATCACGGTCCTCAGCGTCGTGCGTTTGTACGGAGAACTCGCGGGCAAACTACCGCATCCCAGAATCGAAGTTTTCGATCACGAGGGCCGGATGGTCCCGGTCAAGACTGCTTATGACGCCTCACTCGCTCACACGGAAGCTCCCGAGGAGTACAGGGATTTCATCCCGTTGACCTTTGCGTTGCCGAAACCGCAACGGTGGTCTCCCGCGACGCCTCATGTGTATACGTGCAAAGTGACGTTGACTACGGGGGGCAACACACACACGATGACCGAGCGCTTCGGCATCCGTCACTTCGAGTTCGTCGAACACGGCCCGTTCAAACTGAACGGCGAGCGTCTGCTGCTGCGCGGCACGCATCGGCACGAAGACCACGCCGGCTACGCGAGCGCCATGCCGGATGATTTAATCCGTGAAGAGATGAAGCTCATCAAGGCGATGGGTGCGAACTTTATCCGTCTGGCGCACTACCAGCAGAACCGACTTGTGCTGGACTTGTGCGATGAATTGGGCATTATGGTATGGGAAGAAGCTCCGTGGTGCCGCGGCGGCATCGGTGGCGACCACTGGAAGCAGATGGTGCGCGAGAAGCTGGCGAATACCATCAACCAGCACCGCAATCATCCCAGCGTGATCCTGTGGGGCCTGGGCAATGAAGACGACTGGCCCACCGAATATCCCAACGTCGACAAAGAAGCCATTCGGGCATTCATGACGGAGCTGCGCGACCTTGCGCATAAACTCGACCCGACGCGGCTGACATCGTATCGGCGCGCCGATTTTGCACGCGACATTCCGGATGTATATTCGCCGTCGATCTGGGCGGGATGGTACTCGGGCCTTTATACGGAGTACCAGGCGGCGCTGGAAAAGCACGTGAAGCTGCAACCGCACATGCTGCACATCGAGTGGGGTGCGGACTCGCACGCCGGTCGTCATTCCGAAACGCCCGACAAGGCCATCGCCAACGTCGGCACCGGCCATGGCACGGACGAACGGGGACTCGACTACAAACTCAGTGGCGGCCCGCCGCGGGTGTCGAAAGACGGTGACTGGTCGGAGACCTACGCTTGCAACCTTTTCGACTGGCACCTCAAAGTGCAGGAGTCACTACCGTGGCTGACGGGCGCGGCGCAGTGGGTCTTCAAGGACTTCACCACGCCATTGCGTGTCGAGAACCCCGTGCCGCGCATGAACCAGAAGGGCGTCATCGCACGCGACATGACGAAGAAGGAATCGTATTACGTCTTCCAGTCGTACTGGGCGGACGAACCGATGATCCATATTTACGGGAACACTTGGCCGGTGCGCTGGGGCGATGCGGACGAGCCGAAGATGGTGAAGGTCTACTCCAATTGCGAAGAAGTGGAGCTATTTCATATAAGCGGAGACGCGGAGAAAGGAGCCGCCAAATCGCTCGGTGTGAAGCGCCGCAACTCGCAGGATTTTCCGGCGGCAGGCTTGCGTTGGACGCTTCCCTTCTCTGCCGGCAAAAATTCTCTGCGCGCCGTTGGAAAGCGTTCGGGCAAAACCGTCCATGACGAAATCCAATTTATTTACGAGACACGGAGGTGGGGCGCGCCGGCAAAGTTTTTGCTCGCGGAAATTGGTCGCGGCGGCACACGCGTAACGGTCGAAGCAACGATGGTCGATGCGGCCGGCGTCACCTGTCTTGACGCGCGCACGCTGGTGCGTTTCTCCCTCGCGGGCAAGGGTCGGCTGATCGACAACCAGGGCACACCGTGGGGCTCACGCGCAGTGCAACTGGCCAATGGTCGCGCGCGCATCACAGCTGAGTTGAAGGGCGCTTGCACCATCGGGATCGCTGCGGACGGCCTGGAAACGGGATTCGTCCCATTACGCGCATAACAGTGCCGCCAGCCGCTGTCTGACCGCCACTCGCGCCGGTCAGGGGAGACGATGTATCGTTTCCAGCAAAGGGAAAACACCAAAGCTATGCGAGAAAAGATGCTGCGCCGTTCATTCCTGAAGTCTGCCGCGCTTGCTACCGGCGCTGCCACCGTTATGGCGCGAGCAGAACAGCCGGCCAGCGCATCCACCGCCTGGAAACCCGTACACGGGGCCGCAGGGTTCCCGGCCGTCGGCACCGGCCCGGCGCGGCTCAACGTCCGCGACTTTGGAGCCAAGGGTGATGGCGCAACCAAAGACACCGCCGCGCTGCAACAGACGCTCGACCGCTGCGCCGTACTCGGTGGCGGCGAAGTGCTGGTCCCAGCGGGCAACTATCTTACCGGCGCCATCCAGATTCGCTCCAACACCCTGCTGCGCTTTGAGAAGGACACCATCCTCACCGGCACAGGCGATATGGCCGATTACCCCGTCACCACCGTGCGCTGGGAAGGCCGCTGGATCCAGGGCCACATCGCGCTGATCTACGCCATCGACGCGAACCGCATCGGCATCGCCGGCCCCGGCCACATCGAGGGCAGCCCTTTGCTCGGAGGCCGTCCCAGCCGCACGATCTTCACCGGCGAGCCCAGCTATCGCCACCCCGCGCTCATCGAGTTTCTGCGCTGCGACACCATCCATCTCAAGGATTTCTCGACGGCCTATCAACACATCTGGAATGTCCACCCGACCAACTGCCAAAACATCCTGATCGAAGGCCTCACCATCCGCAGCAACACCGGCAACGGCGACGGCATCGATATCGACTCCTGCAAGCATGTCCGCATCGAGCACTGCGACATTGCCACCGGCGACGACTGCATCTCGCTCAAGTCCGGCCGCGGCGCAGAAGCCTTCACACTGCTCCAGACCACCGAAGATGTGTCTATCGCCGACTGCACCTTCGCCGACAACATCTTCGCCTGCATCGGCATTGGCAGCGAAACCTCCGGCGGCATTCGCGACGTGCGTGTCGAACGCTGCAAATTTACGCAGACCGGCAAGGGTACCTGCGCCTTCTACATCAAGACCCGACCAGGCCGCGGCGCGTTTCTCGAAAACATCGTCGCCGACGATCTCGATATCGGCGCCGGATGCGCGGGCTTCCTGCGCTTCAACCTCACCAACTCCGGCCTGCAGGACGAGTTCCCCGTCCCCGGCGATGTGGGCATTCCCACCGCCAAAAATTTCCGGTTCACCAATATCCGCGTTACCGACATCCCACTTCTGGTCGACGGTTTCAGCGTGGATGCGCGCAAGCCGCTCGACGGTCTGGTACTGGAAAACATCTCCGGAACCTGTGCGAAAGGGATTTCACTAGCCAACGCTGTGCATGTGAGTGTAAAGAATATCCACGTGACCGGATTCGCCGGTCCGCTGCTCTCGATCGCGAACGTGACAGGCAAGGGCCTGGAAGGCGCAACGACCGTAGATGCGCCCAGGGTTCCGCCGGCAGTCGAGGTGAAGGAGCCATACAAACTGCACTAGGGAGAAACCGCATGGGAGCCTGGGGCAAGGGAATTTACGATAACGACGACGCTTGTGACTTTGTGGGTGAGGTTGTGGACAGTCTCGACCTCTCCCGCATCGACTCCGCGGTAAACGAAGTCCTCAATGCCAACACCTACCTTGAAGCGCCGCTCGCAGCACAGGGCCTGGTCGCCGCTGACGTCGTCGCCCGCTTACGCGGAGAGTGGGGCGATCGCAACTCCTATACCGGAGTCATTGCGCAATGGGCGGAACGCGCCAACGTGACTGCTTCCGACGAGCTGCTGCGCAAAGCCCGCCAGGTCGTCCAACGCGTACGCACCGAGCCTTCGGAGCTGCTCGAGTTATGGTCGGACGACCCCGATCCGGAGACCTGGCACGCTACGCTCGACACTCTGTTGCAACGGCTGTCCTAAGATCGCTATTTGACCTTGTACTCGACGAAAAGCTCAGGGAAGTTCTTCTTCAGCGTGTCGATTTTGGGACGGTCGCAGATCTGGATATATGGTTGGTCCGGATGCAGCGTTGCGTAGTCCTGATGGTAGTCCTCGGCGTCGTAGAAGCCCTTGGACTGCGTCACCTCGGTCACAATTTTGTGCGGAAACACTTTCGCCGCTTCAAGCTGCGCGATGTAAGCCTCGCCGATCTTCTTCTGCTCGTCGTTGGTGTAGAAGATGGCCGAGCGATAGGACGTACCGCTGTCCGGGCCCTGGCGGTTGAGCGTCGTGGGATCGTGCACCGAGAAGAAAATTTGCAGCAGCTTGCCGTAGGTGATCTTCGACGGATCGTACGTCACGCGGACCGACTCGGCGTGGCCCGTCGTTTCGGTCGTCACCTGGTCGTAGGTCGCAGTCGATGCCGACCCGCCCGCGTAGCCTGCCTTGGTCGCGGTAACGCCCTTGACGCGCTGAAACACCGACTGCGTCCCCCAGAAGCAGCCGCCGGCGAAGATGGCAGTGGCTTTACCGGGCGCAGAGGTCAGCGGGGCATCGACCGCAGGCGCGGGGAGGCGGCCATGGTCTGCCGCAGCGCCCGGATGGCAGCCGGCGAAGACGAGAAGAGCGAAGCAAAGGACCGTGCGTAGGGCGCGCGAGGTGTGCATGAAAGCTCCTGTGGCAATGCTGGAGCACGCCTGTTGATAAGACGCGCTGGATGGCTTTGAGTTACAAAAGTCTGACAACGATGGGTCGTGCGTCAGTGAGCTTGGCAGTGATTCCACCTGAGCTTGAGGATGGATGGGTCGCCCCGGTTCTGAGAGCATGGTCGAGATGAACCGAGAGACCATAAAACGCACTGGCCTATGCGTGGCAATCACGCTGGGCGTTTGGTTTACATTCTTTGCGCTGGCTTTCTCCACACGAAAGTCCTCTCTGAGTGTCAACCGGACGCACACTTGTCCGCTCCACCCCTTGACCCTCGTCACCTCCGCCCGATACTCTCGCCTCCGATGAACAAAGTCTTTGCCACCGCCGACGAGGCGATTTTCGACATCCCCGACGGCGCGACTGTGATGCTGGGCGGCTTCGGTCTCTGCGGCATTCCCGAGAACTCCATTGCGGCCATCGTGCGCCGCGGGGTGCGCGGCCTGCACACCATCGCCAACAACATGGGCGTCGATGGATTCGGCATGGGCCTGATGCTCGAAGCCGGCCTCATCGCCTCGCATACCGGCAGCTACGTCGGCGAAAACAAGCTGATGGAGCAGCAGGTTATCGCCGGCCAGCTCAAGGTCAACCTCATCCCCCAGGGCACACTGGCCGAGCGCATTCGTGCCGGCGGCGCGGGCATTCCTGCGTTCTACACCCCGGCGGGTGTCGGGACCGTCATCGCCGACGGCAAGGAGGAGCGTACCTTCAATGGCCGCCGCTATCTTCTCGAAACCGCGCTGCAGGCCGACTTCGCGTTGGTCAAAGCGTGGCGCGGAGACACCCAGGGCAACCTCGTCTACCGTCGCACCGCCCGCAACTTCAACCCCATGATGGCCACTGCGGCACGCATCACTATCGCGGAAGTTGAAGAGCTCGTCCAACCCGGCGAACTCGACCCTGACCTCATCCACACCCCGGGAATCTACGTAAAGCGGATATTCTGCGCGCCCAGCGAGAAGCGCATCGAACGGCGCACCGTGAGAAAGGCGGTCGCCTGATGGAAAAGAATACTGATAAGCGCGATCTTATTGTTCGCCGCGTGGCGCGCGAGCTGCAGGACGGTTTCTATGTGAACCTCGGCATCGGCATGCCGACGCTCATCGCCAACCACGTACCCGTGGGCATGGACGTCGTCCTGCAATCCGAAAACGGCATGCTGGGCATCGGGCCCTATCCGCTCGAAGGCGAAGAGGACCCCGACCTGATCAACGCAGGGAAGGAAACCGTCTCGGTGCTGCCGGGCACATCGTTCTTCTCTTCGGCGGAGTCGTTTGCCATGATCCGCGGCGGCCACGTTGACCTCAGCATCCTCGGGGCAATGGAAGTCGACGAGGGCGGCTCGCTGGCTAACTGGATGATTCCCGGCAAGATGCTCAAAGGCATGGGCGGAGCGATGGACCTGGTCGCCAGCGCCCGCCGCGTCATCGTCGCTATGGAGCACACCACCAAAGATGGCCGCGCCAAGATATTGAAGCGTTGCACGTTACCTCTCACCGGCGTAGCCGTCGTCCACACCATCGCCACCGAAATGGCGTGGATTGCCGTGACGCCCGAGGGTCTGGTGCTGGAAGAGATCGCACCCGGCCTGACTGTAGAGCAGGTGCAGGCGGCGACGGAAGCCACGTTACAGGTGTCCCCTGCGCTGCGTGAGATGATCGCTTAAGCAGGACTCGTGGAGGTGGTTTGCGGGGCTTCGACCCCTATGGGCGTTTTCTTCAATGAAAACGCCGCTGCACGCCCTTACCGGGATACCCAGCAACACAAGTACTGCTTTTAAGCACGCCGGAAGTTGTGCTAACATCCGCTGCAAAGCTCCGATTTCCGCAACGAGGCACAAGAGATTTATGGCCGAACAGGATTGGCTGACACCGGCCACAGCGCCCGCACCGTCTCCATATCAGAACGTCGTCGCCGCTCCTGCCATAGGACCGCCGGCATATGAGTTGCGTCCGCTCACGCTCGGCGAGCTGCTGGATCGCACGTTCTCTCTCTTCCGTTCGCGCTTCTGGCTGTTTACCGGTATTTCCGCGAGCGCGGCGGCGATCGAACTGGTGGTTGCGGGCACCGGCCGGGTCATCGTTCATCACTACACGACGAATCCGCAGGTACTGTACTCGGCGGCTTTAGGTGTCACCTATCTGGCGTCGTTTATCTACTTCTTCTTTTACTGCATCACCCAGGCGGCAACCTGCTGGGCCATGTCCGAGGTGTACCTCAGCCGTCCGGCGTCTATCGCTTCTTCGCTGCGCGCCGTGCGCGGCAAGTGGTATGCCTGGATCGGCATCGCCATATGGCAAGCGTGGAGTGCTGCATGGCCGTTTATGGCGTTATTCATCCCTTTCGTCATCCTTCTTACCCTTAAAATTGTCCTTCCAACGTTCGGCAGTGTGCTCTTCGGCATCCTTGCCGTACTGGCATTGATCGGCGCGGTGGTTTATGGAGTGATTGCCTACATTCGCAACTCGCTCGCCATTCCCGCCAAGGTTGTGGAAGGAATGACGGTCCGCAAAGCCATGCGCCGCAGCAAAGACCTCGCCGATGGCGCCAAGAGGCGCATCTTCGTGCTCGGCCTGATCGTCTGGGCATTGTTTGTTGTAGCCGGTGTGCTCCAGGCGCCGTTTTCCATGATGGCCCTCCTCGCACCCGGCAAGAGCCACATCATCTCGGAAATGGTGGCGCTAGTCATCATGTTCTTCGCGCGTTCCGTGGTCACACCGGTCGCTTCCATCGGATTGTGCCTCATTTACTTCGACCAGCGCGTACGCCGCGAAGCCTTCGACATTGAAGTGCTGCTGGGGCCGGAGCAGGCTAACGCCCTCCCAACTTCACCCGATATCGCGCCATTGGATTTTGCGTCGAGCTATCCCCCAGCAAACCCCACACCGGACCACGCGCCCACCACCGAGGCAGAGTCGAATGCTCCCCTCCCCTAACCTCAGATTGCTGGCGGGCCTGACGTTGCTGCTGTCGCTCAGCGGATCGCTGAGCGGAACCCGTGTCTTTGCACAACTTAAGGCGGTGAAAACCACGGGTAAGTTTCAGAAGCAATCCATGCAGCAGTTCCGCGACCAGCTAACCGCCACGCAGGAGCTAGTTCAGGCCTGCGGGTCGTCCGCCGCGGCCTGCGTTTCGGAAAAAGTCGGTCCAGACCAGCGCATAGAAACTCCCGGCGCCCAAACGTTCCAGGTGCGCTGGCAATGGCTGCGCGAAGCGCTCGATGAGTCCAAAAAAGCGGCGCCCGACGAGCGCACCCAGCTCATGCAGCAGGCATCCGCCCGGCTGAGCGAAATGGTGAACGAGAACGGACAGACCGTCGCTCCCGGGCAGTTTCCTGCCGCGCGTAAGGATGCGGACCGTATTCTCGCCGGCTCCGAGTTCTCGGAGGTCGAACACGAATCCTGGCTCGACCGCGCTGTAGCCAAATTCTGGATGTATGTGAACCTCTGGCTCACCAGCTTTTCAGGCATCGGCAGGTCCGCTCCGTGGCTCGGACATTTGCTGGAGTTTCTGCTGTTCGGCGGCGCCGCCGTCGGTTTGCTTCTCTTCGTGCGCCGGAGTCTCCAGCGCCAGCGTCTCGCCGTCGCGCTCAACTCGCAGTCCACCGAGCTTGCCTGGACCCGCGAATCGAACGACTGGGCAGCCCAGGCCGAGTCTTCCGCCCGCGCCGGGGACTGGCGCGACGCGGTCCACTGCCTTTATTGGGCGACCATCGTTATGCTCGAAGGCCGCCGTGCCTGGCGCCATAACCCGGCTCGCACTCCGCGCGAGTACGTTCGCCTCCTCAAGCCCGGCTCCGCCCAACAGGGCGCCCTGCGCGGCCTGACGCAGATCTTCGAGCGCCTGTGGTACGGCCTCCGCGACGCCGACGCCACCGACTACCAGCGAGCCCGCACGTTCTACGACAGCCTACGCGACAACGCGCCCGCCGGTGCCGCATGACGCAGTCCCGTGGCGCATCCGACAAGAAGGTGCTGCTCTGGATGGGAGGCGGCGTCCTTGCGCTGATTGTCGTTGTCGCCATCCTCGCGCCGAGGCGGAACGAGCGAAACTTCCGGCCGGCCATCGATAACGCCGGCTCAGCCGGAGCCAAGGCCGCTTACCTCTTGCTCGGCCAACTGGGCTATAAGGCCCAACGCTGGGACGCCCCAGAAGCCGGCCTTGACGAGGTAGACGCTGAACACACCACCCTCATCATGGCCGACGCCGTCATCCCTCCCAAACAGTTGGACCAGGCCAAGATCGCCGTGCAGCGTTTCCTCCAGCGCGGTGGCCGCGTACTCGATACCGGCGGCGAAACCCTTCTTCCCAACGGGGAGACCCGAGCCGCGAACGCACTCCACCCTGAGAGCTGTTACACCACGCCCGAAGGGCAGGGGCCGCTCGCGCAGGCTGGCCAGCTTTCCATCGTCGACAACGGCGCATGGAACGAGAAAGACTCCAAACTTGGCCCCGCCCTGCATGTGGAGCAACGCTGCGGTGATGATGCCGTCGTTGTCCGCTACGCCGTCGGCAAAGGCGAGGCGATCTGGTGGAGTTCCTCAAAACCCCTCACCAACGCCGGTCTGCGCGACGATCCCAACCTCCGCCTGCTGCTCGCCACGGTCGGGGCGCCGGGCCGCACCATCCTGTTCGACGAGTTCAACCACGGCGTCACGCCAAGTATCTGGGAGGGCGTTCCGGTCTGGTGGCTGCTGGGGCAGTTCGGCTTGATCGCGCTGCTGCTGATTCTTAGTTTCAGCCGCCGCAACGGCCCTATCCGGATGCCGGTCACAGTACCCCGCACCTCGCCGGTGGAGTTCGCCGAATCCATGGGCCATCTCTACCAGCGCGCCGGAGCCACCAATGCCGCCACCGGCATGTCCCGCCGCCGGCTGCTGCGCTTCCTGCAAGCCGAGTGCGGCGTTGCCCGCATCACCATTGACGAAGGTCCCGCCGCCGTTGCCGAAGCTCTGCAAGACCGCTTCGGCGGTGACTGGAGCGCCCTGCGCCGCCACCTCGAAGATGCTGCCCACGCCGAAAGCACCGAACTCGCCCCCAACAGTGCCCTGAAGCTTGTCCAGGCAATGGACGATGATGTGGCCCGCCTGCAACGCATCCTCGCGCCGAAGCATGTAGAAGCTGTCACACGCGAGACAATAGCCGTACACGAATCCGTAAACGATCGCAACGCGGAGCTGGTCTCCGCGACCAAGGAGTAACCCGAAGTGAGCGAAGAATTGGACCAATTCCCCGCACCGCAATTCACCCTACAGCAACCCGAGGCCGCGCCCATGGCGTCGGCGCTTGAGCTATTTGCCTTGGGCGAACGCGAGATCGGCCGCGTCATCGCCGGCCAGAATGAAGCCGTCGCGCAGGCCTTGATTACCCTGCTCTGTGGTGGCCACGCGCTGGTCGAAGGTGTTCCGGGCGTCGCGAAAACGCTGGCTGTAAAAACCCTCTCGCGCTTCCTCGGCCTCGACTTCCGCCGCGCCCAGGGCACACCCGACATGATGCCTGCCGACCTGCTCGGCACCAATGTCTTTTCGCCCAAGACCAGTGAGTTCTCACTCCACAAAGGACCGGTATTCACCCAATTTCTGCTCGCAGACGAGATCAACCGCATGCCACCCCGCACCCAGGCCGCGCTGCTCGAATGCATGGAAGAGCGCCAGGTCACCATGGACGGCGAAGCCCACAAACTCGACGAGTACTTTACGGTCTTCGCCACTCAGAACCCGCTCGAATTCGAGGGCACCTACCCGCTGCCCGAGGCGCAGCTCGACCGCTTCCTGCTGAAGATTCGCGTGCCCTATCCCGAACTCGCCGACGAGCGCACGGTGCTTGAACGCCATCACGCGGCGACCGAGGCTTCCGGCGTCGCCGACACACCCATCGCTCAGGTGCCGTTCGAGCTTCTGTCGCGCGCCCGCCACGAAGTACGCGCTGTCCGCGTCGAGCCGGCCATGTTCGACTACCTGCTCGCCGTCGTCCGCCGTTCGCGCGACTGGCCGTCGATCTCTCTCGGCGCCAGCCCCCGCGCCAGCGCCGCGCTGCTGCTGGTCGCCAAGGCCCACGCCGCCCGCGAAGGCCGCGACTACATCGTCCCGGACGACGTCAAGGACGCGGCCTTGCCTGTGCTCCGGCATCGCCTTGTCCTCCGCCCCGAAGCCGAGCTCGAAGGCCTCAACACGGACCGTGTCGTCAGCGACATACTCGCCGCAACGCCGCTCCCGAAATAACGGGGACCAGGGGCCGGAGCTCCTTCACTGACAATCCGCACTCTGGAACCTCCACCCTGAACCTCCGCTTCTATGCAGACCCTCATCCCACAACCCGCCACGGCAACCGCGCTCCCCGTCTACCGCGCGTGGGGA